>Ga0193744_1000279_pt1 | contig 12503 bp, 12 predicted proteins | sample L1a1metaG_FD_143056 | JGI IMG/M metagenome (GOLD analysis project Ga0193744, IMG submission 143056) | Soil microbial communities from a riparian zone of the East river system, Colorado, United States - L1a1 | ecosystem: Environmental > Terrestrial > Soil > Riparian zone | place: USA: East River...
GCTAAGTTAAAAAGGATTAGAATAGTTTGGAATACTAATTTCAAAAGATATTGCGCACCTCCAGCGCTTATACTTACTTTGATTGTTATCCAGGGGCTTCACCCCTGGCTGATATATTGTGCCCCTTCAGGGCTTTATAAGCTAAGTTGAGTGATTGACAATTTATATTTATAAGGCCTGAAGGGCCGAAATATATTAGCAAGGGGTGAAGCCCCTTGTAAAATGATAGAGACAAAAAGCACTACAGGTGCGTAATATCTTTTGAAATTAGATATTCAAGATTTGCAATAGAACCAATTTAATTCTCTTAACTAAACGACATTGAATTGTGAATTGTGAATTGTCATTAGACGTATTGAATAAAACAAGCTGGTATATTTCCCGCCTGTTTTTATTAATTATTATTAGCAACACCTTATTTGTGTTTATATATTTTATACATCCTGGTCAGCTAATGTCTATCAAATGCTAAACAAAGATCACGGTTAGGGGTAACTCCATAATGACATGAAACACAACCGCCATTTACTCCCTTTTCAGTAATACTGTGATTTATAGTTCCATCTTTATTAAAATCGGCCCAGATATACCCTCCATTAACATTAACATTGCCCGGATCCTTCTTCATTACAACGTATGATGTCACCGGACCTGTTGGAACTGCATAAATAGTCTTAACAATTAATGAGCCGGTAGGAAAGCTTTTTCCCACAGGGAGATTACCGCTTCCGTCTAATGCGTTAAAAGCAATACTATTAAACCATATCCTGAAGTTACCATGAATACTCACAGGGTCTGGGGCAGTAACTGTGGGAGTACGTACCCATCCTGTTAAGCCGCTAGCTGTAGCTTCTGCTACCAGTTTTTCATCTTCTGTTTTTGTGTCCTCATCTTTACTACAAGACTGGAATAATGCAAATGTTAAAAGTAATGAACTGAAAATTAGGATGTACTTTTTCATAGGTCTGGTGTTTTAATCTCCGGCCTAAAGGCCAGGGTTACTAAGTTTTCTCTAACTAAAAGACATTGGATTGCGGCCTTTCCATACCTTTTAATATAAATTCTTATTATAAGTTACGGGATTGTCTAGTGGCTAACAGATCAATGTAAATCAAAAGATCTTACCAGATCTCTGTTGGTACTGCCACCATGACAAGATACACAACCACCTAAACCACCTTTTTCTGATATACTATGATTAACCTCACCACCTATCTTATAATCGGCCCAAACCCAACCAGATCCTGCATTTGCATTTGAAGGATCCTTTTTCATAACTACATAAGAAGTTACCGGACCTGTTTTTGTATCATGTATGGATTTAACAATTAATGAACCTGTAGGAAAGCTCGCACCTACAGGGAGGTTTCCTGATCCATCCAATGCAGCAAGTGCCGTAGCATTCATCCATATCTGAAAAGGACCATGAATACTATTTCCAGCAGGATCAGTTACCGAAGTAGTCCTTGGCCATACAGTTAAGCCAGCTGTAGCTTCTGCCAATAGCTTTTGATCATCGGTTTGGGTATTATCATCCTTTTTACAAGAATGGAATAAAGCAAATGTTAATAGTAATGAGCTGAAAATTAAAATGTACTTCTTCATTGGTTAGGGTTTTTAAATAAACAAATTACGCTAAATGAAATTAATCAAGCTTTTTGAATAGCCAAATTAATTAATTGTTTTTTAAAATACACCTCTTTATATGAGAATAATGCGAAATATGTAGTAGCACTATTATATGTTTAACATAGTACTAATAGTTTTGTTTAGATTTCCATGTTTATTTTAATACTTTCCACCCTCCATCATTTCTAAACCAGGTCATCTGCCTCTTTGCATAGTTTCGGGTATTTTGTTGAATCAGCTCAATTGCCTTATCCCTTGAATATATTCCTTCAGCTGATTTATACCATTCATTATATCCCACTGTTTGCAATGGTCGTAGATTTCTGAATGGATACAATGACATTGCTTCTGCTTCCAATCCTTGTTCAATCATGTCTAATACTCGCTTATTTATTTGATTATAAACTTGTTCTCTGGGGAGTTCAATAATATTTTTTACAATATTAAAATCCCTTTCTTTAGGAATAGATGATTGATAAGAACTGAAAGCCCTTCCGGTTTGGAGAATTATTTCTGCTGCACGTTGTAGCCTTCTGTGATTATAAATATCTACTCTTGCATAGTATTCAGGGTCATTATCAGATACAATTTTCTGTAGTATTTCAATTCCTTCTGTTGAATATTTTGCCTGAAGTTCTTCCCTGATATTTGTATCAATCGCCGGGAATGCATCAAAGCCACTGGTAATTGCCTTAATAAATAAGCCTGATCCTCCCACCATGATTAGCCGGTCATACTTATTGAATAGCTGATCTAAAAGAACCAAAACTTCCTTTTCATACTTACCTGCATCATAAGTGTCATGAATAGAAATGTTACTAATAAAATGATGGGGTACAGTTTTTAACTGTTCGTTACTAGGTTTTGCAGTTCCTATATTCATTTCTTTATAAAACTGGCGGCTGTCTGCTGAGATAATTTCCGTATTCCACTCAGAGGCAAGATCCAAGGCTTTTTGAGTCTTACCTGATGCAGTTGGTCCGGCTATTATATAAAGATATTTACCCTTGTTCATCTTACGAATCTACGAAATTGATCATATTTGCGAATACTAAGCTGGTATTTAAACTAAAGAAGTATGTTATACAGTCTTGTAAGACCTATTGCCAAACTGACTTTTAAGGTTTTTTTTAAACACATCTATACTAATGGATTTGAAAAAATACCAGTAGATGGGCCTGTATTAATACCTTCTAATCATCCTACTGCTTTCATAGAACCTTGCCTTGCAGCTTGTTTTCAACACCGCACACTCAATTTTATAGTAAGAGGTGATATATTTAAAAAGCCGTTTTACATTAAGCTGTTGAAATCTATGCACCTGATTCCAATATTTAGGTTCAGGGATGGATACGCCAATCTAAAGAATAACCAGGAAACCTTTAAATATTGCAATGAAGTACTTAGGGATCAAAAAGCTATATTTATTCTGGTAGAAGGACGAACTATACAGGAAAAGCGACTCAGGCCCTTGCAAAAAGGAACAGCAAGAATGGCATTTGGAGCATATGAAGAATATGGAGTAGACAATACGGTCATTGTACCTATGGGAGTGAGTTATGAAAAGGCAAATGAATGGCGACACGATGTGATATTAGCTTGCGCCGAACCATTATATCTAAAAGATTACCTGAACCTTTATAATGAAAATCCTAATCAGGCTATTCAGCAATTAACAGATGATATTGCCCTTAGCCTACCTCAAAAAATGGTCATCATACCTGATAAGGAAGATGATGAAGTATCAGAATTACTATGTCTATTGTGGCAAAATAACAGGACTCAAACTTTATGGAAGATAATTTTACCGGGTGCTGAAAAGCTTGAAAAGGAACAAGCTATATGTAAAAACTATTATGAACAAGATGCTGATACCAAAAAGAAAGCCACAGATATAAGCAATGAATATCTGTCTCAATTAAAAAAATACAGGATCAGTGATGCTGTAGTTAGCCCTGCATATAAATTTGATTTGTTTAATCTTATTTTAGTATTGGTCGGAATTTTCCTATTTATACCGGGATATTTAATCAATTGCCTTCCAGTACTGATAGCAAGAAATATAAGCCTTAAAAAAGTATATGTGAAAGAGTTCTTTGCTCCGGTTCTCTATGCATCTGCTACTTTCTTATTGTTAATCTGGTATATTATATTATTAATATGTGGACTTATCTGGGTGGGTTGGATAAGTTTGGTTCTTTTAATTTCAATCTTTATGGCAGGTTATGTAAGCATTTTATTTATGGAAAAGCTAAATATGCTCCTACAAAGAAATAGATTTAAACAGTTAAGCTTGTCAACCCAAAATCATATTAATAAACTGAGGATTCAACTAAGTAATTACTTGCCAAAATAATACATTCTAAGTTTATTTCTATCTCCTTACCATCTTAATAAAGCCGAGGCCCAGGTAAAGCCACTACCAAAAGCAGCTAAACAAACTAAATCGCCTTCTTTTATTTTACCTGCTTCCCAGGCTTCGCACAGTGCTATTGGAATGGAAGCGGCAGTAGTGTTGCCATACTTTTGAATATTGTTCCAAACCTGGTCATCCCTTAGTTTCAAAGTCCTTTGTACAAATTGACTGATCCTTAAATTAGCCTGGTGAGGTATCAACATATCAATATCTTCAGGCTTTAATCCTGCTTCATCCAAAGCTTCTTTAATGACTTCTGGAAACTTCTGTACTGCCAGTTTAAAGACAAACTGACCATCCATTTGAGGATATATTTGTTTGTTGTCCAGCATATGCTGAGTAAGGAAAATAGAGTCAAACTCCTGATCACTGTAGCCAAAGTCTTCATCCGGAGTATGATAACCACCATGACAACCCGGATTCTTAAAGGCTAACATCTCTGCATGTGTACCATCTGCATGCAATTTGCTTGTTATTATTCCTTGTCCTTTCTTTTCTGTGGGTTGTAAAACAACCGCCCCTGCCCCATCGCCAAAAATGACAGTTACATTACGGCCCTCATCTGAGAAATCCAAACCCATAGAATGCATTTCAGCACCCACCACCAGTATATTTTTATATACTCCTGTTTTAATAAACTGATCTGCTACAGACAGTGCATAAATAAACCCTGAACATTGATTTCGAATATCCAATGCCCCAGCAGAAGTTTGGGTCATTCCCATTTCACGTTGAAGTAAAACTCCACAACCTGGGAAGTAATAATCAGGGCTTAAAGTAGCAAATATGATAAAGTCTACATCATTCTTATCAATACCTGCTCTATGAATCGCGATCTCTGCAGCTCTTGCGCCAAGAGTTGTAGTTGTTTCTTTATGCTTTATTCCAAAGCGTCTTTCTTTAATACCGGTTCGTTCCTGTATCCATTCATCTGATGTATTCATGACTTTAGAAAGATCATCATTGGTAACCACAGTTTCTGGCACGTAATACCCAATACCCGCTATTTTAGATCGCTTCATGTATCTGTTTATTGTATAACGGTAAAAATAGGAATTGCATTTTGAAATTGTGACGGAAGACAAGTATTATCTCTGAGAATAGCTAGCAAAAGTGAAGCGTAAACAGTGAAAAGCAGAAAGTTTCTGCTTAACAATAAACAGTTTTAATTGTACGGAAAATTTCCTTAAATATTAATTCAAGCTTCATCCAGAATATTTCATGCTTAACTTTTATGGCGACTAAGGGACGGGTAATAGGCGAGTTATAGGCGGGTAATAGGCGGGTAAGAATTTCTTACCCGCCTATTACCCGCCTATAACTCGCCTATTATCCGTCCTATAGTCGCCTATTGAAGTTATCTTTAGTGTTGCAAGATTTGATAAATACTGGAATAGATTAAGAATTTTCAGTAATGCAGATAGAATACTAGCTTTACAATTAATACCTGTTTATTGAATAATATTTGGATGACACGCTTTGCAGTAAATTATAAAAGTCTTAGAATCCAATTTCTATTCAAAAAATGGTGTCACATACTGATTATCCTTGACTATTTTTGTAAACTGGCTTATTTTTATGTATCTACTCTATTTATGGTATTTTTACTTCAGTTTAGCATTTTGGCTCAGTAATTGAGTCATTATTTGTTATGTCACAAAAAAGCAACTCAGGCAATTGAATATTAAAGAAAACAACTAACAGTAAATAATGAAACACCTTTTAGAGATAGCGAATATAGTCACCTGGAAAAAGGTAAAGAAAATAGAGATATTTGACGAAACCTCCCTTAGAAATAAAAATAGCAAGTTCAATGAGTTTTTTGAGGCTCTTATGGACGGAAAGTTTAAGAATGACAGGGATGCAGCTTCTTCTTTATACGGGTGCAGTCCAACAGATGATAAATACCGGCAATTAAAATCAAGGTTTAGAAAAAGAATACTTAATACCCTTTTCTTTATTGATGTAAACCTTCCTTCCACTTCAAATTATGACCGTGCTTACTTTAGCTGTAACAAAGACTGGACCTTAGTTAAAATACTCCAATCTTATGGTGCCCATGTATCTGCAGAGGATCTTGCCAAGTCAATTCTTACAGTAGCATTAAAATTTAGCTTTGCCGATCTTATCGTTAACTGTAGTAGAATATTACGAGAGTATGCTGCTCAGGATGGTGATGATAAAAGTTTTGATCTCTATAATAATTATATTTCTATTTATAATGAGATACTAGCAGCAGAGATGGAATCGGAGAATTACTACCAGCAAATGTTGCTTAAGTACAAGCAAATATCAGCCACTGAAGGTATGGATCTGGAACCTCTGGATAATTGGTGCAATGAACTGATACAGCTATCAGAACGATTTGAATCTCCTGTTATCAACTTTAATATGTTCTTGCTCTGGATCACTAAGTTCGAGTTAGAGAATGACCATAATTCAGTAATTGCCATAAGTGAAAAGGCAGAGGAATATATTAAGACCTTCCCTCAATATGAAAAGGAAGAAAAGATACTTACTTTCCAGTTAAAGAAAATGCTGGCCTATCTGCATTTAAAGGACTTTAAAAATGGAAAGGTCAATGCTGAAAAGAATATCCATTATTTTGTAGAAGGTACTGATGAATGGTATGAGTTTATGGAATACTACTTCTTGTTGGCGATGCATTCTGATAACCTGGTAAATACAATGGGTATCTATCAAAGGGTTACCAACCTGCCCAAATTTAAGAAAGCCTCAAGACTCATTAAAGAGAAATGGAAGATTTACCAATATTATATGGAATATCTGATAGAAATAGGCGGAGATAAAAACCTGGCCATGACATTACAGAAGTCAGGTATTAAGTTAAATAAATTGATGACTGATCCGGTACTGTATCCAAAAGAATTGAGAATACTCACCATTCACACAGTAATAGCGCAAGTCTTATTTGCCCTGGAAAGAAGGAACTTTGTCAATGCTGCTGAAAATATTGAGCGCCTAAAAAGTTATACTTTAAGACAGTTAAAGACGGAAGAGAACCAAAGGATGATTCTCTTTATCAAATTGCTGCAACAACTCATGAAGGCTGATTTCACGATTCAACACCTGAGTTCTACAGAAAAATATATCGAAAAACTAGAAGAAAAACCATTAATGTACAGGGGTAGTCTTAATGATTTAGAAATTATTCCATTGGAAAATCTGTGGAAAATATTACTCGAAAGGATTAAATAACTAAATTGGCAGCCTTGGTTAATTCAATCTAATTATTTTGAAAAAGATCATTATTGCTATTGATGGTTATTCTTCTTGTGGTAAAAGTACACTGGCACAGGATCTAGCTCATGAACTGGCTTATATATATGTTGATACAGGTGCTATGTACAGAGCGGTAAGCTACTATTTCCTTGAGCATAATATCAGTTTATCAGACCCTGTCGCTATAGAAAAAGCACTGGAAGAAATTCACATCAGTTTCACCAGAGTAAACGACCAAAACCATACTTTCCTCAATGGTAGCAATATAGACAATCAAATAAGAGAGATGCGTATTAATGATTTTGTTAGTGAGGTAGCTGCGATATCTTCAGTAAGAAAGGCAATGGTTTACCAACAAAAAAAGATGGGAATTAAAAAAGGCCTGGTGATGGATGGCAGGGATATTGGGACTGTTGTGTTTCCGGAAGCAGAATTGAAGATATTTTTGACAGCGAGCCTGGAAATAAGAAGTGAAAGAAGAAACCTGGAATATGAATCAAAAGGAATATACATAAGCCGGGAGGAAGTAACAAAGAACCTTATTCATAGAGATACAATAGATTCTACCCGTGCAGACAGCCCTTTAAGACAAGCTGATGATGCTAAACTACTCGACAATTCTTACATTACCAGGCAGGAACAACTTGAAATAGCCTTAAAATGGGTTCAGGAAATAATTAATCAGTAATTATTTTAAAGCAATGTCTACTTAATCTATCCAAATAGACTTACATTTGCTTATTCATACTTAATCTAAATAAGCAAGCGCAGATAAAATGGAGTACATTGTGTCATTGGAAACCATAGCAGATATGGAAGTTGGACAAACGGCAATCATCAGAGAGATTGACCTTAGTAAATTTTCAACTAGGATGCTGGCTATGGGTTTGGTGCCGGGGAAAGAAGTAAAACTAGTGAGAAAGCAGCCCTGGGATGGCTCCTACTATTTAAATATAAGCAATCACTTTATAGGTATCAGAGACAATGAGGCTAAATTGATCAAAATTGAAATGATACTTTGAAAAGCCTCTTAAGAATTGCTATTATTGGTAATCCCAACAGTGGTAAAACCTCCGTCTTTAATAAACTGACCGGTTTAAACCAAAAGACCGGGAACTTCCCGGGAGTTACCGTTGATAAAAAATCCAGTATTACCACCATAGAATCTGTAGGCAAAGTGCATGTTATTGATTTCCCGGGCACCTATAGTTTATATCCCACTGCATATGATGAAAAAGTAGTTTTCAGGGTATTATCCAATAACCATGATCCAAATTACCCGGATTTAATAATTTATATAGCCGATGCTACCCAAATAGAAAGACACTTGTTACTTTTTAACCAGATCCAGGATTTAGGCATCCCATGTATTTTATGCCTAAATATGGAAGATCTTGCAAAAGACAGGCATATCAATGTCAACATCAATAAGTTTTCGGAACTACTATCTACATCAGTAGTATGGATTAATGGAAGAACAGGAGCCGGAGTGTTAAAACTTAAGCAGAAGGTCAGGCATATGCTGGAATTGAATTCTAAAGACCCAGCTAAAAAAGCTTTTTATAACCCTGATACCAATACCCAACAAGTTATTGAAGAAGTAAAAAAAACAGTTGATTGCAAATCCGATTTCCAGGCATTACTTATAGCACATCATTATACCGAGCTAGATTTTCTAAGTAATCTCCAAAAGGATTCTGTTAAAAAGATACTTAAGGAATATCAATTCAATCCGCTGAAAGTTCAGGTTCAGGAGACTATGGAAAGGTACTCAAGACTTCAAAACGTTCTTCTTAGTACGGTAATAGAACCTCCAGTTACTGAAAATAACAGAACCTATCTTGCTGACAAGATATTAACCCATAGATTATGGGGACCATTAATATTCTTTGGTATATTACTGTTACTGTTTCAAGCCATATTCTCCTGGGCAGAGTGGCCCATGAACTTTATAGATAATACTGTTTCCATCGTAAAGGAATTCCTTAATCAAAGACTCCCGCATGCCTGGTATACCAGTTTATTAACCGATGGTTTAATAGCAGGAATGGGTGGTATCATTATATTTATACCCCAAATAGCCATTCTGTTTCTAATGATCAGCTTTCTTGAAGAGTTAGGTTATATGGCAAGGGCGGTTTATCTATTTGACAGGCTAATGCTGAGATTCGGCTTAAACGGGAGAAGTATAGTAGCCTTAGTTTCAGGAGCTGCCTGTGCTATCCCTGCCATCATGAGTACAAGGACCATCAATAACTGGAAAGAAAGACTTATCACCATCATGGTCACTCCATTGATCAGTTGTTCTGCCAGGTTACCCGTTTTTGCTGTATTAATTGCCTTTGCAGTACCGCAGAAACAGTTTTTTGGTTTTGTAAGTGCACAGGCATTAGTATTAATGGGTCTGTATCTATTAGGAATTTTAGCTGCTCTGGCTGCTGCCTTGGTATTTAAAAAGATACTGAAAGGAGGAGAATCCAGTTTTCTATTAATTGAACTCCCTGAATATAAGTTTCCGGATTGGAAGAATGTATTTATCACTGTCAGAGACAAAGTAATCTCATTTGTACATGAAGCAGGAAAGATTATAATAGTTATATCTGTTGTACTTTGGGTAATATCTTCATTTGGTCCCGGATCAAGTATGGAAACTGCTACCTCAGAGGCAGAAACTATAGCTAAGAAAAACACATATACACCAGACCAAACCAATAATCTGATAGCTTCTAAAAAGATAGAAAACTCCTATGCAGGTCATCTGGGAAAATTTATAGAACCGGTCATTGCCCCATTGGGATTTGACTGGAAGATTGGAATTGCTCTTATCACCTCATTTGCTGCGAGAGAAGTATTTGTAGGTACTATGTCAACAATCTATAGTATTGGTTCCAATGATAATACCTCTACCATGCGGGAGAAAATGGCTCAGGAGATAAATCAGAAGACTGGTAAACCTGTATTCAATTATGCCACCTCCTTTAGTCTATTGATCTTTTATTTATTTGCCATGCAATGCATGAGTACTATTGCTGTAGTAAGGAGAGAAACAGGCACATGGAAATGGCCCATGATCCAATTGGCATATATGAGTATATTAGCCTATGTGAGTAGTTTAATTGTTTACCAGATACTAAGTTAAGAAGCTTTATTTTAAGTCAATGAAATATAGCATCTAATAGTTCCTTATAGTTTTATAGATTAATAAACAATAGAGCGTTTATCAAAACCTAATATAACTAAATATTACCCTGTATGTTTATATTTGAGTCAGTATCGATAGTTAATATACAAACCCTACATGAAAGAAAAGCTGGAGACTATAGCAATACAAGCAGGAAAATCAGGTGAGAAAGTAGAATTTGTATTGAGTGGAGAGGATTACTTTAATCGCTTACACGATTTAATTACAAATGCCCATACAGAAATCCATATACAAACTTATATCTTTGAAGATGATCATATAGGGCACAAAGTAGCAGAAGCCTTAATAGAAGCTGCAAAGCGTAAAGTTAAGATCTACATTTTAGTAGATTCCTATGGCTCAAAAGCTTTAACAAATAAGTTTATACACGAACTAAGCAGCCATGGAATAAACTTCAGGATATTCTCTCCATTGTTTTCAAGAAATAATATTTACCTGGGCAGACGATTACATCATAAAGTAATCGTAATCGATAGCGAATATGCACTAATAGGCGGTATCAATATTGCAGACAAATACCATGGAACCGAAAGAACATCACCCTGGCTAGACTTTGCTGTTTTATTGGATGGAGAATTAGTCAAATCTCTAAATATACTTTGTAGGAATATCTATTTCCAAAAGAAGAGAATAAAGAGACTTAATATTAAACCAGACATTAAAGCCCACGACACCAGTGTGAGAGTTATCCAGAATGACTGGCTAAAAAGAAAAAACGAAATAGGAAACACTTATTTAAGATTTATAAGAGGAGCAAAGAATGATATAATTATAGTGGGAAGCTATTTCATACCTGGTAGAAGAATAAGAACAGCACTAAAGAGAGCCTCAAAGAGAGGAGCTAAAATCAAAATAATATTGGCTGGTATATCTGATGTTCCATTGGTTAAACAAGCGACTACTTATCTATATTCCTCCCTCTTAAGACAAAATATAGAACTATATGAGTGGAACAAATCAATCTTGCATGGAAAGGCAGCAGTAGTTGATGAATGTATATGCACAATTGGCTCATTTAATCTTAACCATTTAAGCTCATATGGCAGTATTGAGATGAATGTAGAGATACATTCTACTGAGTTCTCTAGTAAATTTAATAGCTATTTAAGTCAAATAATAGAAGAGTGTGATAAGATCACACCTCAGAGTTTTAAAAAGAAGAATAGACTATTAAACCGAATAGGCAATTTCCTCGCCTTTTACATTGTAAGGATAATTCTCGTGACAGTTACATACCTACCTTATAAACGAGCTTTTAAGAATTTACTATAGCTTTTGATTACTCCTGCAGTCATTTAATTAAATACATAATAGTGTATAAAATTCGCTGCATAAAGTAAAATAACTTTAAATAAGCTTTGTTTACCAATATAAATATTTGTATTAAGGCATTAATATATGTATATTTATAATTACATTCAGTCAATATCATAAACATTGATTGACAAGATTAATAAATACAATAAAATAGAATTACAAAAATTAATCCTATGAAAAACAAATATATAAATAATGTCCAAATTAAAATAAAAGCAATTCTTATTAGTTTCAATGCAACATTTTCAGCTTTAATAGGATTAGCATCTATAAATACCAAAGAGTTAACTCTATTGGCAAAACAAACCTATTAAATAAATCAACTCCATTGAGTTCACAAATTGAAACAAAGGGTTAGAAATAACTCAAAACTTAATCCTATGAAAAAGATCTTTACAATACTTCTTTGCCTTATTGGTTTTAGTCTTTGCCTTAAGGGTCAATGTCCAGTTGGGAATGTACTTCTTACAGGTCAAAACGATATAACGAGCTTTAAAAACACTTACCCATTGTGTAAAGAAATTAAAGGGAAATTAACCATAAGCTCTTCTACAAGCTATATACTCAATTTATATAGAGTCTAATAATTGATTTCACAAACGGTTTTTAATTCTATATTAGGCTTTAGAAAATGAGAAAACATTTTCCAGAAAGCTATTTTTCTTTCTTTTAAGGATTTGATATATCTGTTATGAG
>Ga0193744_1000280_pt1 | contig 12474 bp, 8 predicted proteins | sample L1a1metaG_FD_143056 | JGI IMG/M metagenome (GOLD analysis project Ga0193744, IMG submission 143056) | Soil microbial communities from a riparian zone of the East river system, Colorado, United States - L1a1 | ecosystem: Environmental > Terrestrial > Soil > Riparian zone | place: USA: East River...
CTGCTATTCCCTGGACAGAAACCGGATGAATAAATCCTTGTCTTTTTTCAGTAGTCTCAGGTGATAAAGCTTTTTTAGGTAAAGCGGATAGAATTTCACCTGCTATTTTAATTGAATTTATCAACTTAGCTTTTGCAAATCCAGGGTGAGAACTAATTCCTTGAATAGTTATAGTTGCACCATCTGCTGAAAAGGTTTCGTTTTCAATAGAACCTAGTGTTTCTCCATCTATCGTATAGGCAAAATCAGCACCCAGTTTTTTTAAGTTCACATTATCTACTCCTTTCCCGACTTCTTCATCTACAGTAAATAGAATTCTGATCTTACCATGGGGTAAGTGAGGATTCTTCACAAGAAATTCAGCAGCATCCATAATGGCAGCAATCCCTGACTTATTATCTGCACCCAATAATGTAGTGCCGGAAGCTGTAATAATATCATTTCCAATTTGTTCCAGGAGATCCGGATGGTCTTTTGGACTAATAACCTGATTACTGTCATCAGGTAATGTAATATCCTTACCGTTATACTTCTTATGAATTATGGGTTTGACATTCTTACCGCTGGAATCCGGAGAGGTATCCATATGAGAGCAATAACAAATAACAGGTACTTTCTTATTGGATGTTGCAGGTATTGTAGCATAAATTAAACCAAACTCATCTAGTTCAGCATCATTAATACCAATGGCTTTTAATTCAGAGAGCAAAACTCTCCCAAGATCTTTTTGTTTTTCAGTAGTAGGATAGGAATTAGAAGCAGGATCAGACTGAGTATCTATTTTAACATATCTAAGAAAGCGATCAGTAACACTGTGCGAAATGCTTATCTTATCCATATTTAAGGTCTTTGGAAGACAAACATAAGTAAATGAATTATAATATTAATGACCAATGCAAATAATTTCTAAGAAAAATATGGCAAGTTGTTGATACTATCTATAAATTTATCAAAACAAATAATGCAAATGAGGTATATTATCTTCTCTATTATAAGTATTTGCTCACTGAATTTACAAGCTCAGACAGACTATATTATAAAATTTAAAGCTGGGGCAAGGCTATTTAATGAAAATAAAACCACAATTAATTTAAACCCAAAGGAAGAAAATACTTTTAATAGCAGGACTTATTGGTTCATACAATTTTATGAAATACCTACTATTGAAATTCAACAAGAATTATCAAGGCATGATATAAAGTTGTTAGAATACATTCCTGAGAAAACCTATATAGTTTCATTACCATTACACTTTGACAAAACATTATTAAAAGATTTTCCAATACGTTCTGTACAGGCATATAGTGCTGACTTTAAACTATCACCGGCAATTAGAGAATTAATAGAATTATCGAAACTCAAAGACACACATAAAATTGAAATTGTTATTCATAGTTTTGATGACATCCCAATTGAAATAATTTCAGCTAGATTAAAAATGATGAAGCTGAGTATTTTAAAACAATATAATGGTTTGCCTTTTCTTCATTGCATTGTCCCATTAGATCAAATTACCGATCTATCCAATCAGGGTTTTGTTTCGTATATTGATAAACCAACTCCAAAAGGAGTAAAAGAAGATAGAGGAGCCAGAGCTTTACACAGAACCAGTGCTATAGACAATGAGTTTGCTTCAGGTTTACATTATGATGGTTCGGGGGTGAATGTTTGTGTCCGCGATGATGGTAAGATAGGACCACATATTGATTATAAAGGTAGATTTGATCAAAGTCTTACCTATTCAAATCTGAGTTTTTCTACCCATGGAGACATGGTGTCGGGTATTCTAATGGGAGGAGGAAATTTAAATCCGGATGTGACTGGTACCGCTAAAGGAGCTTTTTTATATCTTCTCGATTATGAAGCTGACTTTATGGATGAAACCCTTATGCTTCACAAGGATAAAAACGTGGTAATTACCAATTCTTCTTATAGTGATGGATGTAATGATGGATACACTGATTACACCTACACAATTGATAAACAGATTTTTGAAAACCCGACACTTATGCATGTATTTTCTGCGGGCAATTCTGGTTCCACCGACTGTGGGTATGGAGCAGGAACTGATTGGGGCAATATAACCGGTGGTAATAAATTAGGGAAGAATTGTCTTGCGGTTGGAAATACAGATGAATTGGGTGTATTGGATAATTCAAGTAGCCGTGGTCCTGCTACAGATGGCCGAATTAAACCAGATATATGCGCCCAGGGCTCATCTCAGCTATCTACTTTTCCAAACAATACCATTAATTTTGGAGGGGGTACAAGTGCTGCTGCTCCAGGAATTAGTGGAGTATTGGCTGAGCTTAACCAGGCATATAGGGAAAAGAATAACGGACAAGCTCCACCCTCTGCTCTTTTAAAAGCTTGTTTATTGAATTCAGCAAATGACCTCGCTACACCAGGTCCTGATTTTATTACTGGGTGGGGGCTTGTAAATGCATTAAGAGCTTATAATATATTGGATTCTAAACAATATTTGACAAATTCTATTTTCCAATCAGAGCAAAATACTAGCTCTATTAATATCCCAGCCGGTACTAAAAGATTAAATGTAATGCTGTATTGGGCAGAAAAGCCAGCAGCTGTCATGTCTTCAAAAGCATTAATCAATGATCTGGACCTTAATTTAAAAGATGAAATTGGTAAGTTATATTTACCCTGGATATTGGATCCAACTCCTGTATCTGATAGTCTTTCCAAACCTGCTACAAAAGGTATTGATCATTTAAATAATATGGAGCAGGTTTCTATTGACAAACCTGTTGCTGGGAAATATGATATTAACATAAATGGATTCTCTATTCCTACTGGTAAACAAGATTATTGGATAACATATGAGATCATTGCAGATACACCCAGAATAGTTTACCCATATGGTGGAGAAAGTTTTAATCCAAAAGAACTAATCAGTATTCAATGGGATGCTGCAGGGGATGAAGGTGAATTTACCCTGGATTATTCCTTAAATGAGGGACAGAATTGGACCTTTATAAAAAAGGTGAATGGAAATCTAAGACGCACATATTGGCAAACTTTAGCAAATCCCACAGAAAAGATATGGCTTAGGATAAGTAGAAATGGCAACTCCAATATGATGCAACATCCTTATACCATTCTCCAACAAATTGATACGGTGCATATTGATCGCATTTGCCCAGACTTTGTAGAATTATCCTGGGACTCTATTCCATCAGCTTCAAAGTATGTAATTTATCATTTAGAGGATAAGTATATGGAAACATTTGATATTGCTTTTACAAATAAAGTTTCAATTCCATTAGTCAACCCCGGAATAGAAAACTGGTATTCTATTCAGCCAGTATGGGCAGACGGAACAACTGGTAAAAGATCTGTTGCAATAAAGGTTCAAGACTTATTAAATTGTAAGCAAGCTGTTGATCTAGCTTTATCTCCGGTAAATAGTTTAGATTTTTCTGGAGTCTATTGTGAAAATGAGAAGATACCTCTTAATATAAAAATCAGTAATAATGGCCTTTCTACTCAATTCTATTATGTCGTTAATGTTGAATATTCAACAGGTAAAAAGTTTAGTGTGGATTTTATAAAACCACTATATCCTGACTCAATGGAGTTCGTTACTATTGATACCATCGATGCACTACAATCAGGAAATTTTACAATTAAAGTATTTGTAGATGCAATAGGAGAAACTGCCTTTTTCAATGACACTTTACAGTACAATTTTCAGTTAACAGTACAGAGTACAACCGGATCCAAATTACCTGTTATTAATGGATTTGAAGAAGCCTTTTTTCCACCTTTAAAATGGACAGTATTTGATCATGATCAGGATATTAGCTGGGATAGACTTAATTGTATTGGTTCTGATGGAAACGCAACAAAAGCTGCATGGATGAATAACTTTTCAAATCCGGGCATAGGAAACCTGGATGATCTAATAACAGAAAAGTTTGATCTGATAAATGAATCCAAAGCTTATCTTGTTTACGATTATGCCTATGCAATGTATGATTTTACCACTCAAGATTCTTTGATTATTGATGTCTCAAATGATTGTGGATCAAGCTTTCCAGTTAGGATATTATATATTGGGGGTGAAGATCTTCAGACAGCAGGCGTTTTAGAAGATCAATTTGTACCTGATAATGCTAAGCAATGGAACCGAAAAGTAATAGATTTATCTCAATTCCTCGGACAAAGTGTAAGTTTTCGGTTTAGAAATATATCAGGATATGGCAATTCATTGTGTATTGATAATATTAAAGTATTAACTGAAGTATTACCAAAAGCCAGTATTCTTTATCATGATACTATAGGATGTATTAATGGTCCAATTGAACTATTTGCTCTGTTAACAGATACAGGGAGTTATCAATGGAGTTTTGGCGCTGATGCACTTCCTGTTTCAGCTACAGGACCAGGACCTCATACTGTATTATATAATTCAAGTGGATTAAAAGAAGTAAAACTGTTAATAAATGCCGGAGTTTTAATTGATTCAGCAAAAACCATAATTAATATCGAACCAAATCCAGATGCAAAATTTTCTTTTTTCCCGGTAGGGAAAATGTATCAATTCAATACTATTGCAAATTATCAAAGCTGGACACATTTTTGGGACTTTGGTGATGGAAATAACTCCAATTTAGAAAACCCAATACATACTTACATTTCTTCTGGTAATTATAATGTTCAACATGAAGTAAATGGATTTTGTGGACTTAATAAGTCTATCCAAAATATTTTCATTACATCTGTTAAAGAATATAAATCAGAAATAAAAATATTTCCTAATCCGGCAAACAATGATTTATTTATCCAATCAATCAATAGATTAAATAGAATTGAGCTTACTGATGTAAATGATAAAATCCTTAAAGTATATAATGAAATACAACAACAATACGAGACTAAAATAGATATATCTGATTTGCCGGCGGGAATCTATTTTATTAAAATATTGACCGATAAGAACCGCCATATTACTAAAATTAGTAAAATTTAAGACAGGGCCAGGTGACACTAAAATCACCTAACACTGTAGCAATATTTCGATTCGTGATCCGGGCCTTTCAATTAGTTGATATCATAAACAAAAATAATATCAGTATTTTGAAACATTAATATTAAAAACCCATATAATAAAAGCAATAAGATTTTATCTTTGCATTTAGGTAAGCTAAAGTCTGTCTTAAAATTCCCCCCAAAACCGTGATATTGCCATAACTGGCTCAAATATTTTTAAAGTAATTACTTATAATTACTTGTGAATCATTAAATTAATTAATTATTTAAAGGTTTGGCAAGAAGTTTGTATTCACATTGATTATTGAAAACCAGAATAGAATTGAAAAAAATTATTGTAGTTGGATTATTAACACTTATCATGTACAAAGCTGTAGAGCCATTTGTATATAGTGTTATAGTTTATCATGCAAGATTAAGTATAGCAGATAATATTCAAAAAGTTCTGGATCACTATAATGAAGATAATCAAACTGACTATATAAATAACAATAATAATGATCACCTTATTGTAAAAACTGATATTAAAACCAAATTGAAAAACAGTACTTGTTTCAGTTTAGCTTTAAATGGAAATCGCATCAATACAAAAGTTGTAAATCAATATAATGATTATATTAATAATCTACTAAAGCAGAATTCAGAATTACCTAAGTCACAGAATTTTGCATTTGGGGACCTAAATTCATCCTATATATGTCCAAACTTGAATGTAAGTTTGAAAGATAATACATTTGATAAGCATAATACAATTTGGTTATATTTTGCAGCCCTCATTCCTCATATTAAGTCCATTCCGGTGCCTCCGCCTCAGTCAATTATTTCTTAAGATTTTTTATTGGAAATATTTATTGACTATTTAATTTTAAATATATTATGAAGACTATATATACTATTTTAATACTTGCATTTATAATTGCAGGAACCACTTCTATCATGCATGCACAAGGTTGTGTGGCTGTAAAATCAATGGGTTGTTCAGGACAATCAAGCTCTACTTCTCTTCCAAAAGGGCAATTTGAATTTGTTTCTAACTTTAGACAGTTTGAATCTTTCAGACATTTTGTTGGAGATGTTGAACAAAAAGAAAGATTGGAATTACATACTGAAGTGAGAATTAATTCTTTCAGTTATGATGTTGGTTTTAATTATGGAGTTTCTGATAAGTTTTATATAAACTTAACAGTTCCTTATATTGATAATAGCAGATCAAGTAATCACTATACTGATGCTAAGGGAGTTGCTCAAAGGTTTAAAGTAGAAGCTAAAGGAATGGGAGATGTTAGAATTTCCGGTTATTATAATATTTTAACCACATTAGCAAATAGAAAATTGTCAATTGTTACGGGTTTGGGCCTCAAACTTCCAACAGGAGATGATGAAGTATTAGATGTATTTCATGCATTAAGTTCTAAAAAACAAGACAGTACCTATATTAAACCTGTAGATCAGGCAATTCAGCCTGGTGATGGAGGATGGGGAGTTTCATTAGAAGCTCAGTTAGGCTATTCTTTAACTTCAAAGCTTTCCACTTATGTTACCGGTTATTATTTAATTCAACCTGCAACGGTAAGTACTACATTGTACCAAAGAAATCTTACAGGTGTTGACCCTACGCTAGCTTATTTATCAATTTGTGATCAATTTTTAGCAAGAGTAGGTGTTGCATATAGTACAGGAAAATGGTTGTTTTCATTAGGAGGTAGGGTTGAAGGAATTCCTTCAAGTGATTTAGTAGGTGAAAGTACTGGAAGAAGAAGACCTGGTTATATAGTTGATGCTGAACCTGGTATAGGATTTAGCAATGGAGTTGACAGAATCAATCTTAATGTGCCAATTGCTATTTATAGAAACAGAACAAAAAGTGTATATGATCTCGCTGACCCTGAAGGTAAAAGACATGGTGATGCAGCTTTTGCAGATTATGCCATTAGTTTAGGCTTAGTTCATACTTTTGGAGCACCACATGCAGATCCTATTCCAATGCATTGATCTTAATAATCTTGGATACTTATTATTAAAGTTTCAATAAAATGCCTCCTTATAACATAAGGGGGCATTTTAATTCAGCTTAAAATGCAGAATTTGATAGCTTATGATTAATCCTTTAAGGCTTATAAATCTAAAATCCATAGATTTTCATCCAGGACAACTTAAAACTAAGCTGCTAATACTTATTTTTGCCAAAATTTAATGAATGAAGGTATTTAAGTTTGGTGGTGCTTCTCTTAAAGATGCAGACAATATTAAGAATGTTGGAAGTATTATTGCTCGCTTTGAAAATGAGCAATTGGTAGTGGTTGTTTCTGCTACCGGTAAAACTACTAACTTGCTTGAAGAAGTTGTAAATGCTTACATTAACAAATCAGATGAAGCACAGCATTCATTAGTTAGGTTCAAAGAAAACCATCTTAATATTGCTCAAGATTTATTTCCTGCAAATCATGAAGTCTTTGCGCTAATTAATGATCTATTTGTTGAAATAGATTGGATAATAGAGGATGAAGCTAATGACACCTATGACTATATTTATGATCAGATCGTTTCCATTGGCGAAATGGTGTCATCCAGAATTGTTAATGCATACCTTAATATAATTAATGTTAAAACAGCCTGGCTGGATGCAAGGGATGTCATAAAAACTGATGAGCCATACAGAGAAGCTAAACTTCGTTGGAATGAAACTCAGACTGCAGTTCAATCTATCATTCCACCACTCTTAAATAATAATAAGGTGGTTATAACCCAAGGCTTTATAGGTGGATCTAAAGATAATCAAACTATGACATTAGGTAGAGAAGGTTCTGACTATAGCGCAGCCATATTAGCTTTTTGCCTGAATGCCGTAAATCAAACCATATGGAAAGATGTGCCAGGGGTGTTAACTGCTGATCCCCGGAAGTTTGAAAATGCAGTTTTATTAGAAAAACTCTCCTATAGAGAAGCTATAGAGATGACTTATTATGGAGCTTCTGTTATCCATCCCAAAACTATTCAGCCACTTCAAAAAAAGAATATTCCATTATTAGTAAAGTCATTTTTAGATCCGGATGGGATAGGAACTATTATTTCCGGTGATTTTGATGCCCATTATCCCCCTATGGTAATGGAAGAAGACAATCAGGCACTTTTATATATTGCACCCAATGATTTTTCATTTGTGGTGGAGCACCATCTTAGCTTCTTGTTCCAGCTCTTTACCAAACACAGGATCTTCGTCAATATGATGCAAAATACTGCTTTGAGTTTTGTAGCATGCGTAACCAATGAAAAAGACAGGTTAAAAATGGTAGAAGAAGCACTTGCATCCGAATATTTTGTAAGCAAAGAAGAGAACCTAAAACTTGTTACAATAAGACATTATAATGAAGCAACTTTAGATGAACTTAAAAGAGGAAAAATAATCCTGCTGGAAGAACGATTATCAGATACTGTTCAGATGGTAATAAAAAATATACCCCAATTAAAATACAAATAGTTTAACGCTATATTTAATTTTCAACTTGTTGTCTACTATTATTCATTCTCGTCAATCTCATTGAATTGGTCCTGTAAACAGATTTGAAAGGTGCAATAATATAAGCTTTAACCAAATACCCAATTACGGTCGACTGGTTTAAATTGGCCTCGATTAAATGTTTTACATTATTATGGGCTGATCTTAATTCTGACCAATGGGTATTGCTTTTTAAGTGGTGAACAGTATGTAATCCATTATTGAATAACATAAAACCGGAAAACTTACTAACGAAATTCCGGGAGTGATTATACTCAGATTCTTCATCTGCATGCACATGCTGAATATAATTAAATACCAATACTGAAAACAAAGAAACCTGGTGAGGGATAATTATATACAAGAGCGCTTTTTGCCAGTCCATATAGAGTGTTATTCCCAACAAAATACCCAATGCCAGGTATTGCCCTATTGCCAGAGCAAAGTGTATCTTATTTGTTGACCACAATAGTCTTAAATAAGTCATAATCGGACTTTGCTGATAATAGCTGCTTATGCCGGGATAGCTCAATAAAGTAAAAATATTATTCTTTTCACTTACACGATAAGTAATGGTAAAATCCCCTTCTTTATTGTTAAATTTATGATGGTTACGATTATGGGTAGGTATCCAGGCAAATGTAGGAAACCCATAAAGCAAGCTAATCCAATAATCGGTAATATGATTCAAAAAACCAGACTTCCATATAGGAAGATGATTATGATTGTGCGCTATAATAGCTACTGTAATTGAAAAGTAAAGAGTCAATATATAAACGAATACATTAAAACCATAATTCCATTGTATAAAAAGTAGAGAAGTAGCTACAACAAGATATAGTAGCATTTTTAAATCCGCTTTGTATTTTAACATAAATAATTCTTAGAAAAATAATATTGTTGAAAATGTGAAAGACCTATAACAGCAAGATACAAATACTTTATTGCTCACAAAGCTATTTAATTTAATTTTACTGAAAACATTAACTTATTACGTCCATTTATCCATAAAAATCTATTAATCAACATAAACTATTTAAGTAAACCAAAATAGTTTAAGGACTAAATAATACCCAATTCTTTACCAACTTTTGTAAATGCTGCAACAGCTTTATCCAGATGTTCAAGTTCGTGACCCGCTGATACCTGTACCCTGATTCTTGCTTTGCCTTGTGGTACCACAGGATAAAAGAATCCAATAACATAAATGCCTTCAGAAAGTAGTTTGGTAGCAAACTCCTGGGCTAATTTTGCATCATATAACATAACCGGAGTAATGGGATGAAAGCCCGGCACTATATCAAATCCAGCATCTGTCATTGCCTTCCTGAAATACTTTGTATTTGCTTCCAATTTATCTCTAAGACGAGTAGAACTCGAAAGTAATTCCAACACTTTAAGTGATCCACCAACAATTGAAGGAGCCAAAGTATTCGAAAAAAGATAGGGTCTGGACCTTTGTCTAAGCAAATCGACTATTTCTTTTCTCGCAGAAGTAAATCCTCCTGAGGCACCCCCCAAAGCTTTTCCATATGTCCCTGTAATTATATCAACCCTCCCCATTGCATTGTGTAATTCATGGGTACCTCGTCCTGTTTTTCCCATAAATCCGGTACTATGGCACTCATCCACCATTACCATTGCATTATATTTATCGGCCAGATCGCATATTTTATCAATCTGGGCCACAATCCCATCCATAGAAAAGACACCATCTGTTGCGATTAGCCTTCTTCTTACAGAGGATGCCTCCTTTAGTTTATCCTCCAGGTCATTCATGTCATTGTTCTTGTAACGGAACCTGTTAGCCTTACATAATCTTACTCCGTCTATAATGGAAGCATGATTGAGCTCATCCGAAATGATAACATCTTCTTCATTGAGTAAAGGTTCAAACAAACCACCATTAGCATCAAAAGCAGCAGCATACAATATAGTATCCTCTGTACCCAGAAACGCAGAAGTTTTTCTCTCCAACTCTTTATGTATGTCCTGTGTACCACAAATAAACCTGACGGATGACATTCCATATCCATGGGTATCAATCGCTTCCTTTGCAGCTTTAATTACTTCAGGATGAGAAGAAAGTCCCAGGTAATTGTTGGCACAAAAGTTTAAAACTTCACCTGATTGTTGGGTAGATATTTTAGCCGATTGGGGTGTAGTAATGATGCGTTCCTGTTTGTACAAACCTGCAGTTTCAATATCCTTAAGTTCCTGCTGCAGTTGATTTTTTACATTTCCATACATAGCTTAGACAGTTATCGGTTCTATTTTATAAATCAATTGAAGATTATGAATCATATCCTTTGTCATATTCTCCAGATCATATTTCGGTTTCCAGTCCCAATCTTTTCTGGCTTCTGTATCATCTATGGAGGCTGGCCAGGAATCAGCAATTGCCTGCCTGAAATCCGGATTATAGTTTATTTCAAAAGATGGATAGAATTTACGGATCGATTCAGCAATCTGTGCCGGCGTAAAACTCATAGCTGCAAGATTATAACTGGTTCTGATCTTTACTTTTTCTATGGGAGCTTCCATAAGTTGTATAGTTGCCCTGATGGCATCTTCCATATAGATCATGGGCAGCATGGTATCAGGTTTAAGGAAACAATCAAATGCTTCTCCTTTTACGGCTTTATGGTATATATCCACAGCATAGTCTGTAGTACCACCACCGGGCATTGACTGATAACCAATAATGCCGGGGTATCTTATAGATCGAATGTCTAGTTTGTTCTTAAGCCAGGTGTAATTGCACCAATCCTCTGCACATGATTTAGAAATACCATATACTGTTTCAGGAATCATAACGGCTTCCTGTGGGGTATTAATTTTTGGTGTAGTGGGTCCGAAAGCTGCAATGCTACTTGGGAAGAAAACTTTATCTATTCCCTTTGTTTTAGATAATTCTACGACATTAAAAAAACTCGTCATATTAAAGTTCCATGCTTTCATAGGCATAGCTTCCCCTTTAGCTGAGAGAATGGCAGCAAGATGATAGATCTGGTTTATCTCATATTTATCTATTACCTCTTCCAGTTTTGCAGTATCCATGACATCGAGCAACTCAAAATATCCCTCCTGATGATCTAATTTTCTAATATCTGAAGCAACTACATTCTCCGGGCCGTACAATCTCATTAAAGCATTAGTTAATACACTTCCGATCTGTCCGTTGGCTCCTATTACTAAAATTCGTTCTTTTCTCATGTAGCTTGCATTAGGGGTTTAATGATTAACTAGGAGGCACTAAGGTAAATAATTTCTTTCAATTCAGCTTTCAAGTTTTAGAAGAAAGCTGTATATGAAAACTAAAAAGATTGTCTGCAAAAAGAAATTTACCGGTTATGGAATTATGAAACGTTTAGTTCCGTAAAGAAGTATTAGGATATAAAACTTGTTTATGCTACAAAGGAAATTTCTCCAGGAAAGCATATTCCTGCTGTTCAAAATCAATAACTGCACAGTAAGTTGTTTCACCATTGGTTATTAGTAAATAGGGTGCCCTTAAGGCAACATTATACCAGGCAACCTGATCCATCACTGACTGTGTTATTTTTACCGTTGGTGCTTTACATTCTATTAACATCATCGGCTTATGGCTGGCATCATAGATCAGCATGTCAAACCTTTTCTTCCTTAGATTCACCTTAATTTCTTTTTCAACCGCTATTTTAGAACGATAAGCAGGAAACTCTTCCAATAAATAAATTAATAAAGACTGCCGTACCATCTCCTCAGGTGTCAATTTAATCAGGTACTTTCTGATCGGGTCAAATAAATGTGACACACCTTCTACCTGTTCAACAATCAGCTGACTTGCATGATGAATAAGAGGGAAGGCTAGCTTGTGCATCTAAGTTCAATATATTTTGGGCAAAGCTAGTTTGTTTTTATTAACCGGGATTATTTGTTAGTTGATCGTTGGTGAGTTGTAGAATAAAATCTATGATTTTTCT
>Ga0193744_1000282_pt1 | contig 12374 bp, 10 predicted proteins | sample L1a1metaG_FD_143056 | JGI IMG/M metagenome (GOLD analysis project Ga0193744, IMG submission 143056) | Soil microbial communities from a riparian zone of the East river system, Colorado, United States - L1a1 | ecosystem: Environmental > Terrestrial > Soil > Riparian zone | place: USA: East River...
ATTCGCATCTCTTACTATGATTAAATAACCATCGTCGGGTGTTGCATCATCAAACAGAAACCAGAAGGGGCCAAGCGTTCCATCAGCATCAATATTCGCAGGATTTGGCAGGGGGAAATTTAGTGATGGATCGGAATAAACATTCTTAGCCAAGGAAGGATTAAGGCTGCTATAGGTGTAGAAAAGACCGCCAGATAAAGGCTTTCCATTCTTTTGTACAAAATACCATTTAGGGTTCGGTCCAATACTAAAGGTTATCGCCATTTTTCACATTCCTTGTGAATTGATCAGCTATTTTTTAAGCATAGCATTAATTAATTTTTCTCTCACCTTCGGCGAGGTTAAAGCATTTGTAGCTTGGCGAGCGGCATAAGGAACCCCAATACCAGCAGCTAATGCGCCCGCAGGGCCAAACGCCGAACCTGCCATAGTAGCGGCGGTTAAAGGAATAAAATCCGATAGCCTATTCCCTGTTTTTGGGTTTCTCATTAAATCGAATGCTTCAGCATTCTTGCCTGATAATTCGGAAAAATCCTTTAATTTCTTTCTAAATTTTGCATCAGGGAAAAGTGTTTCGAACTGCTTTTCACCTAATGCCTTTTTACTGATTAATTGTTTTAACTTTAAAGGATCTATGACGCCGCTTTCATCAGTGGCTCTTTTAAGATAGCCATATCCTAATAGCTTTCTTTTATCTTCTGGAAGCTTGCCAACCAATTTATCTAATAGAATTGACCTATCAGTATTTTTACCAGTCTTGATAAAGTATTGAAGGATAGTTTCTGGGTCGGCTCTTCCTTCTGCAAATTTATTAATATCTCTATCTAAAAATTGGGAATAGTTTTCAGCATAATTCTTTTCTGCTTTATTGTAAGAAGATTCTAGTTGTTTATTACCAGTTTTCTTTATACCTGACTTAATATCAGACCCTAAAGATTTAGACAGTTTAGAAAATACCGATGCAAGGTTTCTATCAGATATATTCGGAGAACTTCTATAATTATCGGCAATTTCAGATAGTTTGCCTTTTAATATATTTGCCTCTTTTAAAGAAGGGTATTTCATAGATGAAACTATCGGTTTACCTTCTTTATCTAAAATTTTACCTGCTACTTTTTCAACAGGGGAAGCATAATTTTTTAAGCGCTTAAATAAAGAGGCTACTTCTGGCTCAGTCTTTAAAATATTTGTTCCCTCAATAGCTTTCATATAACCTTGAGCTTCTTTAGAGAATGTTGGTAATTCTAATTTCAATCCTGCTTCTTTAGCTATTTTGTCCGAATCATCATAAAGCGATTGTTTAATTTTTGTATGTGCTACTTTTGCCTCTTTCAAAGCATCATTAATCGCTGTTTCATAATTCTTAGGATCATTCTTTCCTAATAGTTCTTTCATTAATCCTTGACCGCGCTCAACAAGTTGCTTGCCAGTTTGCTGCATCTTATCGACAGCGCCAGAGAAGGGGATTTTTGATAATACGTTTTCGTGCATATATTTTAAAAACGGAGATTGTAAAACATCGCCCAAGGGTGTTTCTGTTCCTTTGGTTAATTCTAAGGCATTTCTAAGCTCATCAGGGGTTTGCTTTCCTCTGAAAAGATTAGATGGACGCAGAGCATTAACAGCCGCTTTTCCGGCAGGAAATAATGAACCAACTATCCCACCACCAATTGCGCCGCCTAATTGGTTCTCTGGCTCCATTGCTGCACCTGTTAATGCTCCCGCTGCCGGAGCATTTAAAGCATTTACTGCTTTTTCTATTTTTGGCGCACTCTTTAAAGAATTAGACATACTAGAAAATGCTTTAGCAATTCCTGGTAATCCATGAATAGCTTTAGCACCAGCACTTAATACACCAGGGCCCACAAAGTAGGAGCCAATACCGCCTAATTTAGTGGCTAAAGTATCCGGCATAACGTCGAAACTTTTGTATTCAGGAACTTGCATTCCAGTTGCCGCATTTACCCCTTTAATGCCTAAATTTGCCAATCCTGGCCCGATATTTGCAACACCTTGCGCTAATCCGCCCGCAGCTTGCAAATGCGCTGGTAAGCCTTCTAACGCTTCTTGGCCGAATTCTTTAGCTTTATCTAAAAATGATTGACCTTGTGGTTGCTGATCTTGTGGCATTCCCTGTTGTTGCTGCATACCGGATTGCTGTTGCCCTTCCATCTGCCTACGTTCTAATTCAGCTCTAGCCCTACGCTGCAATTCAGCTCTAGCCATATCTGGGGTTATGTTATTGCTTTGCATTAACCGCCTCCCAATATTGCCATTAACTGCTCATTAGACATTTGTCTAATAGGATCATTTTGATTAGTCGAAGACTGAGCATTACCTGGAGATTCCGGTTTTCCTCTGGTCTGAGCATAAGAAGCGCCTATATTAATAGCATTCCTAGCCTTATTCGCTTCTTGCAAAGCTTTTACAAAATACTTTTGGGAAGACTCCCTAGCTTCGGCGCTTAATCTCGGATAAGAAGCTTTAATATTTTGTTGTCCAAGCTCCATTAAATCATGAGTAGTTGTAACACCTGGTTGTCCTCTGGCAAGTTTTACTTCATTTTGCGCAATTTCAAATTGTAATTGCTTTGCTGCAATAAATTTACCTAATCTTTCCTGAGAAGCCTTATCTGTTTTAAAGGTATCTACTAATTGTTTTGGAGACATATTAAAATAACTTTCTGCATAAGGCTTTAATCCTTCTTGGGCATATTTAGTTAATATCTCTATTTCTTTCTCAGCCTGATTACCTAAAATATTCCCTGTTATTACAGGTGCGGTAGTCGTTCCCTTAACAAGTCTATCAAAACTAGATCTTGAAGCAGGCGATAGGTCATTTAACTTTGTTCCATCAGATAGAGTGTTGCCACCTTGCCTTAATATATTAGCTGCTTCGTAAATTTTTTCAGGATCATTTTTTAACTGTGGATTGTCCTTTGAGACTAAATTCTGAAACATTATTTCTTCTTTGCCGCCGACACCCATGCCAGCGCCACCCATTCTGCGATAATCAGCCATAGCTTTTTTAGACGCAATATCTGCTCTAGTTAATTCCGGATAAAATTCATTTTCTTGCTGAATTTTTTTTAATTCATGCGGAAGCATAGCATTCGTTTTTCCAGTCATTGCATTACGATGACCAATCTCCGACTGCATATTAGGCTCGTACCACTTATTCCTTAAACCTGAAAATACATTCTCTTGCTTTAACTTTTCTGGCAAAAATTCATTCGTAATATTCTGACCTTTAGTCAAAGAATTACGATGCCCAATTTCCGACTGCATGTTAGGGCCGTAGTATTGGTTTTCTAATTGCTGCTTATTGAGCGCATTTTGTAAGCGCTCAGCTTCCATTCCAAATCCACCAGCCGGAAGCGCATTAAGGGGTAATGGCATAAATCACCTTATCCAAATAGTCCATTTTTAAGCATACCTAAAAGGCCACCGCGCTTATTTGCGCTATCTTGCTGCTTCCCATATTCTTTCCCATAAGCAGCGCTACCCATATAATCTCCGGCTTGTGCCGCTAGCTGGCTTAACATATCGCCTGCGTGTTGGCCATAACCCATCTGATTACTTAGACCTTGCCCATATTGAGTATTAATACCAAGTACATTTTGAAGCCATTGATTCATATCTTGGCTTGCGATGCCGCCCGCATTTTGCTGCATTTGCTGCATAAGAGGAGTGCTACCGGTAAGACCTGTTGCCGATCCCGCATTTTGACCAGTTTTCATGGCCTGATCTTGCATATACTTAGCCCAAGGCGATTCCTGGTAATTTTGCATTTGGTTGTTAATGAATTTGGAAGGATCTTTCATACTGGAAAGCCAATCACCCATTCCTTGCATACCTTGTTGACCAAAGTTAAAGAAAGGATTTTGAAAGCCTTTAGCTTGTTGAAAATACTTATCATAAGCTTGGCCGCCCTTTTCGTAAGGTGCGCCAGAATTGCCGAACTGGCCGTTTAAAAATTGTGATAGACCGCCCATGCTAGGGCTGCCACCAAATCCGCCCATTCCGCCGCCACCACCGCCCATCATGGACATTGGATTAAATCCGCTTTGCATATCTACATATCCTTATGTAAATGTAACTGTACGCCAGCTTGAAGAACTGCTCTGCCAAAACTGAGGTGCATTCACTGTAATATTATATATCATTTGGCCGTTTACTAAAGCCTGTAAAGTATTTCTTTCAACTGTTGTCAGCTGAGGAAGAAATATTCCATTTTGACTAAGATAGCTAATCAAGGTCTGATAAAACGAAGACCAGTAATAAATCCAAACATCAGCCATGATTAGATCTTTATCTTTATTAATAGCCGGATCGTATAAAGGCGGCTGATCAAAATCTAATTGGCTTGGCATTCTTTACTCCGGCAATACTTCCATCGCCCACGCAGCACCTAAGATTTGGAAAGGAAAGTCGTCAAAGAATTCAATCTTCACAACAAAGCCCTGACCACGTGGTATAACGCCCAATTTTCGCCATAGCGTGCGAAACGTCCTTTGCCCGACCAATCCCATAGGGGCTGGAATTATGTAGCCATACGTCTGTCCACCGTCCTTAGAAATAGATAGGAATACGGTAGGAGAATCATTGTTAAATTGCTGGGTAAATCCTTCTTCCAAGATAATCGTATCGCCTGATTCTGTGAGGATATCAAAGCCTGATTCGGTTAAAAGTGCGATATCGGTAAAGACTACGTGCGGCACAAATGGACTGCCTTGCAATAAGTCTAGTTGGAATCTATCAATTCTTATGCGCTGATAACCTGGCGGCACAAAGGATCGGCTAATGCGCATACGTCTGATTGCCTGACCGTCATTGGTAAAATTGCTATTGTCCAAGATATAAAATATAGGCAGAGAGTAATGTCCGACATAATTCTTGCCACCAAAATAAGAATGGGTTTGTGCGGGATGTCTGTTACCGTTTAGAACTTCTTCCTCATGCCAGAGCTTTGTTTCTTCTTGCTGAGGATTACTGAGAGATACGTCATAGACAAAGGTGTGATTGGCAGCGGTGAAATTTAATCGATAAAAAATCAATCCATTTTCTTTGACCAAGAAGGCGCGAGCATCTGAAACTTGTTGAGCTTCTGCGTATTGTGAGAGAGTAAAATCTAGCGCTCTAGTGCTAACAGGAATTGCTTGCGTTCCTGTTACTTCCATCACAGACCCTAGCCCGTCAGCATCTTGTGCTAAGAAGAACATAGTATCAAAGCCAGTTGCGATGCTACCGATTGCAGGTGTGCCATATTCAATTAAGAGCGAGTTGTTACGCCTAAAAGGAAGATTTGCGCCTATCCCTTGGTTTTCCCAAACTTCTGTGAAGTTTTGAGAGAATAGAAAAAGCCGTCTGTGCAGAGTTCGACAAGCAACAATATTGCCAGGGTGTGAGGTAATTAACGCTAATTGAAGTTGACCATTATTAGTGATTGATTGAACACCGGTGCCAGTGGTAGTCAATACGATAGCGGCACCACCTGGCGTTAAAGCTATTTGGATATTGTTGCCGCCTGGTTGACCGACTACATAGTAAATTGTCCCCGACACTAAAGGTGCTGGTAATGTTCCAGTTGTTGAAACTGTAATAGGCGTGCCAAGCTGGAAGTTAGCAATGTTCCCAGATAGTAGTAAATTAGTAGTTGGTGGTCCTACCACTGTTAATGTAGTTGCGGGCGTTACTCCCCATATCAAACCATTATCAAGTGCTGATAATTGAAATTGATTAGTGTCACCATTTGCTACGACAAAGAAATTATCAAGTGTACAAACATCAATGGGTTTTAATGGGAAAGCCGGATCGGTAATTCTTACACCTAACCCACCAATGCCCACATCATAAATCCAACCTTGAACACCATCTACAAAGATGACTTGGTGAGAGTTAGCATCTATCCCCACATAGCCTACATTGCTAGAACTTGTGAAGCTAAAGATGCGGGTAGCGGCGCCAGCCAATGTGACACGATAAACATCAAAACCAATAACAACATATTCATGCGGTTCTAGTTCTCCCACGCCCTGAAAAACAAACTGGCCTCTAAATCCGCCAGTCGGGGATAAAGGAAATACAATATTGGCGGGTGAGAGTCCGGATGTTGATAATAATGATTTAGGCTTTTTACCTAATGGGTCAATATATTGAAACAAATTGACGGAACGCTCGGCATCTAATGGGAGTACGCGCTGATTGTTATAACTACCAACAAGATCAAAATCCTGCATTGGTACGCCCATATCAATAACTCAATATGTTGGCCCAATAGAAAGGCTCGGGCGCGGTCAATATATTAGATGGACGAATAGTTAGATCAGTTTCATTCGCATTTTTGAAAGTGTTGTAATAATCCTGATATTCATCCTCAGCAGTTTGCGGCCAGTTGCCTGATGGATAGTAAGATAAAAACTTACGCGCAAGGGCGTACTTTAAGAATCCGTAATAGTTAGGGGGAAGTTCGCCTAATGTATCTTGTGCGGTTAATTCATTTATCATGCACTTTACTTGCAAGATACAAGGATAGGGTTGATCTGGAGCTGGATAGAATGTGACAAAACTCTCATGAGCTTGCTTATTCAAGAATACAAAACCAGGTCGAGCTATTAATCCCGTTTGTCTGACAACTCCATAATATTGAGACTTCTCAATAATCTTAATCGGATAATTTAAGCTTGTGCCAAAGGCTATATTGCCACTGCCAATGAATGTTGTAATGGTTTGTATACCAGTTCCGACGGACGTGATCGGAATTGGGAAACCGTTATTAGCATCATCTAAAGTGAGGGCTAAATAAATAATAGTTGGCGTTAAATTAATCGCGTAATAAGTCACACCTTCAACAAAAGGATTAGGCAATGTTCCCGTTGTAGATAATGTCACAGGCTGACCAGTAGGATAACTAGCGGTGGATGCCATTGTTAGCTGACTAGTTGAAGTGCTAGCCGTGTAATCAAAAGATATTGGATTAGGATTTGGTACGCCGCCAGTTCCTGCCACAATATAGTTAGCAAATGAAAGATCGACGATCCTATCAGCTACGATATTGGTGCCAGTTATCATGTCCGAGATTGAATAAGTATCTTGACCCATGACCATTGTGAAATTAATGGTTGTTAAGAATGGGATATAAATACTATCAGCTGCAAACTTATCAATTAACTCATTCAGTAAATCCAAGCCTGTTGAAAGCATGAAAGAATCGGGGGTTTCGGCAACGCCCAATTCTCCCAGCAAATACAATGAGTTAATGATGACATCATTAGTCGTCCTGACTACTTGCGGCATTCCATGCCTCCAAAAAGGTAAGGATTCGGTAACTTTTTATCTTGAATCCTTACTTAATCTTGCATTTCATCAGGTTTTTGACGAACGGGGAACGCATCGTGATCGATCCCTTTCGTGATTTCCTTAGCAAGTTTTTGGGCATGTGCACCATTATTCATCATGCAAGCATCGAACTTGTAATAGCGTTCTTCCATCATCGGCGCTTTGCCTGCCATTTTAGCGGTTTTCATTTGCTCTGCTTTAACAAAGCTATTGCTTTCGCTATGTTGGCTCTCTGCCATCCGTTGACGGTTGTTTGTGATTTGTGCTTCTTTTCCGCCTCTGATCGTGTAATCGCGGTTCTTCAAGTATTTTTCGCTCATGTTTATTCCTTATTTCTTTAGCTTCATTAGGGTGTGAAAACCACAGACCCGATGCTAATAACGCCTTATACTCATCCTCTTCTACGACTCGCATTTTGCCGGTAACGTGATAAGCACAACTAAGCATCGGGCACTCTTCCTTATGACAATAATTTAACTGCGTATTGTGGATGCCATTTAAAGCCGCACAAAATGTCTAAACGCATGAAGTTTTGGTAGCCCAAAATGTCGCCGGTTTGAGTTACGGCAAGTGATAATCCAGTTTCTGGATCAACTGCAACGCTTGCATAAGGAACTTGCAACTTGTAAAGAGGCGGACAAACGATATCCAATGCGCGAGCGGGATATGCAACGTTCACGTTGTAAGATTGGACAACGGTCACGACTGCACCACTTGGAATTGCATTGCTTACGTTTTGTAGAGGGGAAGCAGTGGAACTAATAATGGTTGGAGCAACAGTGATTGTCACTGCACCTGCACCGTTAGAACTTGCATTTGCCAAAATAACAAACTGCATATCTTGGCCAGTACCTTGACGAGAAAGTGGGTTAACACTTTGTACGCCAGCGATAGAGATAACATCACCCGCTAAGAAGTAGTTTGTTACGTTGATTGTAGCGCCTGCTAAAACGATAGTGTTGCCAGAAGCAACCGCACCGTTAACAGTTAAAGTGTCAGCCGGCGTTAAGGTAGGACCCGCACCTGCTTGGTGACGCACGATATTCTGAGATTGGAACACGTCGAAATAAGACAAGTGCCCAATTGCGGATTGTCTAACAATATCTTCGTTGAAGACTGGCGTAAATTGATTTAAAAGAGCGCCTTTCAAGGATGAGCCGTCGCGGACTGTCATTGCAAGATAAGCATCAGAAGAAATGTTTACGCCCATTTCTAGCAATTTAGCACCAGCTAAATCAACGGAAGAGAACGAGTTAATCGGGGTTCCTGCTACGCCTTGATACAGATAAAGATCAAGTTCAGCAGCACGCGAAATATCTTGTTCCATTTGGGAAATGATATTTTGAATCGCTGGTTGAATGAACATGCGAGAGAAGTCTTCAATTCGCAATGTTAAATCTTGTACTGTGTAGGAAATGAGGGCGTGGTATTGGTGGGCAACTGTGATGTTCTCAACAGTCTCAATGATGTCTTGAGGTACTGCGGTAGAACCATCGCCGACAATAAAGTTATTCTGTCTACGAACTTGTAAGGTATCACCGATCTTGTATCCGGAACTTTGAAAGTCATCTTGATAAATCCTAGATGCAGTCATTACAAATGGTGCATTGTTCGCAAACATCGCAAGTGCTGTATTACTTACAAGTTGCGTATTAATAAATTGGTTAGCCATGTTTACACTCCATTTAATCCGTTAAATGGCGTGGCGTTTATGGATCTATCTATTTGACTTCCACTCGCCAGCCTTCATTCGTCGGCGAATATCACCGACAGGTGTCTTATCATTGACAGAGGAGTGGTTAACTGGATTGCTCTTGATATTTCCAATGGGTTTGTGCGATGAATTACTTTTTTCATTGCCGCCACCAGTCATCAGAGCATGAGACAGTTTCACCATTTCTCTTGCTTGATCTACAGGGTGGAGTTGTGAAATACGTTTTAACTCATCTTTATTCTTGCCAAGTTTGTATAGGACTTCCGCAGGGTTATCTAAGAAAAGTGCAGCATCTCTCATGGCCGCTGTAAAAGGTGCATCTTGCGCCCTTACAACGTCTTCGAAGTCTTCAAACTTATCGGAACCCTTATCAAGATTTTCATGTAAGGATTGATAGCGTTTGTTGACATGCTCTTGATCTTCTCTCTCTTTCATCTTGCGCTTTTGCTCGTCCTGAGCATGAAGCGCGAGACGGACTGCTTGGTGGATTTGGTCGTTTACTTCTGGGTTTCCCTGTCCGTAACCGCCATTCATCTGCTCAGATTCGTCTTGCTGTGGTTGTTGGGTCATCATTTGCTGCATCTGATCCATTTGTGCTCGCATCTGTCTTAATTCCCTTTGGTGACGTTTTTCCTGTCTTCCTAGACGTTCTTTAACGCCAACCGGCAAACTGGTTTCTTGACCTGAATTGCCATCGCCCTGCATGTGTGTCGACCCTTGCGAGTCATCCACAATGTCTTCCGTGGGCTCTCCAACACCTACCGCTTCCATCGCATCTAAAGCTAGATCGTCCTGACCTTGACCAGATAAATTTTGAGTATCATCCATATCACTCTCTCCACTCGGCATAATTCTTGCCCCGGTTATAGGTGAACCGTGCACCCCAGAAACGGCCTTGTTTCTGTTATTAGTTTAGATATTAATCGCTTTGTATTAAAATACATCTATACAGGTATAGATTCGTATTGGATAATTGCGCGTAATAGCCCGAGTAACTCAGTTGGCAGAGTAGCTGCCTTGTAAGTAGCAAGTCGTGTGTTCGAATCACACCTTGGGCAATAATTATTCTTTAACTTTCTTCTCTTTAACACTCTTTATCCTATGCAATTCCCTTTCATGCTCGTGCTGTCTTTCTTGTTTGTGCATGTCTGAAAGAATTGACGAGATCTTATGCGTGAAATCGTGATCTAATTTATCGCGATCCTTACTATGCGTAATGCGCGTCTTCTCGATATTTGCCTCATGATTATAGACATCAAGCTGAGCATCCATCTGTATTTTTTGAGCTTTTATCATTAATTCGGCTTCATCGAGTTGGTGCTGTTGTTTCTTGAGTTGTAATTCTTCCATCTTAATTTTTAGCTCTTCTTGCTTAGCTTGAATCTCAGCTTGGGCCATTTGCATTTGTTGCTGCATCATCATTTGTTGGGGATCAGGCTTTGGTGGCGGTGGCTCACGACCTTCTTCCTTGGCTAAAATTTCAGGCGGAACTAGATTTGAAAGACGTTCCTTGATTTGAGGCATACTCTGAATATCTAGGTTACCAGCATAGAGATCAGCAATTAATGGGAACACTTGCGGATTATTCGCAATTGTTTGCTGCATGAACTCAAGCGCCACATCTTTCTGTACAGCAAATGACGGGCCGGTATCAATTTCAATGTCATAATCACCTTTGGTAAGTTCGTTCTCTATCTCACCATTAGGTAACTGTTTGTTCAATACTAGTGATTGAGTCTTGCCATCAGGCTTGGAAATGATAATATGCCGCTCATCTCCACCATATATCACTGGTAAAAGATCAAGCACTACGCGTCCGGCCTGTTCGATTGCTTGGTTGAGATTGTCAAAAAACACATATGCAGACATCGAGCCTTCAAGTTTACGTTCTCGTCTAGCTTTCCCGGACATATCCTTACCCTGGAGTTGTTCTTGTTCGGAGAAGCCCAATATTTCGCGTATATCTTGTCCGCCACGTTGAAAGTGTGTGAGCAGCGCGGGGGATAAATCCCACGGGGTTTGCTTCATAGGCATCTGCCCGGTCTTTGGATCGGGCTTTGCTCTTAAAATACCCATTTGTAACTCAGGATTACGCCATTCTTGCTCGTAACCGATGATATTGTCGGGTGTGCCTAACCATTGTTCGCGTCTACGGTTTTTAATCTCAGCCGCAACTTCTGATCCCACATAGTTAATGAATTTCTGGGCATCGCGCGCCTCATGAATGAATGACTTCGTATATTGACGCCCTTCGATGAATTGAGAGTCACCATCAACAAAGATTAGCGGCAAGAATTTAGAAGGCCATTCAGAGAAATCGATGATCTGATTCTGGATTAACCGATAGTGCATAATTCGGTAATCTTGCGATTGACGTTCAGCCACAATCTTGGGGATTTCGGCCATAATGACTTTGCCAATCTCTGAATCCTTAGCTAAGGTCATCTTTAGCTTGATATCAGGTTGCATCGCTTCCCATTCATCTTCTGAAACCGTGTCCCCATTAGAAAGCTTATAGAGTAGGACTGGATACCATTCTTTTACGAAGTAATCACAAAGGACAATCGTGTCTCTGGTTTCCCATTGGAAGTCTAATAAGTAATAAGGATCGGTATAGGAAACAGGATTAGTGATATACGGATAAGTCGCTGCAAATTCTTCTTTGCTCATAATGTAATTGCGAGCGCAATAATTACCATCACCCTTATGCGGCTTAATTGCGGTTGGATCAAAGACGCATCGGGTAGGATCGTTTACGCCAGTAAATTTAATGATCTGATTAAAAGAGCGCGGTGTTTCATAATCCGTCTCAACTTGAAACACACCAAAACCCATCATTAAGGACGAGCGAAATGCTGTTTGATAAACTAAATCGTTTTGCGATTGGTACGATATTGTTCTTACTAAGTCTGCACGTAAGTTTATTTGTTCTTGTGTGGCTTTTCCCGTTAAAGAACGAACAAGCAAATCTGGTTTATTCTTACGTTGCTCGCCTGCAATCTTTTTTGTAGCATCATAAAGCTTGTTGAACGTCATCGCTGGCTTAAATAGCCGCGTGAACTCTGATCTCTCTATTGCTGTCCACTGATCACGTATAACGAAATTAAGATCGTCCTTTCCTCGGACAATATTCTCGTTAAAGTAGCCGTTCCATATGTTTAGATTTTCCTTAGCTTTTGCAAGGACATCTAATTCATTAATACCCGCCTCATCAATTCGTTCGAGTCGGCGTGATTCCATATCACTCAATTGATCGGAACTAATCCCTTCTGGGTATGTTTCCATTAATTAACCATCCTTGGTTAAATACTAATTGCTTCGTA
>Ga0193744_1000283_pt1 | contig 12361 bp, 5 predicted proteins | sample L1a1metaG_FD_143056 | JGI IMG/M metagenome (GOLD analysis project Ga0193744, IMG submission 143056) | Soil microbial communities from a riparian zone of the East river system, Colorado, United States - L1a1 | ecosystem: Environmental > Terrestrial > Soil > Riparian zone | place: USA: East River...
CTCTTCAGTCGAAGCGACCCTCAAAACGGCGAGCATCGACACCCGTACGGATCAGCGAGACCAGCACCTCAGGTCCGCCGATTTTCTGCATGTCGAGCAATATCCCGAGATCAAGTTCCGGAGCACCAGGATCGAGGGCGACAAGCAGGCGTTCAAGCTCACCGGCGATCTGACGATTCGCGATGTGACGCGTCCGATCACCCTTGATGTCACCTTCGAAGGCCAGACGAAGGATCCGTGGGGCGGCGAGCGCGTGGGATTCAGTGCAAGCGGCAAGATCGATCGCAGGGAGTTTGGGCTGACCTGGAATCTGCTGCTGGAAACCGGCGGGTTAACCGTTGGGAACGAGGTCAAGATCAACATCGAGGTCGAGGCAGTCAGGGTCGGCTAACGGCTATTAGATAAGAACCTAATAAAGCGGGTGCGCCCAGGCAGGTGCACCCGCTTTTGCGTGTCCGGCATCTCAGGGCGGGGCAACGAGTATCTTTCTGAATGCATCCTTCGCGGCTCGTCCCATACCTGCTGATCATCGGTGGATTGCTCGAGCTGGTAGTTGTCCGGACCGCCGCCTCCCAGTCAACAGCAGTTAGATATGTATCGAACACAGCGCACCACGATGTCTTCATTGTCGCGCACCAGGACGACTGGCAACTGTTCATGGGTGACGTCGTTGCGAAGCAAATCAGGGCCGGCGACTCGGCGACGTTCATCTACCTGACGGCTGGGGACGACGGAAAGGACTCATCCTATTGGCGGACGCGCGAACGAGCGGCGCTGCAATCAACTCGTCTCGCGATTGGGCCAGACGCAGCAGATTCATCCTCAGTCAGATGCTCGGCTACGGAAGTACTCGAGCACGTCATTCAAAAATGCGTCATCGCCAAGACCGAATCCTATTTTCTCCGGTTGCCTGACGGGAAAAGAAATGGCGCGGGCTTCGTGCGTAATGAGTATCAAAGCCTGAGAAAATTGCGCGGGAAACGAATTGCCGCCATTGCCGCGATCGACGGTAGTGCCACCTACCGCGGGTGGGACGATCTCATGGCTACCGTGAGCAGGTTGATCGGGTCGAGCTCCACCACTCGAGACAGGGCAGTTCACGCGAGCGATCCGAGCGTTGCTGCAAATCCCCACGATCACTTCGATCATCGCATGGCAGGCCTTCTGGTGGATGACCTGCGGAGAAGGGAACGGTGGATCAACACGCAGTACTATGCGGGCTACGCGCTCGCAACGCGGGCCGCCAATCGATCACCTGATCAGGCGCGCGAGAAAGCGGCACTCTTTCTGGCCTACGACAACGAGATGAAGCGCGTCAACAAAAAATGGAGCGCGTACAATGAGCATCCGGCGTTCTACGGCGAATGCATGCTGCGCACATATGCGCGGAAGGCCCGGTTGTCCGGAGGTCGTTGATCTTTCCCATTCAGGCCGAGTGCCGGCTAGTCACCGGTGAATGTCGTCTGGGCGTTCGCCCGTTCCGGCCATACGTTGGCGCTTCGGATCGTTGCGCTTGCCGATCGATTGTCGCTCCATTGGGCGTTCACCCCTAGCTTAGTCTCCTCATCAGAGTTCATCCGAACGGGAGCAACAATGCGTCGAGGTCTGTTCGTAGTAGTAATGCTTCTCACCGCACAGCGACTGGCAAACGCGCAGTGCCGAGTCTCAGGCGACAGCAATGAAGGAAAGCTTCTCGCCTTCTACACGGCGCCCATTGTGTTCTCGATGGCGATAGCTCCGGAAGTCCTCCCTCCTGCCAGCATAAGACTCGGCGCGGAACTGGAATACTTACCCAAGCCAAATCCGACGATCGAGCAGACTGGTGCATGCTTCACGCAGAAGAGCGAGCACACATCACTCTCTCCCGTATTTGGTCGCCCGAGAATCACGATCGGCGGGCCGTTTGGTTTTGCACTAGAGGCTGCCTATCTACCGCCGGTAACGATCGCGAGAGCCAAGCCCAACCTCTTCAGCTTCGCCGTGTCGCACGCGCACCATTTCGCGGTCGGACCAGTGTCGAATGGAACCACTCTCATGCTGCGGGTGCATGGCACGGTTGGAAACGTCAAAGGAGCGATCACCTGCCCCAAATCGCAGCTGCAGCAGACGGATCCATTGAGCCCATGTTATGGGAGCAGTCCATCAAAGGACACTTTCCATCCCGACATGTGGGGTGGCGAACTCGCCGCCGGCTTTTCTCCTGGGGTCCGCGGGATCTCTTTCTACGGAGGTGCGGGGGTCAACAGGATCGATCCGCACTTTCAGGTCGGATTCACCGATGCGAATGGGGGCGTTGACAGGACGCAGGTCGCGCTGGAGAAACCCCTCAATCGTGCGGCGATTTTCGGAGGTGTGACCGCAGTTCTTCGCCAGATCCTGGATGTCGGTGCCCAGGTTTACTCGGTGCCGGAAGACGCCACGCTATTCCGCATCACGGGCGGAATTCGTATTCGTTAGGCGTCGAGCATTCTCCCGAACGTATCGGGGTCGGTGGGGAGCGTGAAAGACCTAATGCCATGGCGGACGGCGACTTCCCGGACTTCCGCCTGCATTCTGGAGGGACTGAACAGAATTGGGAGCGCTCCCGCGCTCCTGATGTTGTCGAGCAGCTCCGCGGTGCAGTCTGGATGATCGCAGTCTATCACGACGGCATCGAACGCCAGTCGCGTGATCGCTTCGTTGACCGATTCGTCCTTTCCCAGGAACATCGGCTGCAAACCACGAAGCTCAACCATAAGGCCCAACAGCGCAGCGACGACCTCTTCGCGCGCGAGAATCAGCACGTTGCCCAACGCCGCCAACCAAATGAGGGGACATGGCTTAGCTGGGCAACTTGTGGACCTTTGGATTCTCTAGCGCCGAAACCGAGTATCGCTTAAATATTCCGGGAACAGATGTCCACTTTCCGCAAACTGGTGAGAAGGTGGACAAAACTATTGCCCAAGAAACCGTGAGCCCACTCTCTGAAGTAACAATGAAGGAGTTGCGGACTGCGCTCGCGGATCAGCTCAAACAGCCCGACGGTCCTACGCCGGAGCTCGCGGATCTCCTGAAGAGAGTCGGCAAGGAAGCCCACACGAACAACATTCCGCCCGAAGAGCTCATCGTCATTTTCAAGGAGCTGTGGAATTCCCTCGCCGAGGCATTGCGCCCACAGAATGCCGATCAGTACGAACGCGTTCGCCAACGTCTGGTGACTCTCTGCATCCAGGCGTATTACGCCGAGTAGACCCAACGGGATATCTTGCGACGTGCCCCACTCGAGAGCGGCACACCTCTGGCGTTGAGTAAGTGACGTGGCAACAGCAATTCCGCCCAAGGCTCCAACAACAATTCTGAGTCGTCTGTTCGGCCGTTCGCGAAACGGAGCTGGCGAAGAACTCGTCGGTCCGATTCGCGGCGAAGTCCTCGGACTCGAGAGACTCGGTGAGCGCGCCCGAGCGGTGGCGCGCGGGCATCATCTACTCCCCGCGCAGAAGCAGCGTGGCATCGGGCCGCTTCTACTTCGTCTCGAGGACACCAGGGAAGTTCTCGATCGCGTCTATCACGAGCTGAACAACGGCGCGGAGCGCGGTCTCGACATCAGCCCGGCCGGAGACTGGCTGCTGGACAACTTCTACATCGTCCAGGAGCACATCCGGGAGATCCGGACAAATCTTCCCAAGGGTTATTACGAGGAGCTTCCCAAGCTCGCCACGGGATCGCTCGCTGGTTATCCGCGGGCGTACGAAGTCGCAATCGAGCTGATCGCGCACACCGAGGGCCACCTCGACCTCGACAACATCACGCTGTTCGTGCGTGAGTATCAGACTGTCACTCAGCTCCGCATCGGCGAGCTGTGGGCGATTCCAACGATGCTCCGACTGGGTCTCGTCGAGAACATACGTCGGATGGCGCTCCGGGTAGCGGCGCGCCTGCAGGAAGTCGAATCAGCAGACCGCGCTGCCACGACGCTGCGCGAGGCGAGTGAGGAATCTTCGCGAGCGCTGGCGGCAGCGCTCGCTGCGTTCGTCGACGATCATCCGGCATTTACACCGACGTGGGTCGCGCGATTTCTCCAACAGGTCCGGTCGTACCAGACCAACTTCACGCCGCTGATCTGGCTCGAGCAGTGGATCGCGGAGGATGGGCCGAGCGCGGAAGAGGCGGCAACGCGATCGAATCGCAGAGTGGCGCTGACGCAGGTCACGGTCGCGAACAGCATCACGAGTCTTCGGACCATCTCGAGGCTCGACTGGAAGGACTTCGTCGAAGCGCAGAGCGCGACGGACAAGCTTCTGCGCCAGGATCCGAGCGGCCACTACGCTTCGATGACGTTCGGAACGCGGGATCACTACCGCCATATCGTCGAGCACATCGCCAAACGGGTCAAACGGCCGGAAGAGGAAATCGCGAGCGAAGTACTGGCGTTGGCGAAGGTCGCTCCGGCCGGCGATACGAGACACGCGCACGTCGGCTACTTCCTCGTCGACAAAGGCCGGAGCGTTCTCGAGGGGAAAGTCGGATACACCCCGCCGCCGGGAGAGTGGCTTTATCGCTGGACGCAGCGCCATCCCAACACGCTGTACTTCGGCGGGATAACGGTCTTCACCATTCTCGCGGTAGCCACAATTCTCGAGGTAGTAGAGGACGCACCACTGGTCGTTCAGCTGATCATCGCGCTCGCGGCGCTCATTCCGGCGAGCGAGATCGGAATCAGCGTCATCAACCAGCTCATAACGCTGCTGATGCCGCCGCGCCTTTTGTCCAAGCTCGAGCTGCGTGACGACGGAATTCCGGAAGAGTACACGACGGCCGTGGTGGTGCCGACGCTACTCGGAAGCCTGCACGGAGTGGAGGAAGCTCTCGAGCATCTCGAGGTGCAATACCTCGCCAACCGCGACCCAAATCTGCAGTTCGCGTTGCTCAGCGATTTTACGGATTCGCCGACCGAGCACCGGCCGGACGATGAGGGGATTCTGGCCGCCGCCACGGCGGGAATCAAGACCCTCAACGCCAGGTACGCAAACGCCGGCGACGATGTGTTTTTTCTCTTTCACCGTCCGCGGCTCTGGAATCCGAAACAGAACGTGTGGATGGGCTGGGAGAGGAAGCGTGGCAAGCTTGCCCAGTTCAACAAATTCCTGCGGGGTGGAGCAGGAGACGCGTTCAACACGGTAGTCGGCGACACGAGCAGGCTCGGTCTCGTGCGTTACGTCATAACCCTCGACTCGGATACTGTGTTGCCGCGAGACGCGGCGCAGCTGCTCGTCGGAACGATCGCGCATCCGCTCAACCGCGCGCACTATGATCCGGCGATCGGGCGGGTCACCGAGGGTTACGGGATCGTTCAACCCCGAGTTGGGGTGTCGCTCACGAGCGCACATAAATCCTACTTCGCCGCGATTCACTCCGGACATCCTGGTGTCGACCCATACACGACCGCGGTTTCCGACGTGTATCAGGATCTCTACGGCGAGGGGAGCTTCACCGGAAAAGGGATTTACGACGTCGATGCGTTCGAGGAAGCCACGCACGGGAGATTTCCCGAGAACACCCTGCTCAGCCACGATCTGATCGAGGGAACGTGGACGCGCGCTGGACTGGCGACCGATATCGAGGTGTACGACGACTATCCGGCGCGCTATCTGACCTTTACGCGCCGGAAGCACCGGTGGATTCGTGGGGACTGGCAGCTGCTCGGATGGTTGAAGGGCACGGTACCGGGGCCGGATGGACGGATGCAGAACCGTCTGTCCGCGATTTCCCGCTGGAAAATTCTCGACAACCTGCGTCGCAGTCTGGTCGAGATTTTTCAGTTGGCGATGCTGATCCTCGGCTGGTTCCTTCTTCCCGGTTCTGTCATTGGGTGGACTGGAATCGTGCTCATTGCGATCGCGTTCCCGTGGCTCTTCTCGCTCGCGATCTCGCTGGCAAGGCCGCCACGCGACCAGTCGTGGCTCGCGTACTATCTGGCGGTCGGTCGCGATGCCATGACCAATGGGCAGCAATTCGCCCTGGCTGTCGCTTTCCTTCCGCATCAGGCCGTCGTGTCCGCCGATGCGATTGTCCGCACCCTGTACCGGTTGTTCATCAGCCACCGGAATCTTCTCGAGTGGCAAACCGCGTCGCAGGTCGAGAGGGCACTGGGCGTCGGTTCTCAGCGGGAAAGCTGGCGCAAGATGTGGCCGGTAACCGCGCTATGCCTCGCCGTGGGCACACTCATCGGGCTTCACGTCACAATGGGTGGCGCCTCTTCGTCCGCCGATGAGCGGTTCCTCTTCATCGTGGCGACGCTGCCGCTCGTTCTCGCCTGGTTGGCGAGCCCGAGCATCGCGCTGGCGCTCAGCCGACCCGCTATTCTCGGCGAAATACACCTGACTGAAGCGGAGCGGACGGCAGCACTCCGGTACGCGAAGCTCCACTGGACGTATTTCGAGAAGTTCGTGTCGGAGGAAACGCACTGGCTTGCGCCCGACAATTTCCAGGAGGATCCGGAGCCGATTCTCGCGCTCCGCACGTCGCCGACCAACATCGGGCTCCAGCTCCTCTCGACTGTGAGCGCGGTGGATCTCGGCTTCATCACGCGGTCGGACATGATCGACCGCGTGGAGAAAGTGTTCCGGTCTCTCGAGAGGATGCGCCGTTTCCACGGCCACTTCTTCAACTGGTACGATTTGAACGAGCTGCGCGTGCTCGAGCCGGGCTACGTCTCGACGGTCGACAGCGGGAACTTCGCCGGCCACCTGATCGCGCTCAAACAGGCTTGCTACGAGATGCTGAAAGATCCCGAGTGCTCCGAGCTCGATGCGAAGAGGCTCAAGGCAATCGCGGAGCGGGCGCACGCTTACGCCGCCGAGATGGATTTCCGCTTCCTCTACGACACCAAACGGAAGCTGTTCACGATCGGGTATCACATCGGCAGCAATACCGTTGACAACTCGTATTACGATCTTCTCGCTTCCGAGTCGCGGCTTGCGTCATTCATCGCGATTGCGAAGGACGACGTTTCAGTCGATCACTGGTTCAGACTGGGACGCTCGCTGACGGCGACCGCGGGGACGAGAACGCTGCTCTCCTGGAGCGGCAGCATGTTCGAGTATCTGATGCCGGCTCTGGTGATGCAGACTTTCCCATTCACGCTGCTCGACCAGACGCACAAGGGGAGCGTGAGACGTCAGATCGCGTATGGTGCGGAACGGGGCGTGCCATGGGGCGTTTCGGAATCCGCGTACGCCGTTCGCGACAGGCTGCACACATATCAGTACCGCGGCTTCGGTGTTCCGGATCTCGCGCTCAAGCGCGGGTTGAGCAAAGAGCTCGTAATTGCGCCGTACGCGACCGTGCTGGCGATGCTGGTGGAGCCGCGTCAATCGCTCAAGAATCTCACGACTCTCGAGGCGGAGGGAGCGCTCGGCCCCTACGGATTCCGCGATGCGCTGGACTACACCAGACCTTCACCGGGTTCCCGGAAGACGATCGTGGCCACGTTCATGGCGCATCACATCGGGATGAGCATCGTCGCGCTCGACAACGCCCTCAACCGACAGATCTGGCCGCGGCGTTTCCACCTTGATCCACTCGTGCGCTCGGCGGAGCTGGTGTTGCAGGAGAGGATCCCGCGCCGACTCACGGTGCAGGACGTTCAGGGCGACGATGTGGCGCGGGTGCCGAGTGAAATGGAGAAGCCGGCGGTGCGCGAGATCGAGACGCCGCACACGCCGCAGCCGGTCGTCGGCATTCTCGGGAACGTCCCGTACACGACTCTGATCACGAACGCGGGCGGAGGGTTCAGCCGCTACGGAAACCTCGCCGTCACGCGGTGGCGCCACGATTCGACGCGCGACAATTATGGGCAGTGGTGCTATGTGAAGGACCTGAGCACCGGCCACGTCTGGTCAACGGCGCATCAGCCATCGGGAACGGAGCCGCAATGGTACCGTGTTCTGTTCGCGAGCGACCGCATCACGTTCATTCGTCGCGACGGCGATATCGATACCGTCACGGAAATCGCTGTCGCATCGGATGATGCCGCGGAAGTACGCCGGGTGATGTTGACGAACCGGTCTCTCCAGCCGCGCGAGATCGAGCTGACGAGCTACTCCGAGGTAGTGTTGGCGCCGCCCGATACGGACCGCTCCCATCCCGCGTTTGCGAATCTCTTCGTGCAAACGGAGTTCATCGAGGGCAAGGCGGCGCTCTTCGCGACCCGGCGGCCGCGCTCAGCAACCGAGGCAGCAATCTGGTGCGCGCACGTTGTTGCGAGCGGGCCGGAACTCGTGGGGGAAGTCACGTGCGAAACTGACCGCGCAAAGTTCGTCGGGCGCGGGCGCTCGGTAAGAAATGCGGAAGCGCTCGATGAAGGCGCGGAGCTCTCTGGAACGGTGGGCGCGGTTCTCGACCCGATCTTCTCGTTGCGCGTAAAGGTGCGGATTCCACCGGGCGGATCGGCACATGTTGCATTCACGACGTTCGTCACCTCGCAGAGGGAGCGCGCAATAGAGCTGGCCGACCTCTATCACGATCCCTACAGCGCGCGACGCGCGTTGGATCTGTCGTGGGCGCAGGCGCAGGCGGAGCTGCGGGATCTCGGCATCGCGCCCGCTGATGCCGCGCTATACCAGGATCTCGCCGGCCATCTCATGTTCCCTCATCCGGGATTCCGTCCGGCACAGAGCGCTGTCGAGGAGAACAAACTCGGACAACAGTCGTTGTGGTCGCTTGGAATCTCGGGGGACTGGCCGATACTACTCGCCACCGTGGACAGCGCGGTCGGGATGCCGAGCGTGAGGCAGCTGCTCAGGACACACCACTACTGGAGGCTAAAGGGAATCACCTGCGACCTGGTGATCCTGAACGTGCATCCGGCGACCTACATGCAGGAGCTAAGCGACGAGCTCCTGGCAACCGCGATGGCGTCCAGCGAGGCAGGTCTGCTCGATCGACCGGGTGGTGTGTTCATCCGACGCGCCGACCTGCTAAAACCGGAAGAGATCACGTTGCTCAAGGCGATGGCGCGGGTCCAGGTGAACTGCGACGGCCTCGGTCTCGGGAATTTCCTCGAGTTCCCGGGCGTCGAGGACAGATATCCGCCCAAGCTCGAGATCATGAATCGCGACATCGTACCACTCGGCACGGTAGCGATTCACGCTCAGACCGCTGATCAGGGCACTGGCCTCCAGAGCTTCAACGGGCTCGGGGGATTCAACCAGGCCGGTGAATACGAGATCCATCTGACCGGCAGCGACTTGCCGCCGGCGCCATGGATCAATGTCGTCGGCAATCCGGTCGCCGGATTCATCGTCAGTGAAGGGGGAAGTGGCACGACTTGGGCGGGGAACAGCTTCTTCTATCGCCTAACGCCGTGGCACAACGACCCGGTGCGCGATCCTTCGAGCGACTGCGTCTTTCTGCGCGACGATGCCAACGGCGACCTGTGGACTGCGACGCCGTGCCCGATCCGTGAGCCGACACCGTACAAAGTTCGCCACGGTTCGGGCTACTCCGTGTTCGATCACACGCACAAAGGCCTGGTTAGCTCGTTCCGGCTCGGCGTCGATCAGAACGATCCGGTCAAGATCAGCGTTCTGACTTTGCGCAACGAAGGCCCCGCGCGGAAGAAGCTCACGCTCACCTGGTATGTCGAGTGGGTACTGGGCGTGAATCGCGAGCTGACGCAGTATCAGATTCGCACGAGCTTCGATGAAGCCACACAGTCGATGTTCGCGCGCAATTATTTCGACGCCCAGTTCGCGGAGACCGTCGCCTTCGCCTCGATCAGCGAGCGTGTTGCCTACTATACCGCGGATCGGCGCGAGTTCCTCGGCAGAAACGGGACGATCTCGAGTCCCGCGGCGCTCGAGCGCGCGGGATTGTCCGGGGCGATTGGCGCGACGATCGACCCATGCTGTGCGCTCCAGGTCAGTGTGACTATCGAGCCGGGCGAGACCCGTGAAATCGTCATGCTTCTCGGAGCGGCTGAAGGCGAAGACGCGGTTCGCGAGATCATCGCGCGAAATCGCACAGCGAGCGATGCCAAGAACGCCGTCGATTCGAACCTGCGCGACTGGGAGAAGAGACTCGCAGCCATCAAGGTCAAGACTCCTGAGCCGACTTTCGACTTGATGGTGAATCGTTGGTCGCTCTATCAGGCGCTGTCGTGCCGCATGTGGGCGCGGACGGCGCTGTATCAGTCGAGCGGCGCGTTCGGGTTCCGCGACCAACTGCAGGACGTGATGGCGTTCGTGTACGCAGATGCAGCGATTGCCAGAGAGCACATTATTCGAGCGGCCGGACGTCAATTCGTTGAAGGTGACGTCCAGCACTGGTGGCATCCGCAGACCGGGCGCGGCGTGCGAACCAAGTTCTCGGATGATCTGATCTGGCTCCCCTATGTCATCGACCACTATGTGAACGTCTCGTGCGATCGCGGGATATTCGACGTCGAGGTTCCATACCTGACGATGCGGTTGCTGAACCCGGACGAGCACGAGATCTACGAGCTGCCTAAGGTCACAACCGAGATGGGAAGCATCTACGATCACTGTGTGCGGGCGCTGAGGAGGGCGTGCACAACGGGCGTGCATGGACTTCCTCTTATCGGCAGCGGCGACTGGAACGACGGAATGAACCGCGTCGGAATAGAGGGGAAGGGGGAGAGTGTATGGCTCGCCTGGTTCCTGATCTCGACGCTGCGGAAGTTCGCGGTTCACGCGGAGAAGCGCGGCGATACCGCGATGCGGGATGAGGTATTGGCGAAGGCCGACGCCTACGCCGAAGCTGCCGAGGCCTCTGCCTGGGATGGAGAATGGTATCGCCGCGCGTACTTCGACGACGGCTCTCCGCTCGGGTCGCGCACGAGCGACGAATGCAAGATCGACTCGATCGCTCAGAGCTGGAGCGTCATATCCGGCGCCGGGAGACCAGACCGGACCCGCATCGCGATGCAGTCACTGAACAAATATCTGGTGCGCGAAGATGCGCGCCTGATCCTGTTGCTGACGCCGCCATTCGACAAGACGATGCACGATCCCGGCTACATTCAGGGTTATCTGCCGGGGGTGCGCGAGAACGGAGCGCAATACACGCATGCGGCGCTATGGGCAGTGCTCGCTACAGCGCTCCAGGGAGATGGTGATCGTGCCTTCGAGCTATTTCAGATGCTCAACCCGATCACGCACTCTGACAGCGCGAACGCAGTCGATATCTACAAGGTCGAGCCCTATGTCGTTGCAGCCGACGTGTACACTGCGAAGGGACATCTCGGGCGCGGCGGATGGACGTGGTATACGGGTTCGGCGAGCTGGATGTACCGCACCGCCCTCGAGGGAATACTGGGGTTCCGCCAGGTCGGGGAGGAGCTGTTCATCGAGCCGTGCATCCCCGCACGGTGGAAAGAATTCACCATCGAATATCGTTTCAGAACATCGACCTTCGAAATCGTCGTCAAGAATCCGGATGGACTGGAACGCGGCGTTACCGAGTTGATCGTCGACGAAAAATCCGGCGGGAAAGCAATCAAGCTGATCGATGACGGCAAACATCACCGCGTTGTCGCCACCCTCCGTCCTACTCCTTCTTCGGTTCCCGAGAAACAGGAGAAAGCCCGACTATAGCCGGGCCGTTTACAACCTTTCCGTATGGATCGAAGCGCGATCCATGGCAGGGGCAGTCCCACGTTCTCTCGGTATCGTTCCAGTTGACGATGCAGTAGAGATGGGTGCAGACTGCCGACATCGAATGAGTTTCGCCTCGCTCGTCGCGATATACCGCAAGCTTGCCGCGACCACGCCCGATGATTGCTCCTTCGCCGGGCTTGATCGCCGCTACCTCACCGGCATAACCGGCGGTGAACCAATCCTTGTATTGTTCGGCGACGTTGACGTTTTCCTTCAGGAATTCGGGCGTTGCGCGGAGTCGGACGCGGGAAGGGTCGTAGAGTCGGGCCCATTGGTGCTTGCGGCCCTGCACCAACTCGTTGAGGATGATCCCGGCAATCGTCCCGTGTGTCATCCCGTTGCCTGAATCTCCGGTAGCGATCCAGATATGCTCGTCGCCGCCCGGATTCTTGCCGATGTATGCCATGTAGTCGACGGGCTCGATCACCTGCCCTGACCAGCGGTACTCGACCTGCTCCACCATCGGAAAGCGCTCGCGCGTCCATTGCTCGAGACGCCCGAATCTCTCTTCGGTGCCGTGAGCCTGACCGGTCTTGTGATCCTCACCACCGACGATCAGGATGTCGTAATCCAGCTCGTGCCCTGACTTATCTTCGGCGTGCTGAATGCGAATGTAGTGATAGGGATCTGGAGTATCCCAATACAGCCCCTGAGGCACGGAGCCTTTCGGGATGCGCGCGCCGATGACATAGGTGCGATACGCA
>Ga0193744_1000284_pt1 | contig 12334 bp, 13 predicted proteins | sample L1a1metaG_FD_143056 | JGI IMG/M metagenome (GOLD analysis project Ga0193744, IMG submission 143056) | Soil microbial communities from a riparian zone of the East river system, Colorado, United States - L1a1 | ecosystem: Environmental > Terrestrial > Soil > Riparian zone | place: USA: East River...
CTCATAGTTCGTTTTTTGTGTAGTAACTCAAAACTAACTATTTAGGAGACTTAGGTCTCCTATTTTTTTATACTTTTTTTATTTTCCCCGGACACTACTGATTCACGAATCGCCCAATTTAGTGAACTGTTTACCTCTGGCTCTTCCCTCAGACAAGGTCATTTGATAACAATTTCAAATGATTTCTAAAGAAAATTTACTGTCTATAATAGTATCAAATGATATTATCAATAAATCTATATTATATCACTGCGGATATCGGATAACGATAAGGGTCTTTCAAATTGCATCTATTTCCAATTCCCACACTATTTTCCTATCTTTGAATCATGACTTTGGACCTTTGCATCTTAAAGCAAGATTACTTTAACTATTTTAAATCACATCTAAAACTTGATATTGAATCAGCAAATGCTTCCTAATGCTTTAATAGAAACTGAATAAGTGTAAATATGGATGCCAGCAAAACAAAACTCTTTGAAGCCGAAGAAATAGCAAGCCAATTATTCAAAGCTATTGAGGAACGTCAATTAATACAACCCGGTAAATCTGAAAAAGAATTAAATGAGGAAGTATTTCAGTTGGCTGATGAACTATTCGGAATCAAAAAATTCTGGCATAAAAGAATTGTAAGGAGCGGGGTAAATCCGTTGGTTCCTTATGATGACAATCCGCCAAATCTAATCTTACAGGACGATGACATTATGTTCTTCGATTTCGGTCCCATCATAGAAGACTGGGAAGCAGATTATGGCAGAACCTATGTTATCGGGAATGATCCTTTAAAGCTCAAGATAAAGTCAGATATAGAACAAGCCTGGCAAGAAGCCAAAAATTGGTTTCATACACAAACAAGCTTAACAAGTGCAGCATACTGGCAATACCTTCTTGATCTAGCTATAAAATATGGTTGGACCTATGGCGGTCAATTGGGTGGTCACCTTGTCGGTCATTTCCCACATGAAAGACTGGCCCCTGAAGATTACGGCTTATATGTTCATCCCGGAAATCCAAATGATATGTTTCTTCCAGATGCCAATGGTAATAAAAGGCATTGGATACTTGAAATACATTTTGTTGACAGAGCGAATGGGATTGGAGGCTTTTATGAGCAATTACTTACTTAATTTGCGGAGTCGCGGAGTCGATGCTAATTTGCTAAAATGTAAATTTGCCAAGTGTTTTTCGATGAAGTTCAATGAAAAAGGACTTCAGATAACTCAGCAAATAGGCAACTCAGCAGCGACTCCGCGACTCGGCGCCTCCGCGACTCGGCAAAAAAAACTGATAACTGGCAACTAACAACTGACAACTATAAAATGGATCATAAAGCAAAATCTATAAGACCCTTCCTGGGAGCCAAAAACTTCCAAATATCCAGAAACTTTTACAAAGACCTGGGATTCGAAGAAAGCATCATTACTCCTAATTTCTCTTACTTCAAATCTGGTAACTTCGGATTCTACCTACAAGATGCCTATGTCAAAGATTGGATTGACAACACGATGGTATTTATGGAAGTAGATGATGTTTCCCGATTTTGGAATGAACTCATGGTATTGAACTTACCTGACAAATATGAAGGGGTAAGGATTGTGCCTGTTCATACTTTAGATTGGGGTAAGGAGTGCTTTGTTCATGATCCGTCGGGGGTTCTTTGGCACTTTGGGCAATTTAATGATTAATTCGCCGAGCTGCGGAGTCGCGGAGTCGATGCCAATTTGCAATAATGCAAATTTGCTTTAGCAACTGCAATTATAAGTCTGGCATCTGACAACTGGCAACCAGCAACTATTCTTGTCTGACTTAGGATTTTAAGATTCAAAGATGAAAGGATATTCTCGCGTTACAGTCCCAAGATAACGATATGAAATGCAACTCAGCAATAAAGCAAATCTGCAGCAACTCGGCGCCTCCGCGACTCCGCGACTCGGCAAACAAAACCAGATTCGTTTAATTAAATGTACCTTAGATTATTCTAACTGTTTAGGTAACAATTAATATGAAAAGTAATTTAATAAACCCTTCATTAAAAATAATCCTGCTATTTATAAGCTTTGTCCTTACGGCTTTTATTATGGGTGGCTTTCTACTCAATGGATTATTAAGAATCCCATCCCAGTTAGCAAATTGCGTTGTCATAGCAGCAATAGTTTATATTAGCTACAGAGCCTATAAAAAAGAAGGTAAAAATTTAACTGAATTGGGCTTAAACCTAAACTTTAAGAATTTAAGATTTGCAATAGTAGGACTCATTATCGGTGGTATTTTTATTATTCCTTTAGTTTACCTTATTGCATTCATTAAAGGCTACCCGGTTATATTTAATACAACTTTCGATCCAGCATATGTACTAAATGGACTTTGGATATTAGCTCCAACAGTAATTATAGAGGAACTTGTTTTTAGAGGTATCTGTTTTAAAAGTACCATAGAAATAACTGGAGTAATAAAAGCCAATATAATTTTTGCTTCTATATTTATTCTATCCCATTGGATTAATCTTGGGGCATTTGGCAGCCCCACAAATATGACCCTTTTATTAATTACCGGTATTGGCCATTTATTGTATGCTACTGCTCTTTTAAAATCCAAAACCCTTTACTTCCCCATTGGTATTCATTTAGGAAATAACTGGGTCAATCTTTATGTGTTTAACGGTTTGGACGTAAATGATCCAACTGCCGGGCAATTAAAACATTCTTTAATAAATGTAATTGCCCCAAACAGTGCACAGGTATTTGATGGTCAATTTATATTAACTACTGCTTTAACTGCATTACTATTTTTGCTTTTTACTTTTGCTATATATAAATGGAATTCAAATAAAATGGTAAATTGTTAATGCTAAATTGTTAATGAACTTGGCATCAGCATTGTTTTTGTCTGAATTAGGATTTTAAGATTCCAGGATGAAAGGATATTCGTAGATAACCGCCATCTGATACCAATTTGAAAAGAAGCGATTCGGCGATTCATCGATTCGGCAAAAAAAAATCATCCATGTTTAGATTACTACTATTCCTCACCTGCTTCCCATTCTTAAGCAAAGGCCAATCCACAGTTTCCTTCAATAAAGATCTACAGTCAAAAGCTTATACCCAAGCCATAGCAGAATACATAAAAGCTGTAAAGAAAATTGATAAAACCATTATCGACACTTTATTTATTGGTCGATATGAGTATCTAAAAGATATAAAATTACCAGCCATTATCCAGAACACCAAGATCTATAAAGTGACTAGTGATAAGGAGGGTGACAAAATACTTAAACACCGTAAATCTTTTCACTATGTCAATATTGTAGGACCAGGACTGGCAAAAGAGCCGGCAAGTTTTATATTCATTAGATTCTTTGTCGAAAAATCCAGTGGATTAACTAAATGGTGGCCAATACACAATTGCACTATTGACCTGAATTATAATGCCAAAACCAAAGTATTCAAAATAGATAAGCACAGCTTTGAATATCCATATTCTAATAGCTATACCAAGAAAAAATAATTAGTCTGCACAAATATATCTTATGCAGAAAAAACGATTGATTTTAACATACATAGAGTACCTTCATTCTGAAATGAATTCTGATTAAACACAGACTATAAGCTTTATTTTCTAGAATCCTTAACCACTTAAAAAGAATACTAATATGAATGAAGTATCTATTTTTCGCTTATATCTCCTCAGAGCAGTTTATCTTCTTATTGCTGTGGGCTTACTTTTCACTATTTGGCCCCAAATTATTCACCACCCAAAATCATGGCCTTTATGGCACGGAGTAGGATGCAGTTTACTGGGCGCAATATCATTATTAGCTTTTTTAGGTATTCGTTATCCGCTGAAAATGTTACCAATACTTTTCGTTGAGCTTACCTGGAAATCTATCTGGCTCCTCGCAGTTGCTTTACCACTTTGGTCTGCAAATCAAATGGATGCAGAGAATTTGGAAACAGCTCAAGACTGTATAGTAGGAATTATTGTACCCATTGTAATTCCCTGGAGATATGTTTGGACACATTATGTCAAGATACCTGGAGATAGATGGAAATGAGCTTCAAATTCTCTGGCTTTAAATCATTATCTTTAACATACATGTCAAAATCATAACTACAATGAAATTTTGCTTACAAATACAACATACATTCTTAATACTTGGCTTCCTCTTATTATCCTTCATTTCATATTCCCAAACCCGGGAAGAATCTTCAGGACCCAATTTCTACACCCAGGCAAACTCCAACAGAACTGCAGCAGAATGGGAACCCGCCATCGGTACTATGATTGTTTGGCCATTGAGTATACCTTACAAACTGGTATTAGAGCTGTCAAAAGACAATCACTTGTATACTCTGGTAGAGAATGAAACTACTAAAAATGATGCTGTGAAATGGTATACCAGCTGGGGAATTGATCCTAAAAATAATACATTTATCTATGCTCCTCAGGGAGTAGACTCCTGGTGGACAAGAGACTGGGGACCAAGTGCCATCTTCACTCCTGAAGGAACAATGATGTTGGGTGATGGCAAATACTATTATTCCACCCCTGTTACCGGATTTGCTTGCAATGATACACTACAGTTTCTGTTAGGCACTGATCATAAAATCATGAAAACAGATATTGATGATAATGCTACTTTACCGGTCGGACAAGGTTTAAAGATTCCGGTTTTAGATCTTCCTTATACCAATACCGGTGGTAATGTGATGACCGACGGATTAGGAACTGCATTTTCCAGTTGTATTCTGTTAAATGAAAACAATTATTACCATGTTGCCAAAGAAGACTTCCTAAAATTAAACAGGCAGTTATCCGGTTTCAAAATATACAATATCCTTTCTAATTTTGAAAAAGATGGCATTCAGCATATTGATTGTTTTATGAAGCTATTGGATGAAGAGCGTATCCTCGTGGCTGAACCTCCAAAAGATCATGAGTTGTATCCAATCTATGAAAACATAGTACAAAATGAATTAATGAAACTAAAAACTGTATATGATCGTCCCTATGAAATTTTGCGATTAAAGACTGGCCGTTATGCCAAAGAGCAATTAGCGGCTTATACCAATTCCATCATTCTCAACAAGACGATCTATGTCCCACTCTTCCATATCAAAGAAGATGAAGCTGCCATAAAAACCTGGCAAGATGCCATGCCTGGCTATACCGTCAAAGGTTTTGAGTTTAATCTGAAGGATGAACCCATTGTGTCAAAAGAAATGAAAGAGCACTACTACAACAATTATGGTTGGAACTCAGGTGATGCCCTTCATTGCAGAACAAGAGCAGTATGGGATGCTCAAATGATTTTTATCACTACCAAAAGAATTGATGCTGTCGTAGATGTTGCTCACAAAAACATAGTTTATACGAGCATAATCGATTACAGCAAAAAAGGACTGGTACCAGCAAAAAATGAATTATACTGGAGAGTTGCAGGTGAATCAACCTGGAAAGCCATCCCACTCCATCAACTACCTAGCCAGCATTACTTTGCTGAAATTCCATACCATACCTCAGGAAAAACTGTCGAGTATTACATATCTGCCGTATCCAATTCCGGAAGAATAGAAACACAACCAAGGACAGCTCCGATGGGGACATATAGATTTAGGATTAAATGAGTTGGTGGATTGTAATCAATGTCCGGTGTCCAATGTCCGAAGGTATTTGAGCAATAAACAATAGTAATTCATTGTCGTTTAGTAAAGGAAATTTAGCCCCCATAGGGGCGACATTATTATAGAAAAATAAAGCTAGAGTCAATTAGCCCCTTATAGGGGTGTCATTATTGTATTATGCTTAACTAAACGAGATTGCATCGTAACTCGTAAATTAAATTTCCCTGCGTTCCCTGCGCCTCTGCGTGAAAACATCTCACATTTTACATTTCAAAAACTAAGATATTCAAGTCCGTCAAAAACTTGAATACCTTAGCATTTCTCCTTTCCCTTCCACCAGGTCGACGCTGGTTTGACGAAGAAGGAAAAAGAAATTGCACGCAGAGGCACAGAGATCGCAGAGAAAAAAGTACCTCTCACCTCTTACTTCTTACCTCTCACCCAAATTGGAAACAAAGCTTCGCCTATAAGATTCCAACACACTTATAGTACACCTCCACCTATACCATTGGCATGCTGACCTTAGTCAGTTCCGGATCATCTCCGTTTTTTAAAATGTCAAAATATTCACCCGGCCATTTACCAGGGAATTTATTCAGTTAATTCGACAAGCTCCCTAACCGTTGTTAGTGAAGCTTATGTTCAGAAAGAATGTCAACCGTTGTTGACAAAATAACTGAACTTCTTATTAACCGATCGTTAAATTCCTATCTCCAAATTCGAGAAACTCACTTAACTAAATTCAATTATTTTAACCCACGTTTGGATTAAATTGAATCATACTACAAAGATAAGGTCAAAAAGGGCCCTAAAACCATGTTCAGTTTTTGCTGGTACGTTAATAGCCTGATTTAACATAAAATCATATATTTCTATACATTTTGAGAGTAGTGATTAGTGTTTAGTGTTTAGTGTTTAGTGTTTAGTTCTTTTTGCCGAGTCGCGGAGGTGAGGAGTCGCGGAGTCGCATTTTTTTGCCGAATCGCCGAATCGCTGATCTGCCGAATCGCCTTTTATATTTGTAGGGGCAGACCCATGTGTCTGCCCTTGGACCGCCATATTGAGGTTTAAAGTAATTCTGTAAATTCTTAAATTCAGTAAATTCTGATTCTGACAAAAGAAGTTCGCATACATCCGATACCGAAAATTGAAGTTCAATCGTAACTCATAAATCGTAAATTGTATTCCCTGGCAACTGGCAACAAACAACTGTCAACTATATATATAACGCACGCACTTTGCGAAAAATGAGATTTATCTGTCGTTTTTGGCACAAAATGACGCTTTTGTCATAAGTATTTTTTACTACCCTTGTAATAAATTGAATATCAATCAGTTCCAAAAGTGTTAAAGTTTTTTAGTTTTTTAGTTAAATTAAACTATTATTATATTCTTTGCTGAGTCGCCGAGGTGCTGAGTCGTGGAGTTGCTGCTAATTTGCTGATACGCAGTTTAGCTTTTACTAGATTCTTTTGTTTGATTGACAAGCTTAGATAGTTAAACAATGCCGTAGAAAAAGCGTCTCAGCAATAAAGCAAATGGGCAGCACCTCAGCGCCTCAGCATCTCAGCAACTCGGCAAAAAGAACCTTGATTCATATAATTCTTTAATAGCCATAATTATTAAAACAATGCTTCTGAAAAAGCATCTCAGCAATATAGCAAATCGGCAGCGACTCCGCGACTCGGCGACTCCGCGACTCCGCATAAAAACTGTTCACTGTTCACTGATTGCAACTCCGCGCCTCAGCGACTCGGCGACTCAGCGTTTCATTAAAAATCTTGCGGATACATTATATAATAAATATACTCAATAGGAAAATTAGTTACCACACTCACATCCCCCACTGTTAATCTTTCATTTCTTGCTTTCCCACATTTAGCTAAAAAATCCTGTTTGATTTTTGAACTAGTCGAAGCAGTGGTTTGAGTAAAATCCATCAGATTCTGAATACTGACGAAGATGGATCTGTTTCCTGGATTTAATTTTAGTTTTAAAGTGTTTGATTTCCGCATATTATTTATAAAATGCTTTTGTTTATAGAATAGATATTATTAAATAGCATAATACACAACTTTAATAACGCATATTTTATGTTTATCATATATTGGGTGGTGGATTAATTCGATGTCCGGTGTCCGATGTCCGATATCCGAAGTTGTTAGGGGTTTCGTTTTTCGTATTGTTTTGCTTTATGTTTGATTCTTGCACGAGTTGGGGTAATTTGTGAATTACCCTTACATTGTTAACTTCCAATATTGAGAATAAACACTCTAATTCGTAATTGAAAAATTGATATTCAACTGGGAATTTGGTCAAGGCAATATCATGTCTTTACAATCTAAATTCAAAAAATGAAAGCGGCGTTAAATGAATCGTAACTCGTAATTCGTAAATCGTAAATCGATATTTCACTCTTAACTCTTCACTTTTAACTCTTAACTTAAAGCTTAGCCCACGAGTCGAGCACGATTCGACAGCGGTTCGACCGCAGTGTGATCTAAAGGTGATCTACATTATGTTAAATAGGGATTGATTTAGGAATTACCTGCGTTGGGCTATCTGAACTTTAATATAACAAATGCTATATGGATTATAATGTTTTTTAAGTTAGATTTGTAATTAAATCAACTTTAATTTTTTATCATATGTCTTTTATGAGGAACAATTTCTATATTGACATATAATTATTCCTAGTTATAATAATAAAATTATGGTGATACGATTATTTTTATATTTAATTTCTATTTGTCTTATCTTTATTTATTGTAAAAAAGATTCAAATATTGTCACTCCTCCAATCAATCCGATTCAATATAAGATAATCTGTCCAACAACAATTAAAAAAGATTGTAGTTATATTGAAGGGACATGGTTTGAAATAAATAATAATAGATATCCATTAATCTTGCCAAATTCTCAATGGCAATTTTCTAAAACTTATCTTACTGCTCCCTGGGGGAAATCAAATATAGAAATTTCATTTGATTGTTCAAAAATAATATATAAGGATTTAAGTGGTATTTACCAAGGCGAAGCAAAAATACTTGGGTTAAATGATTCTTTACTTGTTTTAGAAGATCTTGATTATAAAGCTAATAAAATAGTATTAATGAGGGTTGGAATTCCTGCTCAAGTAGGACCCATTGGAGGTTTTATTAATCAAGATCATTTGAAAAGATTTTTAGATTTTTATTGTTCTAATACTTGTAATAATTCAAATTGTCTTTACTCATTTAGTTATTTGTTACCAAATACTGATGCTGCTATTTTATGCAATTGTTCTGATGGTTCCACAGGTCTAAATTGTAATAATAAATATAAAAGAATTGAGTCAAAAGAGAAAAATTCTCCTTTAGCTGAAACAAGAACTTCAACTTTTGAAACTTATATATTAACTTCCGGGAATAATATTAATGATGATAAATTTGAAATATTAAAACTATCAAAGGATGGATCATTAATTTCTGAAAACAATTTTACATGCCAAAATTGTCAGGATAGCATCCATGATATTTTTATAAATAGCGACAATAGTATTTCATTATTACAAGGCGCATATTTAAATAAAATTTCAATTTCAAATAATTCAGTTATAAAACAAAAACTTCAATTCACTCCAGATGCATGGCCTGCAAATATTACTGAAGGCTTTCAAAGTAACTTAATTTATTGCAGTTCAAATAAGATTTGTATAATTAATAGATCTTTAGGGAATCTAATAAATTCTATGAGTACTCCATGGGTTGGATCTCCTTGGGAACAAAAAACATTAATTTTTTCTCCTGGGTTAAACAAACTATTAATTTTAAAAGGCAAAAAAGCATATTTATTTGATGAAACTCTTTCTCTTTTACAAACAATGGATTTTGATGTTAACTTTTCAGATATAACTTTTAATAATGGATTTATAATATATAAAACCCTAACAAAAAGTACTGATAATATCAATCGAATTATGTATCCCTATTTATTTGAAATATATGATGTAACATTAAACCTAATCAATAAATTTTATATTCCAAGTAATATTTCGCCATGGGTGTCCTCCTGCATTTATGAATCAAACCAACTTAAATGTTTAGCACAAGGGTATACTTCTGACTTAAGTTCAGATAAGACAAATTTAAAATCTGATATATTTAAATTTATAAAATGGAATTCCTCAAAAGATATAGATATTTTTAATGATTATATTATTCCAACAGAGTTTGGTGGTGTAGACAATACTTCTAAATTTTATTCAAATGGTTTAAAAAAATATGCTTGTATTGGAACTGCAGATTTGGCTAAATTATTTTATTTTAATATTGATGAAAATTATGTAAAATATGTAGTTAATTGCCAATAAATAGAATTATAGATTTAAAAAAGGTTTAAGAAATTGCAATTAAAAACACAAAACATATGGACAAAAAAGTAATCTCGGTTTCTCATAAAATGAAAGGTCTTTTAGATGATGAATATACATTGTATGATGATGGGAGTGTGTTACACAAATACGACAAAAATACCTATCAAGGTGGTCAGAATTTTGAAGAAAATCTGACCATTGATGAATTATCGGAAGGAATAAAGCTACGACTTTATGAATCAGCTTCTGGTGATTATAAGAAGTTAGTTCAAAAGACATTAAAGATATGAAAGGCATGAAATATTGATGATAGAATTTTTCTTAACAAAAAAGCAGGTTCAATTATCTCTAGAACGCTGGACAGTTTATATTTTGCTTAGAATTGTTAAACAGTTTTATACTTCAAAAGTACCCACTTCTTTTAGTTATAAGTCATTTGAAAACTCAGTTGTGGAATTAGAAAAATAATCTAGAGTCTAAATTGAAATATATTTTGAAAAATAAGATAATTAAAAATCAAAATGATTTTTTAAATAGGTTAAATGATTTTAAAAAAAAAGAAGGTCATCTTTTTGCAATAAAAGTCCCTCATGATACTATTATTGGAGAAGATAATTTAAAAAATGATGTGCCTCTTTTAATAAAGAATATCATTATTAAAGATAAAATCCTTTATGGAATTGATTTTATTTCTTTACAATTTGAAGATTGTACATTTTATAATATAAATTTTCAAGATTTTACATCAACTGCTTGTAATTATATTAATTGCAAGTTTCTAAATTGCGATATTGCAGATTCAGGATTTTATGAATGCGATATAGTTAATTGTGAGGTTGATAATAATAGCTGGTACTATGTAAATTTTGCTGATACCACAATAAAGGATCTTTATTTTAATAATTGTGATGAGCTTTTGGAAATCTATTTTGGAGGTTGCAAAATAGACAATGTAACGTTTAAATTAAGTACTATTTTACATAGCCGTTTTGAACCATTACTTTTAGAAAAGGAAAATAATCATTTTCGGTTCCTAGAATCTCGAATCTATAATTGTAATTTTCTTAACATTGTACTTAATAATAGTATTTTTAAAAAGTGTGTGTTTGAACAAGCAATTTTTAGTAATTGTACTTTTTCTAAAAATACAATTGAGAGAAATAATACTGTAATTAATAAAAAGTATTGTTCAATTGATTTACAATCAATAAAAGCAAGTGAAATAATTAATAAACAAAGTTTAGCTAATGTTTTTGGAATATTTAAACCTAATATTAAAGAAATTATTTCTGAATTAACAAATATAACTCATCATCAAAGTGTATTTATTTCATATAGTTTTAAAGACAAGGTTTTTGCAAATAAATTAAATAATGCTTTAAGAGAAAGAGGGATATTTACATTTCTCTGGGAAAAGGATGCTCCCGGAGGAAAGCCATTGCGAAAAATTATGTCTGAAAGTATTCATAAATTTGATCGGATATTATTTATTGCCTCTGAAAATTCAATAAAAAGTAAAGCTTGTCAATTTGAACTAACAGAGGGTAGAAAAAAACAAGAGAATTTATGGCAGACTATTTTTTTTCCAATTCATATTGATAATTATGTTTTTGAAGTTGATAAAGAAGACCTTCGACCTCGAGATAAAACAGATGAATATTGGTTAAATATTCTTGAGCTAAGAGAAATAAACTCTATTGATTTTAGTGATTTCAAAAAAAATAATGCTAATAATCTTCAATTTCATGAAAAGATTAATCTTCTATTTCAAGAATTAAAAAAATAGGTTTGGATATAAAATAAGAGACTAAAAACTAGGTTCTGATTTGTGGTTGATGACTTAACAAAAAAATCATGTTTGTTAAAATCGAGTATTAAAAATCAATTACGCATAAGCTTTAAATCTACCCAACCCCCCTCCTTATTATACCTCCCCCTATACTCCAAAGGAGACATCCCTGTAATCCTTCTAAAAACTTCCCGAAAAGCTTTTACATCCGAATAGCCCACTTCATACATTACCTCATTAATCGTTTTGCGGCTGCTTTCCAGTGCCTTTTTGGCCGATTCTATTTTTACTCTTTGGGCATATTCCAAAGGGGTATTGCCGGTGGCTTTGATGAATCTTCTGTTGAAAGTTCTTCTGCCTACAGAGAAGCTGGAAGACAGATGCTCCACCGATATTTTTTCCTGTGTCATGCTCTCAATGTATTGTTGGGTGAGTATTCCGGCTAAAGTGAGCCACTCATTCCGGGGCAAAGTGAGCCATTGATTCCGGGCTAAACTGAGCCACCTATTCCGGGGCAAACTGAGCCACTTTTGGATAATGATTTGAGAACTATTTTGGAGTAAAAATAAC
>Ga0193744_1000285_pt1 | contig 12246 bp, 10 predicted proteins | sample L1a1metaG_FD_143056 | JGI IMG/M metagenome (GOLD analysis project Ga0193744, IMG submission 143056) | Soil microbial communities from a riparian zone of the East river system, Colorado, United States - L1a1 | ecosystem: Environmental > Terrestrial > Soil > Riparian zone | place: USA: East River...
AGCAGTTGGCGAGCGACATCGACGGCGTTAGCTCCCGGCAAACCGGTCCGGAGCAAAAGCGCGATCAGTTCCGGATCGGTCAGGGCCGCGGCTCCGCGAGCGAGGAGTTTTTCGCGCGGCCGCTCGTCCCGCGGCATCTCGCGAATTTTTAAGGTGGGAGCGGCCTTTGGGCTGCGGTCGCTTGCCTTCATTCGCTCGCAGTCACGACGCTGAGGTCGCTCCCACCTTCCAAATCAGACACGGAATTGATCGAGCAATTCCCGGAGCGCTTCACCGAACTGGAAAAGAGAATCGGTGTACTGATTGGGTGAGAGCGACTCTAATTCGCGCTGCGCATCGCGAATCAATTCGTCGCCGGCATCGACCGACGCCTTCAAAGCGCCATTGGGCGAATCCATTTTCAGCATTTTGGCGATCGCGCTGGATTTCTCCTCGAGGATGAGCTCGCAATAGCGCTCCCGTTCGGCGGCCGGCGCGGAACCCAGCAGCATCAGGACCGGCAACGTCAACTTCCCATGCCGCAAATCGGTTCCGAGGGTCTTGCCGATCTGGGTTTCGTTCCCGGCGATATCAAGACAGTCGTCGTAAATCTGATACGCGGTGCCGATCTTCCGTCCGAAATCCTTCAGGGCGCGCACCGTTTCGACCTCCGCGCCGTTGAGCAGCGCTCCGAGCTCGCCCGCGGCCGCAAAGAGCGAACCGGTTTTCATTTCGATGATCCGGAGATAATCCTCGATTCCAAGATGCAAATCGAAGCGGCGTTGGGTTTGGATGATTTCACCGGAACAAACTGCCCGCGCCGCGCGGGCGATCGTGCGGCAGACCTCGGTGTTGTCGAAATTAGTCGAGAGATTTAACGCCTGCGCGAAGAGACAATCGCCCAGGAGAACGCTCAACGAATTTCCCCAGCGCGCGTTCACCGTCGGCTGAGCCCGGCGTCGTTCCGCTTCGTCCATGATATCGTCGTGCACGAGCGTAGCGATGTGGATCAGCTCGACGATCACAGCGAGATCGAGATGCGCGGAAGTGACTCCGCCACTTGCGCCTCCGCTCAATAACGCAACGAGCGGACGCAAACGTTTGCCGCGTCCCCCGATGGCATAGGTCACGTACCCTTCGATCGCAGGATCGAATTCCGCGGCTTGTTGCGCGATGCGTGCTTCGACTTGCTCCAGTTGCGTTTGCACCCCAAGCGTGACTCGCGCCAAGGCTTGTTCCGGAGACGCCGATGGCGCCTGTGAGTGTGCAAAAACTTCCACAAATCAAGGATAGGAGGACGGCCTCTGCCTGTCAAAACAACTGGCACGGATCCGGTCGGGGCAGTTTTCACGCGTGTCACGGCGCAGGAGGGGAGCGCACGCGCCCTCGCGTGCTGGTTTCGGCGCCCCCGCCGAAACAATCTTCTCTCGAGGGAATAAAGTTCGCGACTCGCGAAAGCATTCGGAGTCGGCAGCACCCGAGGGAAGCGTCCGCCCCCCCATCAGTGGGCTAACGGCGCGTTAACCAGGCGACCGTCCCATACTTCAACTGCGCGATGGCGCCGGCACGGCCGATTAATTCGGGCGAAAGAGTCCTGCGCTCAAATCGATCGCAAAGTGTGCCGGCAAAATCATCGATAAATTTGGCCGGCAATCGCGGCAGTTGAATACTGCCTTGATGGAGCAGACCGGCGCGAGAACGGCGATGGGCCGCGCCGGCAATTTTTCGCCCGTCGCTCAGCACGTCTGCCCGAACCGCATTCGCAAAGCAGTGTTCCGAGACTTTTGGCGCGACCGAGTTTGCCAGGGTCGCTTCCACTCCATTCGCCGTCAACGCTCGTCGAATCGCTTCGTGCAGCGCCGAATAAATTTCGAGCGAGGAGCGCGCAAAAAACGGGTGCCCAGCTGGAATAACGACTGAATAGGTGAGGTCTTCTCCATGCGGAACAACTCCGCCCCCCGTCCAACGACGGACGATTTCCCGTTGCGCACGCTGAGCCGAGACATCCGCGAAAGATCCGAAATACCCGAACGAAAGCGAAGGACATCCCCAGCGATAAAAACGCAGCACGGGCGACGTGGCCGCTTCGAGCAGCGCTTCGTCGACTGCCATGTTCAGCGCCGCAGCGCGCGGTGTCGTATCATCATAGACCTCCAGGCGGTCGAGCATGATCGCTCCTTCCTGCACCTTATTCCGCGATCTCGTCGAGCAGACGTTCCATCGCCCCACGGGGATCCGGGGCTGCCGTGATGGGGCGTCCGATCACGAGATAATCGGCGCCGCTTTCCAACGCTTCGTGTGGAGTCGTGAATCGCTTTTGATCGTTCGCCGCCGCCCAGGTCGGACGAACGCCCGGCGTAACCAGCACGATTTCAGGGCCGAGGCGTTCCCGCAGAGCCCGGACCTCATGCGGGCTGGTGATCAAGCCGTCGACGCCCGATTTTTTGCCGAGCTCGCCCAGCCGGATCACTTGCGCTTCCACGGCGGAGCCAATGCCGGTTTCGCGAAGAGTTTCCTCAGTTGCACTCGTTAGAACGGTTACGCCGAGGAGGACCAGGTGCGATGGCTTTGCCTCCACTGCCGCCTCCAGCATGGCCCGCCCGCCGCTCAGATGAACCGTCAACATCTGCACGCCCAGTTCGCCGGCGGCGGCAACTGCCTTGGCCACGGTGTTCGGAATATCGTGCAGCTTGAGATCGAGAAAAATCTTCGCACCGGTCGCGGCGACGGCGCGCACGATTTCCGGTCCAGCAGCGGTATAAAGTTGGAGGCCGATCTTATAAATCGAAACAGCGCCGGATAAGACGGAGACCAGGGCGAGCGCTCTTGGCTGGTCTCGAAAATCGAGGGCCACAATCAGCCGGTCGCGAGTGCGGACGGTGGGTGATGACGACTTCATTCTGTAATTCCGAGAAATTTTATGGAGAGATGAAGATATGCAGCTTTATGCGCCCGCGAAGATCAATCTTTCGTTCGAGATCAAGGGCCGGCGCGAAGACGGTTTCCATGAAATCGAAACGTTGATGGCGCCGATTTCGTTGCAGGACCGCCTCACGATTGAACGGGTGGGGATTCAAAGCAGCATCGAATTTTTTTGCGACGATCCGTCGGTGCCGAAGGGAGAGGATAACCTGGTGGTGCGAGCCGCCCGACTTTTTCAGAAGACCGCCCGGATCGACGCCGGACTCAAGATCGCGCTCGAGAAAAAAATTCCGCATGGCGCCGGTTTGGGCGGTGGAAGCAGTGACGCCGCCAGCACGCTGCTTGGGTTGAATGAATTGCTCGGAACGCGCTTGGAACAAAAGGATCTCAGCGCGCTCGCCGCTGAGATTGGATCCGACGTCCCATTTTTCATCGCGGCCTCTGCCGCCATTTGCCGGGGGCGCGGCGAACTGGTTTACCCCACCACCTTGTCCAGGAGCTTCAGTCTCTTGCTCCTCAAACCGGATTTCGGCGTGCCGACGCCGTGGGCTTACGGAAGGTGGAAAAATTCCCGGAAATTGCCGGAGGTTACCTACGCGTCGCAGCAATTTGCCGGTACGCGTTTCGTCAATGATCTCGAACGGCCGGTCTTCGAAAAATTTGTGCTGCTCGGCCATATAAAAACATGGTTGTCCCGGCAACCGGAAGTGGGCGCTGTTTTGATGTCTGGTTCCGGTTCGACCATGTTTGCCGCTCTGCGTGAAGAAGCGGATGCAGAAAAGTTAGCCGCGCGCGCCCGCGACAATCTCGACCCTACCTTGTGGACGCATGTTTGCCAGACCGGGTAGCGCACGCGTCTCGCGTGTTGGTTCCGGCGTCTGCTTTCCATGGGAGCGCAGGCTGCCAGCCTGCCGTAGCCGGCAACTTGCCGGCTGCACATGGGGCGACGCCACACATTGTTTTCAACGCCGAGCGTCGCGCGATTGGTCTCGGCAAGCTGCCGAGACCTGCAGGCCGGCAGCCTGCGCTCCCCCAAGAAAGCAGATGCATCCTAACTCGGGACGCGCCTTCGATAACCCAACCTACTCGCCCGCTCTTTTCTTCAGACTGGCGACTGCGTACTCGCGATTCAGTTTCGCGATGAGGCTGGCGCTGATCGAAGCGGGACAAACCGCTTCGCATTCGTAGGTGTTCGTGCAATTACCAAACCCTTCCGCGTCCATCGCAGTCACCATTTTTAGAACGCGGCTAGTCCGCTCCGGTTGCCCCTGAGGCAGGAAAGCAAGATGCGAAACCTTGGCCGCGGTAAACAGCATCGCGGACGCATTCGGACAAGCAGCCGCACAAGCGCCACAACCGATGCAGGCCGCCGCTTCCATCGAACGATCGGCCTGGTGTTTCGGGACCGCGATCGAATTCGCTTCCGGCGCAGATCCTGCGCGTGCCGCGATGAAACCACCGGCCTGGACAATGCGATCGAGTGCACTGCGATCAACGACCAAATCCTTGATCAGCGGAAATGGTTTCGCGCGGAAAGGTTCGACCACGATCGTGGCGCCATCCTTGAATCTCCGCATGTAAACCTCGCACGCCGCCCCCGGGTGATCGGGGCCATGCGCTTCGCCATTGATCGTGAGCGAGCAAGTGCCGCAGATGCCTTCGCGACAGTCCGAATCGAACGCGATCGGCTCTTCGCCACGAGCGACCAGGCCCTCGTTGACGACATCGAGCATTTCGAGAAACGATGCGTTCGGCGAAACATCGGTCGCTTTATATTCGACCAGCTTGCCCTTGGCCTTGGGATCTTTCTGCCGCCAGACTTTCAGACGAAAGTTCATGGTTGAGAGTTGAGGGTTGAGAGCCGCTTCGAGTTCATTCTTTCTTATTCGACAAAGAGCGATTTTCTTAACCCGCTTTGCATACGGCTCTGTTGCTCGGCCGCTTCATAGAGAATTTGGAACTGTTCGTCCTTTAAAAATCCCTGTCGTTTCGCAATAAAGGCTTGGGAAACCACTTCGAACAGCGACCCGGTAGAAATCTCGATGAACCGCGCGAAATCCGTCTTCGAGCTGCGCGACGCGCCTTCAGCGATGTTCGACGAGATTGAAATAGCGGCGCGGCGCATCTGATTTGTCAGACCGAACCGTTCATCGGGTGGGAAGCTGCGCGTATCAGTGTAAATCAAATCAGCGAAGTCAACGGCTCTATGCCAAACGTCCAGTTTTTCGAAATTAAACATGAATTTGTCTCCAAGGGGCGCTCAACTCTCAACCATTAACTCTCAACTATTTATAGCTCCTCTGCGTTAGCTCAACCGTCTCGAACACGAGCGGCTCGCGATGCAATTTCGGCGGGGCAACAGAACCGTTACCCTGATATTCCCACGCGAAAACATCCGCGAAATTCTCGTCGTCGCGCAAGGCTTCGCCATCGGGCGTTTGATGTTCTTCGCGAAAATGGCCGCCGCACGATTCATCGCGCTTGAGAGCGTCAATGCACATCAACTCGCCGAACTCCAGGAAATCAGCGACGCGCCCGGCTCGTTCCAAGGACTGATTGAATTCTTCACCATCGCCCGGAACGCAAACATCCCGCCAGAATTCCTCGCGCATTCCGGGAATTTGCGCGAGCGCTTCGCCCAACCCGGCAGCATTCCGCGCCATCCCGCATTTGTCCCAGAGAAGAAGACCCAGCTCGCGATGAAATGAATCCACCGACCGCTTCCCCTTGATCGAGAGCAATCTCTTGGTTCTTGCTTGCACGTCGCTTTCCGCTTTTCGGAATTCCGGATGATCCGCGGCGGGCCGCTTGCCGATTTGGGCCGCCAGATAGACCGGCAGCGTGTAAGGCAGGACGAAGTATCCATCGGCCAGACCTTGCATGAGCGCGCTGGCCCCGAGCCGGTTGGCGCCGTGATCGGAAAAGTTCGCTTCCCCGATGACGTGAAGGCCCGGGATATTGCTCATCAAATTGTAGTCCACCCACAATCCTCCCATCGTGTAATGGACCGCCGGATAAATGCGCATCGGGCGTTGATAGGCATTTTCGCCTGTGATTTTTTCGTAAATGTGAAAAAGATTTCCGTAGCGCTCGCGAATGGTCTTTTCTCCGACCCGGGCGATCGCATCGGCGAAATCCAGGTAAACGCCACGCCCGCTCTCGCCCACGCCGCGCCCCGCATCGCAGGCTTCCTTCGCGGCCCGGGAAGAGATGTCGCGCGGCGCGAGATTCCCGAAGCTCGGATATTTTCGCTCGAGATAATAATCGCGTTCCTCTTCCGGAATCTGATTGGGCGGACGTTTGTCGCCTGGCTTTTTCGGAACCCAGACGCGCCCGTCGTTGCGAAGCGATTCCGACATCAGGGTTAACTTCGATTGATGTTCTCCGCTCACCGGAATGCAGGTCGGATGGATCTGGGTGAAACAAGGATTGGCGAAGAGCGCCCCTTTTTTATAGGCGCGATAAGTCGCGGTGACGTTGCAGCCGCGCGCGTTGGTCGAAAGATAAAAAACATTTCCGTAGCCGCCGGTTGCGAGCACAACTGCGTCGCCCGCATACGCTTCGATTTTTCCGGTAACCAGACTGCGGGTGATGATTCCCTTCGCGTGGCCGTCGACGAGCACGAGATCGAGCATCTCCGTCTGGGAAAACATCGCGACAGTGCCGGCGGCGATCTGCCGGCACAGTGCTTGATAAGCACCCAGGAGAAGTTGTTGGCCGGTCTGTCCCCGCGCATAAAAAGTCCGCGAGACCTGCGCTCCGCCAAACGACCTGTTGGCCAGCAACCCGCCGTATTCGCGGGCGAACGGCACGCCCTGCTCAACGCAATGGTCGATGATCAGATTGCTTACTTCCGCGAGGCGATAAACGTTTGCCTCCCGTGAACGAAAATCGCCGCCTTTGATTGTGTCGTAGAACAAGCGGAAAACACTGTCGCCGTCGTTCTGATAATTCTTCGCGGCATTGATTCCGCCTTGCGCGGCGATGCTGTGGGCGCGGCGCGGGCTGTCCTGATAGCAAAAGCATTTCACGTTGTAGCCGAGCTCACCGAGCGTGGCCGCAGCCGATCCGCCGGCCAGTCCGCTACCCACGACGATGATCTGAAACTTCCGGCGATTGTTCGGACTCACGAGCCGCGCGTGATCCTTATGGGTGGACCACTTTTGCGCCAGCGGGCCGGACGGAATTTGGGAATCCAGGCTTCCGATCATAATTCTTGGGCGGGTTTGACCAGATGGAGCAAGACGGCGACTGGGATCGAGGTGTAGCCGATGAAAATTAGCCAGGCGAAAATTCGGCCTGCGCTCGCGAGACGCGGCGTCAGTTTTTGGTCGTTCAAGCCGAGCGACTGGAAGAAACTCGACGTCCCGTGGCTCAAATGCAGAGCGAGCAGGAACATTCCGAGAATGTAAAAGGCCGAGACGAAAATGTTCTGAAAGCCGTAGACCATCATCGAATAGACGTCGTAGCGATTGAGCGGATCAGCCTTGAGCAGGAGGAACCGGGGATCGGTTACCCGAACGGTAAAGTGCGCGAGATGGTAAAGGATGAAGGCGAGCAAGATTAACCCACTCATCGCCATGGAGCGCGAGGCGAAGGTCGCTTTGACGTGGTCTTTCCTCTTGTACTGCACCGGCCGGGCGCGACGATTTTCGATCGCCAGAGCGATGGTGAAATAAATGTGCACGAGCACATTCACGAGAAGAAAAATCCGTATGACCCAGAGGAAGGGACCCAGCCCGCGCAGGTGTTCCGCGTAACTGTTCACCCAATCCGGTCCGAGGAAAATCTGCAAATTTCCGAGAAGATGTCCGATCACAAATGCGATCAGGACAACGCCGGTTACCGCCACGATCATTTTTTTGCCCACCGAGGAGCGATAAAATGAGGAAGACGCGGTCACATTTTTGGCAAGAATCCGGCCCCCTGCCGCCGGATAGCTGAAATTAGAAGTCGGCCTAAGACTGTCAAGCTTACAGGGTGGTTTGGGATGCCTTCGTCCGCGGTGGTGGCGGCTCGACGGAGTCTCGCCCTACCAAAGACCTAATTTGCGCAGTTGGCAGGGCGAGACTCCGTCGAGCCTGGAGCTTCAGCGTTTTGGCAGAAACGCGATCGTTTGGAGGGAAACGACTTTGCGGAAGGGAAATTCTTCGTATGGCAGTCCACCGCGCCAGTGGTGATGACCCTGCGGAGAGAGATAGAAGGTCTCGAGGTCACCCTTCAAGCGCTCGAGCGTTTCATCGAAAACCGATTCGTCTGGGCGGTTCTCCAATTGCGCCTGCTGAGCCAGAATGTGACGAGCATTCGTTAGGTCGTGCTCGTGCCCGATGCCTTGGAGAATGAAATCGAAGCAATGGAGGGACGCGCCCCCGGGCGCGAGAAATTCTGCGATCGCGCGAAAGGCGCTGGTCGCGGCTTCCAAGGGAAGATGCTCCAGCACCGACACGGAAAAAATCGCGTCGAACGATCTCGGCGCGAAAATTGGCATTCGCGGCTCGAAGTATCCGCGCACGATTTTCACGTTTGGAAAAGCTTCGGCGTATTTTTCATATTCCGTCGGTCCATTCCCAAAACCATCGTAGGGATCGACCAGCGCAACGTCGTAACCCAGCTCGTTCAGGAAGCCGCTCACGATCGGTTCGCCGCCGCCGATCTCGAGCAGGCTAGCAGGTGGCGGCACAGTTCGAAGAATCGTTTTCACCGCCCACGGGCGTTGCACATTTTTCAAGTCCCCATCCAGGCCCGTGATCTGGGGCAGCCGATCGAGGCTATCGCAATAATCGCGCACCGTAGCGTAACTAGTCTCCGACGGTTTGGTTGCCGCTGGGAACTGCGCGACGATTTCTGCGGCGATCGCGGGTTTCTTAAGAAATAGTCGGGGCTTGGTCATGCGCTGGCTCGGCTGGGGTGACGCGGACGCGCTCATAGAATCGTTCGAGTGTTCCGGTGTTCTTGCTCCAATTGAAGTGCTCTTCGCAAAAAGCGAGCGCACCCGCGGAAAGTCGCTCGGTCAATTTTGCATCCGCGCGAAGTGTCTTGAGTGCCTCGACGATCCCCAGCGCGTCCATCCTCGGCGCGACCCATGCTTCGAGCCCATGCCGAGCGAAGCGTCCCACATTCGTCAGCGGCAGGAGCACCGGCCGCCCCATCGCGAAAAACTCCGGCAACTTCGCCGGAAGCCGATACTCGTTGAAAGCATCGTCGGCGCCGGGCTGGATGAGAAAATCCGCGAGCCCGAGCACGCGCGGGATGTCGATATGCTTCACGTAGCCGAGATCGACCGAGACTTCGCGGGCCCATGCCTCATCCGGGCCGAGGAAGGGGCAATAATCTTTTCCAGCGCGCACCAGGGTGGTGGGAATGCCTTCGCGCTGGAGAATGGCCGCGGCGAGATAGAGGCTGCGCACTTCCCGGGCATTGGCCGAGTGGACGTTGCCGGTGTAGCAGAGGACGATATTTTCCGGCGGCACGCCGAGGCTCCGGAGGAATGGTTCATCTTTTTTGCGGGAGAAGAAAAGCTGTCGGTCAGCGCCGGGCCACAGAACGAGTTTGGGGACGGCCGGCGGCACAAATCTCTCCAGCCGATCCATGATCAAAGTAATTCCCGAAGCCGTCTCGAGAAAACGGCGATAATTTTGGGGGTGAGAGAGATTATGTGGCACGCGAAGGGACGGCGTCCTCTCCAACTCCTGAAAGGGCCGGCCGAGATTCACTTCGAGGATCAGCTCTTCGTTATCCTCGAGGTGAACCAGGAGCGTGAAGGAAGCGAATCCCAGTAATTTTTCGCAAAAGAGACGGACGTTTTCACGTGGAGTCCACGCATGAACGATATCCGGGCCGCGGCCATCGGAAAAAAGCGGGCGCCACGTCCCGTCGCATTCGGCAAACGTGGCGACGGCGTAAGGACGCTCGCCTAAATTCTCGGCGGTCTCTTTGTTGTTTGGCACCGCCACGGCGACTCCGTGGCCGAGCGCGGCGAGATGATTGGCGAAGTTATGAACATGGATCGCGCTGTTCGAAGTGAAGTCGTGATAAAGAACAAAGAGAATATTGCTCATGAACGGCGGCTGTAGTCGCCCGGTTCGAGCGCGAGATTGGGATTGTAATATGGATCGCCCCGCTCGATGACGGGCTCCCACCGGTCGAGCAGAAGCATCCGGTCCACCATGTCGTAATAACTTTTTCGCGACCTTGACTCATGGTGCACGACGACCGCCCGGGGAGTGTAGATAATGCGCTTGCCGAGGGCTCGCAGGCGAAGGCAGAGATCGACGTCCTGGTAAGCGGTGAAGAAATGTTCATTGAAGCCACCGATCTCCAGGAACAGCGATTTGGGCATCATCAAACAAGCGGCCGTCACCGCGGAGACTTCGCGCGCGCAAGAGAGGCTGCCCGCGTAGCCGTCCACGTCGCTCGGAAACCCGCGCATGGTGTGATCGGCGGTGCCGCGCATCCCCAGCGCAACGCCCGCGTGCTGGACCGTTCGATTTTCATAAACCAGCAGCGCCCCCACGGCGCCAACATCATCCTGTTCCGCATAAAAAAGAAGCTGATCCAGCCAATCTTCCGCCACGATTTCCGTATCGTTATTGAGGAAGAGGAGAAATTCCCCGGTGGCTTGGTCCGCGCCCTTGTTGTTGGCCCGGGAGAAATTAAAAGGATTGTGGAATTCAATTCGGCGCGTGGAGTATTCGCGCATCACGCGCAACGCGTCCTCATCCGTCGTCTCGTTATCCATTACGATTACTTCCCACTGCGGATAGGAAGTTTTTTCGGAAATGCTTCGAAGACATCGTTCCAAAAGTTCCGGCGCGTTCTTGCTGGGAATAATGATGCTAATTAACGGAAAAACCGACCGCTCCGCCGGCACGATTTTCAATCGGTGTGGATGAGTCGATTGCTCCGCACGGGCGCCAAGGCCGGTGCGCGCGAGGTGATTCGTGACGGCCTGCTGCTGCAGCATTGCGATGCGCGGCTTGGCATCGCCCTTCTCGGCGATGCTCCCAGGCGTCTTGCGCCAATGATAAAGAACGCGCGGGATATGGCCGATTTTCGCGTCCGTTTCGCTCACGCGCAGCATGAACTCAAAGTCCTGCACGCCGTCGAAGGTGGAATCGAAGCGCAGTTTCGTCGCGATCTCGCGCCGCACGCAAAGCAAGTGTCCCACGTACATGACGCCGCGAAAATATTCCGGGGACCAATCGGGCTTGAAAAAGTGTTCCACCAATTCGCTTCGCTCGTCATCGAGCTTGTCCTCGTCGGAATAAACGGCATCGAAACCTTGATCGATTTTCTCCGCCATGGCCGCGAGAGCTTCGGGATCGAGAAGATCATCGTGGTCGAGAAAGCAGACGTAATCGCCGCGGGCCATTTCCAAACCGCGATTGTTGGCCGAGCTGATTCCGCCGGCGGAAGCGAAGCTCACACGCACGTGCGGGCTCGAGCGCGTAAACTTTTCCAGCATCTCGCGCAGCTCGCGGTTTTCCGAGCCGTCATCCACGATGCACCATTCCCAGTGTGCGAAAGTTTGCTGGAGCAAACTCGCGGCCGCTTCGGCCAGCCACTGTGGTTTGGTATTGTGAGTGGGGGTGATGATGCTGAAGAGAGGGTGGCCGCCGAGAGCGCGCTCTGCATGCCGGGCGAAGAGCGGCTCGAGCGCGCGGAGAAGTTGGGCGGGACGCAGACCGGGATACAGGGTCAGCGAGTTCGGCCGGACTCGGTCCGTCACTGAAGCGAAATTAGCGCTGCTCTTGGTGGATTCATCGCGGGAGAGTTCCTGGCGCGGATCCGCATTCCGCACCAGCTCATGCTCGAAAAATGGTTGCCAAATTTTTCCTTGCACGATTGCTTCCAGCCGAACGGATGAAACGCCTTCCGGAACGCCGTTGATCTGAATGGCAAATCCGGCATGGGACGCTTCGGGAAATGTTGGGTACGAAGCGATCAGATCGGTTCGCGCCAGACCGTAGCGGGCCAGATGACCCTTCTTGCCCACCTTCGCGCGAATGCCCGCGAGGGCATGGCCGCTGCGCGCGAAGCACCAGCCTCTCACTACTACGATCTCTCGTGACGTCGTCCAGGCGCTGGGCGCGTCGATCGCGAACAGCAGTTCCTCCGGGGCGGCGTTTTCCTCGGTGTTTTTCTGTCCTGACAGGTGCTGGTGCAATTTCCAGAGCGGTTTCGCCGCTTTCCAAACCGGCGAGGCTTGGATGCTTTGGAGCGCTTGTTCGCGCTCATGGAGCCGCGCGTTCACCGCAGCCCGCCGGACCTTGTTGTCCCAAGCCTCTCGCTCAATTTTTTCAAGGCGCGCTGATAAACTGGCTGCTTCCGCTTGCGCAGAAAAAC
>Ga0193744_1000286_pt1 | contig 12240 bp, 9 predicted proteins | sample L1a1metaG_FD_143056 | JGI IMG/M metagenome (GOLD analysis project Ga0193744, IMG submission 143056) | Soil microbial communities from a riparian zone of the East river system, Colorado, United States - L1a1 | ecosystem: Environmental > Terrestrial > Soil > Riparian zone | place: USA: East River...
CACCGCTGCGCGGCGGCTGGCCGGTCTGCGGCGGCCGGCACGGCGGCGGTTCTTCGCACCGCGGCGGCGGTCGCACCCCGGCGGTGGGCAACTCGGCGGTGGTGTTCGCATCGCGGCGGGACGGGTCGCTTCGCGGCGGCGGGTAGCTCGGCGGCACGCCTCCTGAAGGGGCACTCAGCTGGCCTGATGGACGCGGCGGGGCCGAGGACAACGACGCGGGCGCGGTGTCGACCGCGCGCGGCCGGGCGGTCGTTGCCCTCCGCCCCTTGAACAACTGCGCTCGGGGCACCAGGGCCACACCGGGCGCAGTTGTTCACCGCGCCCACAGGCCCTACTGCTTCTCGGATTTTCTTTTCCCTGTTCCGGAGCCGGATGGTAGCGCAGCTCCGAAGGCCACCGCGGGAGCTGTGAGATGGTTCGGGGTGATGCCCTGCGTCAATTGATTTCTCCGATATTTATTAGGATGAAATTCCAGATGAACTGGATCTCATCTCCCAGTGATGGGAACGACTCGAAGCGAGCCAGTGAGGGCGAGTCGAGGTGATCGCGTGGCTTCGACCGTCTGTAGAGCCGTTCCGGAATCCAGAAATCATGAAATCCGGGAAGCGGTAGGGCCTGTGGGCGCGGTGAACAACTGCGCACGGAGTCGGCCTGGTATCCCGAGCGCAGTTGTTCAAGGGGCGGCGGGCAACGACCGCCCGACGGTGCGCGATCGGCGCGACGTGCGGGTCGTTGTCCTCGGCCCCGCCGCGTCCACAGGCCAGCCGAGTGCCCGGCCGCCACATCGGCGGCTGCCGGGTCGGTCAGCCGAATGCCCGGCCGCGACATCGGCGTCCGCCGACCGCGCGGCGTCGGCCGGGCAGGTGCAGCCCGGTCACTTCGGCTTGTTGAAGTCGGGCTCGGGCTCTGCCGATCCGGAGCCGGCACCGGCCGGCGGCGGGGTCGGGGATGTCACGGGGCCGTCGGCGGGGGGCTGCGCCGAGCCGCCGCCGGGAGCGGTGGCGTCCGAGCCGGCCCCGTCGGGGCCGGAGCCGGCGGGCCGGGTGGAGCCGGTGCTGCCGCCGGAGGGTCGCGTGGTGACCGCGGGAGCCGTCGACATCTTCTCGTCGAGCCTGGCGGTCATCTTGGTGTCGTCCTCGGTGAACTTGGTGAGGTCGAGGGTGCGATCGATGGCCCGGAACCCGGACTTGCGGAGCACGACGTGCACCGACTTCTTGGCGGCCTGCGCGGCGGTGAGCTCGATCTCGAACGGCGTGGAGTGGCCGCTCGAGGTGCCATCGACGGAGATCTGGGCGCCGGACGGGTCGCTGGACACGGCGACGAACCGCGGCTTGGCGACGAGCTTGGCGGTCACCTTGGTGTCGCCGCCCTTGATGTCGAGCTCGAGAGTGGCGAACCCGCGCGCGGTGATCCGGGCCTTGTACGGCTTGCCCTTCTCGAGCTTGGCGGTGAACGGCGCGGTGCCGGACTGGTCGGCGCCGGTGATCTCGATCGACGCACCGTCGACGTTGGCGGTGATCGGGGTGTCGACCAGATCGCCCCGGGCGGCGCTGCCGGAAGCGGCGGCAACGCCGGTGCCGCTGCCGCCGGTCTGCGCAGCGCTCCCGGTGGCTCCGGTGGCGGCAGCGCTGCCGCCCGAGCCGGTGGCGACGGCGGCGGAGCCAGAGCCGTCGGGCTGGTGGGCGGTGCCGCCGCGGGACTCGGTGACCTGCGGCCGGAGGACGAGGAACCACACGGCGGCGCCGATGCCGGCGACGATCAGGAGGATGAGGATGACCAGCGGCGCCAGGCTGCGCGACCGCAGCTGCGGCATGCGCGCGGGCGCGGTCTCCTCGGCGGCGACGGCGCGCATGCCGGACGGCAGCGGCGGGAGCTCGCCGAGCACGGGGCCGATCGGCGGCGGCGGGGTCGACGGCGCGACGCGGGCGCGGGCGGGCTCGACGCCCAGCCGGGTCTTGGCGAGGCTCTCGGGCAGCGGCGGCGGCGGCGTATCGAACCGCGGCGACGGCGAGGTATCGAGCATGCGCGGCTGCGGCCGCATGAGCTCGGGCGGGTTGGGGAGGTCGGGGACCTCCTGGTCGGCGTGCATGGGCAGCACGGTGGGCCGCAGGTCGGGGCGATCGGCGGACAGATCGCCGTCGCCGCGGCCGTTGGGCCGGCTCCGCGAGGTGTGCTCGGGCTTGTTGTCGCCCTCGGCGGTCTGGGCGATCAGCTCGTCGAGCGCGCGGACCTTGGTCGCCTCCTCGAACGCCTCGTCGGGGAACTCGTCGGCGTCGGAGTGGAACGGCATCGGCCGCGGCAGCGGCGTGTGCGAGTCGAGGTGACCGGAGTCATCGCCGCGCCGGCCGCGGCCGTTGTCCTTGCCGAGCAGCGCGTCCTGCATCGGCGCGGGCGCGACGCGGGTCGGCGTGTCGGTGAACAGCGGCGGCTTGGCGGTATCGGCGATCGGGCGCTGCGGGGCCTGCTTGGCCTTCTCGGTGAGGATGCGCTCGAGGATGCCCTGGCTGCCGTCGGCGAGCCGGTCGAACCGCACGCCCATGCCGGGCGCGATCGCGGGCCGGCTCGGATCGTTCTCGCGGGTCCACACGACGGTGCCCTCGCCCGCGATCAGCGGCGACGCATCGCGCAGCTGGAATTCGAACTTCATCTGGGTGCCGACCGCCAGCGGCTCCTTGGTCCTGATGAAGATGCCGCCCTGGCTGACATCGACCGCGTAGCGCTCGATGAATTGCTCCAGCGTCTCGCTCTTGAACTTGATCTTGAGCGTTACCGGAGTTCGTTTTCCTTGTCGGGTGTTTGGATCGACCAAGCAATATCTCCGCACTCGCAGTCGCTGGCGCGCTTTCGGCGCTTCGCGCCAACGCAAGACGCCGATTTGGCTCGATTCTAGGGCGGGGGCGTGCGCAATGCAACGCGACCATCGTTTTGTGTATTGTCCGCGACGATGCCGCAGCAGTTCCGGTCGATCCGACGCGTCCTGGTCGCCAACCGAGGAGAGATCGCGGTCCGCGTGATGCGGACCTGCAAGGAGCGTGGGATCGAGACGGTCGCCGTGTTCAGTGATGTCGATCGCCGCGCGCCGCACGTGCAGATCGCCGACCAGGCGGTTGGCATCGGGCCCGCTCCCGCCGCGCAGAGCTACCTGGTGATCGAGAAGATCCTCGCCGCGTGCCGCGAGACCGGCGCGGACGCCGTCCACCCCGGGTACGGATTTCTGTCGGAGAACGAAGACTTCGCCGACGCGTGCGCGGCGGCAGGGGTGACCTTCATCGGCCCGTCCGCGGACGCGATGCGCAAGATGGGCAGCAAGACCGAGGCGCGGAAGACCGTGTCGGCGGCTGGCACACCCGTGGTGCCCGGCGACAATGGACCGACCGGTGACGGGTTTCCGACCGCCGAACAAGCGGTGGCAGCGGCGCGGCGGATCGGCTTCCCGGTGCTGATCAAGGCGTCCGCCGGTGGCGGCGGCAAGGGGATGCGGCTGGTGGCCGGCGAGGCGGAGTTCGCCGCCGCGTTCGATGGCGCCCGGCGTGAAGCTACCTCGGCGTTCGGTGACGGGACGGTGTACCTCGAGAAGGCGATCGAGCGGCCGCGCCACATCGAGATCCAGGTGTTCGGCGACCACCACGGCAACCTGGTCCACCTCGGGGAGCGCGACTGCTCGATCCAGCGCCGGCACCAGAAGGTGATCGAGGAGGCACCGTCGCCGGTGGTGCCGGCCGAGCTGCGGGCCCGGATGGGCGCGGCGGCGGTCGCGGCGGCCCGCGCGGTGGCGTACGTCGGCGCCGGGACCTGCGAGTTCCTGCTCGGCGCCGACGGCGGGTTCTACTTCCTCGAGATGAACACCCGGCTCCAGGTCGAGCACCCGGTCACCGAGATGATCTACGGGCTCGACCTCGTCGCCTGGCAGCTCGACGTCGCCGAGGGCCGCGCGCTGCCGCTGGGCCAGCCCGAGCTCGACGCCCGCCGCCGCGGCCACGCGATCGAGTGCCGGGTCTACGCCGAGGACCCGGTGAAGTTCCTGCCGTCGCCCGGCCGGATCACCCACCTGCGGGTCCCCGACGGGCCGTACGTGCGCAACGACTCGGGCTGCTACGAGGGCGCCGAGATCCCGGTGCACTACGATCCGATGATCTCCAAGCTGGTGGTGTGGGGCGAGGATCGCGCCCGCGCGCTGGCCCGGATGCAGCGCGCGCTCGACGAGTACCAGGTCCGCGGCATCGAGACCAACCTGGCGTTCCACCGCCGCTGCGTGCGCCACCCCGCGTTCGCCGCCGGCGACTACGACACCGGGTTCATCGCGCGCAACGCGCGCGAGCTGGCGCCGACCGCCGCCGAGCCCGAGGTCACCGCCGCGGTGATCGCCGCCGCGCTCGACGCGGTGACCGCCGCGGCGCCGGCGGTCGAGGCCGATCGCGGCGCGGCGGCGCCGACCGCCGAGATCTCGGGCTGGCGCCGCCAGCTGCGCACGCCGTGACCGGCGCGGGCGAACCAGGAGGTGGGATCTCTCGGATCATACGCCGGCGACGCAGGCGATCAACCGCGAATCGTCCCCGGTGACCGCCGATCACCGTCGATTCTGGTAGATCGCGCGTCTCGTCGTCTCTGCGATTGCGCGAACGGTGTGCAGTCGGTAGAAAGCTGCGGGCGCAGGTGTTCGCGCCGTCGAGGTCCTAACCATGGCGCAGCAGACCAAGTTCGTGTTTGTCACCGGCGGTGTGGTGTCGTCGCTCGGCAAGGGCATGGTCTCGGCGTCGATCGGCGCGCTGATGGAGAACCGCGGCCTCAAGGTCGCGAACATGAAGCTCGATCCGTACATCAACGTCGATCCGGGCACGATGAACCCGACGCAGCACGGCGAGGTGTTCGTCACCGACGACGGCGCCGAGACCGATCTCGACCTCGGCCACTACGAGCGCTTCGTATCGACCAAGATGTCGCGGCTCAACAACATCACGACCGGGCAGGTCTACTCGAGCGTGATCGGCAAGGAGCGCCGCGGCGAGTACCTGGGCTCGACGGTCCAGGTCATCCCGCACATCACCGACGAGATCAAGGGCCGGATCCTGCGCTGCGCCGAGGGCCTCGACGTCCTGGTCGTCGAGGTCGGCGGCACGGTCGGCGACATCGAGTCGCTGCCGTTCCTCGAGGCGGTCCGCCAGCTCCGCGTCGAGCTCGGCGCCCAGAACTCGGTCAGCGTTCACCTGACCCTGGTGCCGTACATCCGAGCCGCCGGCGAGTTCAAGACCAAGCCGACCCAGCACTCGGTCCAGAAGCTGCGCGAGATCGGCGTGCAGTGCGACGTGCTCGTGGTGCGCTGCGAGCAGCCGCTGCCCGACGAGTCGATCAAGAAGATGGCGATGTTCTGCAGCGTCGCCAGCGACGCGGTGTTCCAGTCGGTCGACGTCGACACCGTGTACCGGCTGCCGATCATGCTGTGCGAGCAGGGCCTGGATCAGAAGCTCGCCGCGCTGCTCAACATCTGGTCGCGCGCGTCGCGGCTGTCGGCCTGGGAGGAGGTGGTCCAGCGGATCACCCAGCCCCGGCGCAAGGTCATGGTCGGCTTCGTCGGCAAGTACGTCTCGCTCGTCGAGTCGTACAAGAGCCTCAACGAGGCGCTGCTCCACGGCGGGATCGCCAACGACTGCCGGGTCGAGATCAAGCACATCGACAGCGAGGACATCGAGAGGCAGGGCACCGGCGCGCTCGCCGGGTTCGACGGCATCGTGGTCGCGCCCGGGTTCGGCGCGCGCGGCACCGAGGGCAAGATCGCCGCGGTCCGCTACGCCCGCGAGAGCAAGGTGCCGTACTTCGGGATCTGCTTCGGCATGCAGATGGCGTGCATCGAGTTCGCGCGCCACGTGTGCGGGCTCGACCGGGCGAACTCGACGGAGATCGATCCGTCGACCCCGCACCCGGTGGTCGACCTGATGCCCGATCAGCGCGGCGTGACCGACAAGGGTGCGACCATGCGGCTCGGCTCGTACCCGTGCACGCTCAAGCCCGGCACCCGGGCGGCCGAGGCCTACGGCTCGACCGAGATCCACGAGCGCCACCGCCACCGCTGGGAGATCAACAACAACTACCGCGACGCGCTCGAGCGCAACGGCATGGTGCTGTCGGGGCTGTCGCCGGACGGCCGGCTGGTCGAGATGATCGAGCTGCCGCAGCACCCGTACTTCGTCGGTTGCCAGTTCCACCCCGAGTTCAAGTCACGGCCGAGCGCGCCGCACCCGCTGTTCGCCCGGTTCATCAAGGCCGCGGTCGATCGCCAGCTGTCGCGCTGACCGCGCGCCGAGGCCCGGGCGAGGCCGCCAGGCGGCGGGCCGGTGGCGCAGAGCGTCGCGCCTGTCCCGGCCCGCGCGCGGGCGCGCCCGGACGGCCACACCCACATCGTCCTCCTGACCATCTGGCTCGTCGACTCCCTTGTATTGTTAGCTCTAAGCAAGACCCGGGCCACTAGGCCTTTACAACCGACCGCTGGCAACGTAGGCTCTTTTCAAGCCTCGTACCAGTCGTCGCAAAGGTCTTGTAATTTGCTAACAGAGCGAAAGAAATAAGGAGTTTCTATGGCCATGGAAATGCGCCAGGAGCTGAAGCTGTCGCAGCAGCTGGTGATGACCCCCCAGCTGCAACAGGCGATCCGGCTCCTGCAGCTGTCGCGCATGGAGCTGGCCGACCTCGTGCACGAGGAGATGCTCGAGAACCCCATCCTCGATGACGAGATGGATCTCGACCAGGAGCGGTCCCGCGAGCGGGACGAGATGGGCAGCGAGGACCAGGCGCTCCATCAGCTGGAGGGCGCCGGGTCGACCGAGACCCCCCTGGAGGGCTCGGTGGTGGACGGCATCGCCCAGACCGAGATCAAGGGCGACGCCACGGCGGTCAACGAGATCGACTGGGAGAACTACCTCGACAACTACTCGATGGCGCCGGCGATGCCGGCGTTCCGCGGCGACGGCGAGGAGATGCCGTCGCTCGAAGCCACGCTGACCCGGCCGCCGAGCCTGTACGACCACCTGGCCTGGCAGCTGAAGATGACCAACCTGCCGCCCGATCAGCTCGAGATCGGGATGACCATCCTCGGCAACATCGACGCCGACGGCTACATCAAGGACCCGTCGATCGACGAGATCGCCGCCGACCTCGGGGTCGATCCGGTGCTGTGCGAGCAGGTGCTCGAGAAGATCCAGACCTTCGACCCGATCGGGGTCGGCGCCCGGTCGCTGGCCGAGTGCATGCTGATCCAGTGCGTCGCCTGCGGCCAGGACGACGACCTGTGCGTCAAGATCATCAAGAGCCACCTCGGCAACCTCGAGAAGAAGAACTACGCCGCGATCGCGCGCGACCTCAAGCAGCCGCTCGAGGAGATCTACGAGGCCGCCAAGGTCATCATGGAGTTCGACCCGCGCCCGGGTCGGCAGTACTCGTCGGACGACCCGCACTACGTCACGCCCGACGTGTACATCCACAAGGTCGGCGACAAGTACTTCGTGGTGCCCAACGACGACGGCCTGCCCAAGCTGAAGATCAGCGGGTTCTACAAGAACGCCATGGGCAACTCGGCGGCGTCCAAGGACTACGTCCAGGACAAGCTGCGCTCGGCGCAGTGGCTGATCCGCTCGATCCAGCAGCGCCAGCGGACCATCATCAAGGTCGCCGAGTCGATCCTGAAGTTCCAGCGCGAGTTCTTCGACAAGGGCATCTCGCACTTGAAGCCCCTGATCCTGCGCGACGTCGCCGAGGACATCGGCATGCACGAGTCGACGGTGTCGCGGGTCACGACGTCGAAGTACGTCCACACCCCCCAGGGCATCTTCGAGCTCAAGTTCTTCTTCAACAGCGGCATCTCGCGGACCAACGGCGAGGACCTCGCGTCGCAGGCCGTGAAGTCGAAGATCAAGGAGCTGGTCGACAGCGAGGACGTCAAGCGGCCGCACAGCGATCAGAAGATCGTGGAGCTGCTCAAGAAGGCCGGCATCGACATCGCGCGCCGCACCGTCGCGAAGTACCGCGAGCAGCTCGGCATCCTGTCGTCGAGCAAGCGCAAGCAGGTGTTCTAGTCCGCGCGCGCCGCGCGACGCGCGGCGTCGTGTGTGCGCACGTGCCACGGGGAGCCCGGCCTACCTCGCGGCCGGCCCGCGACCGACCGTCCGGGCCCTGTGCGCCGGCGCCGGTACCACCCGTCGAGCCGCGACCCCGGCGGGACATGCCTCACCAGGCCGCGCAAGACCGCGGTGGGGATGCGGTAGAATCCCGGGCCCCACCGCGAAATCCCGTCGACGATCCAGTGATCGTCCCGTGTGGGCGGCGGTATGATGGGCTTACACCATCTGGGAGGGCTCGATGCAATTCGCGGTGACGTTCCGCCACATGGAACCGACCGATGCTCTGAAGTCATACGCGCGGGAGCGCATGGAGCGAGTTCGCAAGTACCTGCCCGATCCGATCTCCTGCCACGTCGTACTCAGTACCGAGCGTCACAATCATCGCATCGACGTCACCTTCCAGCTCCATAACGGTCTCGCGGTCTCGGGCCACGAGATCACCGAGAACATGTACAGCTCGATCGACCTGTGCATCGCCAAGATCGAGCGCCAGGTCCGCAAGTACAAGGGCAAGCTCGAGGGCATGCGCGCCCGGCCCCACCACGTGGTCGCCCAGCCCTGGTCGCACTCGATCGTGTCCGAGGCGTTCAACGCGGTCGGCGACGGCGACGCCCGGGCCAACGGGGCCGCCCAGGACCACCACGACGCCGGGCCGCACCCCGAGTTCAAGGTGGTCAAGACCGAGAAGTTCCACGCCCAGCCGCTGTCGGTGTCCGACGCCATCGTGCAGCTGAACCTGATGCACGAGCCGTTTCTGGTGTTCTGCCAGGACACCGACGGCCGGGTCGCCGTGGTCTACAAGCGCGAGGACGGCAGCTACGGCCTGATCGAGACGCTGGCCGCGCCGACGCCCGCCACCGCGGCCTAGCCAACGGGCGGGCGCGCCCCCTGGCGATCGGGAAAGTGGTACGTTCGTGGCCGACTGATGAAGATCGTCGACCTCATTCGTCGCGATATGGTCGTGCCTGCGCTCCAGGCCACCGACAAGCGCGGCATCCTCGAGGAGCTGGCGCACTACATGGCGGGGCGCCACCCGCGGATCGACCGGACGACGCTGTCGCGCGTGCTGATCGAGCGCGAGCAGCTGGCGTCGACCGCGATCGGCGAGGGCGTGGCGATCCCGCATGGCAAGCTCGGCGCCGTCGGGGAGATCGTCGCGTGCCTGGGCCGGGCACCGACCGGCGTCGACTTCGACTCGATGGACGGTCAGCCGACCTACCTGTTCTTCGTGCTGGTGGCGCCGGAATCGTCGACCGGCGCCCACCTCAAGGCCCTGGCCCGGATCAGCCGCGTGTTCAAGGACCCCGAGTTCCGCCGCCGGCTGCTCGCCGCGTCCGATGCCGAAGCGATGTACCACGTCGTCGCCGAAGAGGACGCCAAGTACTGAATGTCGAGCGCGATCACCGTCGGTGAACTGCTCGAGCGCGCAGAACTGGAGGTGGCTGCGGTGGCGGGGCATCCCGGCCTGTCCCGGATCGTGAGCGTGCCGCGGATCCAGAAGCCGGGGCTCGCGCTGACCGGCTGGCCCGAGCAGCTGCACACCAACCGCGTGCTCGTGCTCGGCGGCACCGAGGTCGACTACCTGCACGACCACGCGCCGGCGCGCGAGCTCGGGATCACCACGCTGCTCGCCAGCGATCCGGCGTGCATCGTGGTGTGCCGCGGGCTGACCCCGCCGCGCGAGCTGGTCGCCGCCGCCGAGCAGCGCGGCGTGCCGGTGCTGGTCTCGCAGCTGGCCACCGCCGACTTCATCTCCGAGGTCACCGGCTGGATGTCCGACCGGCTGGCGCCGTCGACCGATCTGCACGGCGTGCTGATGGACGTGCTCGGCATCGGCGTGCTGCTGCTCGGCAAGAGCGGCATCGGCAAGAGCGAGACCGCGCTCGACCTCGTGGTCCGCGGCCACCGGCTGGTCGCCGACGACGTGATCAAGGTGCGCCGCCAGGGCGTCCACGTCGTGGGGCGGGGCGCCGGGATCATCGGCCACCACATGGAGATCCGCGGGCTCGGCATCATTAATGTGAAAGATCTGTTCGGGATCTCGGCGGTGCGGGATACCAAGAAGATCGAGCTGGTCGTGGAGCTGCGCGAGTGGAGCGAGCACGAGGAGTACGATCGTCTCGGATTCGACGATCGCTTCGATCGGATCCTCGACGTCGCGGTCCCCGCGGTCCAGCTGCCGGTCCGGCCCGGCCGCAACCTGGCGACCCTGATCGAGGTCGCGGCGCGCAACCAGCTGCTCAAGGTGCAGGGCACGCACTCGGCGCGCGCGTTCCGGGATCAGCTGCACGAGGCGATGGAGGCGCAATCCGAGGCAACGGTCGACGTTCCGATGGACGCGGTGGAGTAGATGCAGATCGTGATCGTCACCGGGCTATCGGGGGCTGGCAAGAGCACCGCGCTGCGCGCGCTCGAGGACATCGAGTTCTACTGCGTCGACAACATCCCGGTGCCGCTGGTCGCCCAGATGGTCGAGCACCTCGCGCACGAGGGCGACCGCGACAAGATCGCGATCGCGATCGATTCGCGCCAGCGCCGTCACCTCGGCGGCTGGACCACCGCGCTGATCCGGCTGCGCGCCGGGCACCGGCTCGACGTCATGTTCCTCGACGCCACCGACGAGGTGCTGCTGCGCCGGTTCAGCGAGACCCGGCGCCGCCACCCGCTGTCGGGCGACGAGCTCAGCGAGGGGATCCGGCTCGATCGCGAGGTGATGGCCGAGATGCGGACCGGCGCCGCGGTGATCGACACCTCGCACCTCAACATGCACCAGCTCAAGTCGATCATCCAGGAGCGCTACGGCGGCACCGGCAAGCTCGCGGTGACCCTGGTGTCGTTCGGGTTCAAGCACGGCCTGCCGCTCGAGCTCAACCACGTGTTCGACGTCCGGTTCCTGCCCAACCCGTACTTCGAGCCGACCCTGACCCACCTCGATGGCCGCGATCCGATGGTCGCGAGCTACGTGCTCGGCCCCGACGGCCTCGAGCTGGTCCGCCAGGTCGAGGGCATCCTGCGGTTCTCGCTGCCGCAGTTCCAGAAGGAGGGCAAGCTCTACGTCACGATCTGCGTCGGCTGCACCGGCGGCCGCCACCGCTCGGTGGTGATCGTCGAGGAGCTGCGCCGCCGGCTGGGCATGGCGTGGGACATCCTGGTTCGCCACCGCGACGTCGAACGGGGGACGTGATGGCAGCCGACGACCGCGCCGAGAGGACGCTGCAGATCCAGAACGAGCTGGGGCTGCACGCGCGCGCCGGCACCAAGTTCGTCCAGGCCGCCTCGAAGTTCCCGTGCGAGATCACGGTCAGCAAGGGCGGCAACGAGGTCAACGGCAAGAGCATCCTCAGCCTGCTCACGCTGATGGCGCCCAAGGGCACGACGCTCACGATCCGGGCCCGCGGCGAGCGCGCCGAGGACGCGGTCGCCGTGCTGGCCCAGCTGATCGACGACAAGTTCGGAGAGGGGAGGTAGCCGGCGATGTCCGAGCACCGGCACGAGGTCCGCCGCCAGGGGCTCGGCGTGTCCGCCGGCATCGCGTTCGGCCGCGCGTACCTGATCGGCCGCGACACGCTCAAGGCGCCGCGCCACCACATCGAGCCCGACGACGTCGATACCGAGGTCGCCCGGCTGTACAAGGCGATCGCCGCGAGCGACAAGCAGCTCGCCAAGATCAAGGAGAAGCTCGCGTCGGAGAACGAGAGCGACTACCACATCATCACCGCGCACCAGATGATGCTGCACGACGAGCACCTGGTCGGCGCCGCGGTGGGCTACATCCGCGACGACCTGATCAACGCCGAGTGGGGGCTGCGCCGTGCGGTCGACGACATCGCCGGGGTGTTCGACCGGATGCAGGACGACTACCTGCGCGAGCGGCGCAGCGACGTCGAGTTCGTGTTCGAGCGCGTGCTGCGCAGCCTGCTCGGCCGCGAGACCGGGCCGGTCCAGCCGCCGCCCGACGCGATCGTGGTCGCCTACGACCTGTCGCCCGCCGACACCGCGCAGCTCCACAAGGCCGCGGTCGCCGGGATGATCACCGACGCCGGCGGCAAGACCTCGCACACCGCGATCATCGCGCGCGCCCACGAGATCCCCGCGGTGGTCGGGCTCGAGAACATCACCAGCTGGTCGAGAC
>Ga0193744_1000287_pt1 | contig 12235 bp, 18 predicted proteins | sample L1a1metaG_FD_143056 | JGI IMG/M metagenome (GOLD analysis project Ga0193744, IMG submission 143056) | Soil microbial communities from a riparian zone of the East river system, Colorado, United States - L1a1 | ecosystem: Environmental > Terrestrial > Soil > Riparian zone | place: USA: East River...
CGTGTGTATCACATATGCGTCGTAAACCGCCATCGGTAAGTTTGCTGACGGTGTGAATGGCGATAGGGTTATCTTTAGTGTCGCTGATAGCGATAAGATTAACTCTAGCCTGCGCGGCCGTAGATAACTTATCGAGGATGGTGTGTCCATTATCGCAACTGATCCATATAAGGTTATATCCTGCTTCGGCTGCCTTGGAAACTAATGTAGATTTTCCAGCTTTAGGATCACCAAAGACACAGACATGCTGTGCTAATCTCTTTGCTACTTTTGTATATTGAACCATCTTTCTATCTATGTCCTGTTATAAGTACATACAATAATTCACCTAACTGTACTCCGAACACTCCACAAATGGCTCCCCAATAGAACTGATGCATATCTATTCCTGTTCTGTATCTGTGATTTTAGCTTGCTGTGCAGCTACCAACTCCATCATATCAAATTTGAAACTATACCTCTTCTCATCATCTACGATCAACTTAACTTTCTCCTCGGGCCCAATCAATAAACTATCACTCATTTCACAAACTTCGAAATACTCGCAGGGCCGGAAATAGTCATAGCAACTTTCACCGTGCATAGGAAAATGACTATTTTCATCATATTCCGCTACTCGCTGAATGTCATTGATTAGGTTAGAGAGCCAGCGCGCCCTTTGACTACTACCTTTGGGGAACATCTTAAGGTCCCACTCATAAGAACCTGCAAGGTAGATTGGATACATGACTTTCCATGCGGAGCCAACTTCAGTGCCAGCAGCAGTAAGCTGAGAGCTAATAGCATCCACAACAAGACTGTAACCAAGCCCTTGTCCACTGTTCTTATACTGCGCATCATGGACCTGTTTGAATTTAGAGGTTTTACACTCTAGGACAACTAGTTCATTTGTGAGTTTATTTCGGAGGAGTGCGTCAAGGAAACCACGATAAGTAAAGCCTCCAACGCAATTAAGAATGAAACCCAACTCAACAGCTGGTGCGTCTGCGACGTGTACGAGTTCATAATGTTGAAGATCGCTGTGACGAAGTTCCATGAACTTATCCAAAGCAACAAGAGCATGCCAGAATGTCTTCTTATCCCGCTGTCCTTCTTCACTAAACAAATCCCCTTTATTGAACATCAGCATAGCCATCATAGCTTTCTCTCGGCTACCGGTGACTAGATATTGCTGAATTCCTTCACCAACCCAGTGACCGAAATCTAGATGCACTTCTACAGCATCAGGATCTTTAAGAGATTTCATCATACGATAGAGCTGGAATTTGCGAGGACAGCGATGCAGGAGGACATTACTGCTTGCACTCAATAGCTTGAGATTAGGGTGCATGATCACAAATCATCCGCATCAATATCACTGAGCTTCTGCTTCTTCACACCTTTGATTGATGCAGCTACAATGATGATCTGCTTCTTCCTGGTCAATCCTGCACAAATAACTCCAACTTGTTCATCAGTCAGCATATGCACCAAAGCTTCATCTTGTGAAAGCTGCCTATGAATTGTTTGAAGGATACCTTCGTAGTTGGGACTGGCCGCACTTAGAGCTGATTGCAGCTCAGAGATACGTTCATTGATCTGTGTGACTGCAAGAAGGTTAATCTCCTCAACGGCCGCCTGAGCTTCCGGAGTTCCTTGCACCACAACTTGATTGCTGTTACCGCTCATTTCTACACCACCATATCATCTATACCGATTATCTGTCTCAATTCAATCCTGAGAATTCTTGTAGCTGCATTATAGAAAAATTTGAGTTTCAAGTTATCACCTTCCTCTCTATTCAAGAACATAGTTGGACTATCTAGATACTTCTCTTTGATGATTGCTTTCTTAGTTCTTGAAACATGAACTGGATGAACTGAGCACTCAACCTTATGATCGGGAGCAGCTTTTAGCTCTTTCCAGATTGGAGCATACTTACGTTCCGGGCGCGGCATTCGTAGGGGTCTTTCTAAGAATGACATAAGTATTATTGCGGGGGCGCGTTTGGAGTTTCATAGTTACCTCCAAATAACCAGGATGATCTTCGCTTGGAATTATTGCAAATTGTAGCATTTTTACTTCTTCAGCCTGCAATATTTCTAAGCCAATCAGTTGCTCTTCTGCTATCTTCTTAGAGCGATAGATACGAGTGCGAAAATTTGCTATATCAGTAGCAGGAACAAGAGTTGTAATCTCTTCTCCTGCTGCTAACTCATTGTAGATTGTGTCGATATTAAGATTCACAGGTCATCCGCTGTTATACGTCTGAGGGCGGCCAAAGTAGATTTACTGTCTGGCGCCCCTAACGAAGCTCTAGTTTCATGTTGAGAACCTTCTTTGCCACAGGCGGCCGCCCTTCTATCTTCACAAGCTGCCATATGCAAATGGGGTTTACCATCTACTAGACTCCAACCTATAACGTTAGAGGGATGTTGACAGAGTTGCTTATAACTACCACGAACATGTGCTGCGTAGTAGTGGATACAGCTGGTACAAAGTTTAAGATGCGGAGGTGGTTGCAGAAGTGCCATTTTCTCTCTCCTTCCTAATCTGATTGATTCGGCGCCGCAGATACCAAATAGCTTTCTCCAGATCTACTTCTTCATCCTCTTTGCGGCCAGCTCTACTAGTATACCTAAGTGCTTGGCTTTTACAGTAGCCTCCAGGAGTGCCATCAGGAAACCAATCTTCTATGACATCAATAGGTTCATACTTACGATCGGCGGCGTAGTGAGCTGGTTTGTTGACTGGATCATATCCCACAACAGTTTTGAATGTATCTTCTGCTCTAGGTGCGCAGTCGGGAAAACAATCTAGATAAGTTACTTTTATATTACCTTTATGTGTTTGTAATTCTAGTAAAGTTGCGTTTAGATGAGTATCTACAAGAGTTCCCAACTCTCCTTTATAAGGTCCTTTATGAACTAGCATAAGTTTTCCAATAAATTTTGCTGCATCAATCATATTTGGGCCTTGTTTTACAAGGAGATGAAGAAGGGAAGTGAGCCTTTTAATAGAACCACATGCTCAGGTGATTTTGAAGAGCAGTATATACGAGAGCGCTGCTCTACAGCCGCTCAGCTTCTCTAACTCTGCTTCTTTACTGCTACTCTATGTTTACATCTAGCGCGAGTCACAACCCTATTGGGAAAGGCATGACCTAGATGAACAAGAGCCCCTATATGAAGAGAGATTAGAGAGCTTCTGCAAGAGCCTCATCATCAATAGTGAGATACTGATCTGCGCGGCCCTTAAGGTACTCAAACACATCAGCAAATTCTTCCTGCTGAGTGGAGTTAGCATACCATGTATTGATGTAAACAGCAAGCTTAGCGAGTGCTTTCTTATTAGTCTTAACTGGCACCAATTTACGAACAAGGATATCCACAGCTTTACCAACTGCTTCAGGACGAACACCTTGAGCAACCATGACAAGGGCGTAATCCTTGCCAAAAGCTTCCCAAGTTTCCTTGCTGATACCAGCACCACCACGCTCACTCTTCGGAAGCAGAGCAATAGCTTCCATAGTAAGCTTGCTAACATCAAGCTCAGACTGAAGGTTAACAGGCTTTTCGCTATCAGAGACCTGTTCGCGGCCCTGAGCTACAACAGCATCATTGACGAGACTGATAACCCAAGCACGCACCTTCTCAGCATTGTCACCTTCACTGATACCACTGACTAGACCCTGGAAGGTAATGAATGGAATAGCCAACTTGACATTGGCGCGCTTTGGGAGCTTAACCTTAACAGTTTCTCCCTTCTCATTGACCTTATCTACAGTCTCAGAACGAAAACCATAGTTGACATCAGTGAGGATATAATGCTCCGGAGCAATCTTCATAAGCTTCTCAGCGATAGCCTTCTGAATCTCCGGATCAGCACTAGGGCTCTTCTCGTTAGTGGTCGTTGTTCCACTATTTCCAACTACTGGCCCAATAGAAGTAGACGCAGCAGGATCCACAGGAGTAGTACCAGGAGCTGGCTCACCAGTAGCAATAGCTTGAGTAGAAGTGGTTTCAGACATTGTTTTATTTAAATCCTGTTTACTGAGTGATGCGGAGATGCACCAACATTATGGAGTGTAGTTGAAGGCGGGGTAGAAGTCAATCACTTTCTTTTTGTTGCGTTGTATCTGGTGACCAACCCATAAATTGTTGAAGCCTATCTGCTATAAGAGATGCTACTGAACAATGTGTTGGATTACGGCTATAAGTTGTCATATGTTCACCACCTAATCCTGCTTCTCCAATCTTTCGAGCATAGATAACAACTTGATCATAATCGTATCTTTCTGCTATATCTCTAGCAGCACTGATTGGTATAGGTTTACGAGGCATTATACATAGCCTTCTCAAGAAGATCAATCACTGACCTCTGTTTAGGAGAGACTCTAACTGTTGGTCCGTAGCGTTCAAATCTTAGTAGCATATCAGTACTGAAACTAAGTTGCCAAGTATTAAGGCGCCCAGCATATGTAGTTTCTGTATCTTTGAGGATTTCTAAGTAGTGTTTATATTACTGTGGAGTGAGAAGATTATCATCTTCCCCTTCTCTGGATTGATGTTGACTGCTCACTGGAGTTATCTCCTTATTGCTATTTGATAGTGATCTTTATAGAGAACTTGTACAGTATGTAGATTATAGAGTTTTACTACTCTATATTTAAACTTTAAATCTTTTGCGGCTTGTAGTGAAAATTGACCAATTCGACGCCATCCTTGTAGAGAGTAGAAGAACTTACACTTAATTTTGATTTTAGGGCAGACAAGATTATCTATATCAGAACCTTCATTATATGTAGTATATCCAAACCAACCGAATGGTTCTACATAGTGTTCAATACGAAAATACATATCATTTCTTTCCTGTTGAAGAAGGAGAAGATGAAGAGAGGGCACGAAGTTTCTCTAACGCAGATTGTATCTTGTTAGATACTTGAACAACTCCAGATCGCTGGTGCGTATCAATATACGGTTCTGACGAAACAATCTCTTTATTGGGCGCCAGTTGTTCTGTAACTTGAGTGGATGATTCCTGTGGTGTCTCTTTGACCGTGATACCAGTATGAGATAGCAACGGCGCCGAGTCATCTTTATCCGTTGCCGCTCTCTTACCTTTGAAGAACTCAGCTTTTTCCGCAAGTGTATCTCCTTTGATACGTTGTGATTGAACACCTTTGAAGAAGGTATCAAACTCACAAACAATATGAAGCTTCTTTCTGGCCCGAGTTACTGCTGTGTAGAGCAACTCCCTGGAAACCATTGTTGCATGAGATTGATGCAAACAGAGGATAACAGTTCTAGCTTCTGAACCCTGGAATTTATGAACAGTTAGTGCGTAGCCCCCAAGTAGTGAGTTGATTGCGGCTGCACTATCAAGAACTATCTCCTCTGGCTCCTCTCCATCAATAGTGCTGTAGCGTAGTTGCACCGTTACGATATGAGAAGCTGCATGAACTCTATCCTCCGCAGTGCTATCTCCGCTCAGATAGAGATCTAGGGCATCATCCTCTCTGTTCTCTGCATCTTGTCTGGCAGCAAAGACCTCACTTGCTGTAAGCTTCTCTTGATGATGACCCCATCTATCGAGAGTTGGAGAAGCAATTTGAGCACGTTGACCCAAGTAGGCTCCATTGTGAGCGATTGAAATAACTGTTGCATCTTCCTTGTCATAGAGAACTCTATCTCCAACTGCAAGGTAGTGCTTTTGGAAACCAGCAATAACTTCCCAGACTGTTGCTTCACGTTTAACTCCTAGATACTGCGCTATCTTCTTATTGATTTCAATTGTGCCGAATGCTTTGTTGAATGGGCACAGGATTATATCCTCTTCAGGATCGAAGTAACCACTCTCAATCCAACCACGAACAGTAGTGGAGAAAGCAGAGAGCGCAGTTTCATCTTGTAGCTGCTTCTGCCATGGCTGGAAGTAGACGCTACCGTCCTCATTACTTCTGTTATACTTAGCTAAAGCAGGTGCAATTAATTGCTCTACTTGTTTACCTGTAACTGGATGTTTGATAATTCTTTTCTCTTTATCTTTAGGGCTAAAGTAGCTGCTATCTCCGCGAAGTATGTCATGTGCGAGGGATATGATAGGGCTATTAGCTGCTTGTCGATAAATATCAACGAGCTCCACCACTGGAAGTTCAAGCATCTTAAATCCGAGCACAGCAAGCCCAAATACGGGCGGCAATTGTTGAATGTCCCCGAGGAAGATTTCTTGGTGTGCATGTGGCATTGCATCCTGAACTAAGTTATAAAGTTGTGTTCCAATCATACTACTCTCTTCCCAAGCTAGCAGCACTAAGTCAGAAGGGAGTGGATTGGCGCGGTGACGAGTTGGAATGAAACGCATAGTCTTCTTCATTTCCCCTGTTTCAGCATCTTCTACTTCGAAGAAATCAGGTTGGAATTCAAGAAGCTTATGTGCAGTTATGGTATGCGGTTTGAGTTCATCAACAACAGCATGACGAATGTTGTTGACTGCTTTGTTAGTGAAAGAGAGGATCGCGGCCCCATAACCTTGTATCTTGAGCCACTTAGTTCCGCTGTGAAGTTTGGGGAGTTTATGTTGATCCAAAAGCGCCCTAGTAACACTACGCATGGATGTAGTCTTACCAGTTCCAGCGGCCCCAATTAGAACACAGCTTTTTCCTGTGAGAACAAGGTCTTGGAACTCTTGTTGCTTGGAGTTGAGAACCACAGTTCTAGCAACACCAATGATATTGCTGCTGTCAGCAGTAACAGCGTCACTAGGGCTAGAGTTCTGAAGGGTTTGGCTAGTAGTGTCGAGGACGGTTGATGGTGACTGATTTGGCGCCGTAATTGTGGATGCATGGTTGTTAAGTCCTTGTGCTACATCTTGGAGGATTGAAGCGGCTTCAGGATGTTTACCATCCTTATCCAATCCCAATGCAGTGAGATCAACAGTGTGAGGTTTGTGTGCAGTTACTATGGTGGAGAGTCGTTCTCTCGCTGCTGCATCTTTTACTTTGGACAGCAAAGCTTGGAATTTATCAATTTGCATCTTAGATCGCCAATTCTACGAATGGTTTGATTTGTAGAAAATCTACATCAGGTGTTTGTATGATATCATAGCTACGCACTAGAACAAAGCGAAGAGGACAGTTACGGAGTTTGCGAAAACTCAGAATTATTGGTTGATCCCAATCACCTGCTACTAGGGAAGTATAGGAGCATTTATGATAGAGGACTTCAAAATTATAATCCCTGGGAAGAAGAAGTAGCTGCTTGTAATAGTGAGTTGAAGTATCTAGTGCATTCACGAACTCTCTAACGGTAGCGCGCCGCTTGAGAATGAATTGAAGATTGTCTTCGATGAAGTTAGTATGTAACTTCCATACACCCTTTATGATAGCTTGTATTTCATAAGAAGCATAGACTGGAGTTTTAATGTAATCTTCTTTGAGAAAAGACTCATTAGTATGAGACATCACAGCTCCTCCTCTACTTTGATAATTGGATTAGATGCTGCTTCCATATCATTTAGAGCCTGTATTACAATATCATCAGCAATTTCTTCGTAAGTGCCTTCTGCTTCATCAACTGTTTCTGTATCGAAGCTTGTATCGAAGCCTGCATCAAGTAGATTGCGCTCTTCGATAATAGCTATTGGATTGCGCGCTATTTTGATTTCATCTTTCGCGGCCATCTTTGTAGTATCAATATGTGTTTTGATATCATAGCGCGCTTTTGCTACCAGATAAGCTACTCGATTTGGATAATCTGCTGCTTTAGGCTCTAGAATGGGAGCATTTTCAATTGTCATTCTGAGCATTCTTTCATGACGAGATAGCATCACATAAGGTGTTCCTTGATCTCGGCTGAGGACTAGTTGCTGCTCTTCTTCCTCAAAGTCATCAAGACCATAGAGAATACCTTTATCATTCTTCCATGCAATGGTGCGAATATGTTTGAGTGCTGTTTGCGCCACTGTGTTATTAACTGCATCCAGCTTACTTTCTAAATGATCAAGCAAATCAGCTATCTCATCTTTATCAGCATTGAATATTGCAGGCTCTCGTAGCTTGAATATCTCTGTCCATTCTGGGATGCGATCAGGATGAGCTTTAGAAGCTTCTAGGGCCCATTTTGCTAATCTACCAGCATACTGCTCAGGGGTTCTATAAGCACTCATAATAAGCTTTTCAAGAGCTTCTTGGCGAATAAGAAACATTGTTCTTTCGCCAGCCATATGTTGCTTATCAATCCAACTCTCTCGTGCATTAGCCCATGCACTGATCCATTGGCTGATATTGCGCAATGTGCAGTTGGAGCGTGTTATACGATAACGTGGTAGAGAGAAACTGCTAGCTTTACTGATGGACCAATCAAGAGTCTTAACCAGAGCTTGCATATTGGAGTGGATGGTCTTGAGAGATGGTGTAGCATGGTGCTCAAATTCAACCAAATCACTGTGTTTTAGGAAAGCTACAAATAGAACTCGTGTTTCTGGTTCGTTGAGTTTATCCATATAGTAGAGAGGTAGCACTTCCCGGATTAGATCAATAAGTGGTGCAGAAATTAGTGGATGTTGAGCTGTAGCTCTAAACACTCCAAAACCTTGTGCTTTGAATTCTACACCACTTAATGCACATTTAACTTTCATGTTGATGGGCGCCTTTTGCTGTGTGTTACGTTTTCATCTTAGAAGCTGGTAGCTAGGTGGTAATTAGGTAGTAGCTATGTAGAAGTTGTAGCTTTCTGAATATGCAGTTGGATATCAATCTTCATTCTTCTCTGATACTCCTCTACTACCTGAGTTCTATCAGAATGAGAGAAGAGGATGGTGTTCTGATAGGTTAGGATATGTCCTTCATGTGCAGCACTATAGGCTATGCTATATGCTGAAGCTAAGTTACGATCACGGGTAGAGTATTGATTAGCATCGGCGCCTTTTCCTGTTCCTCTAGTAAGAGTGCTTCTACGAGCTTCGTTAAGTTTATCTCTGTTCATCATATATACCTCAGTTGCTGTGTTGAAACGGCGCCAAGTGGTTGGATTAACTGTATGACTCACTTGTTTCTAACTCCCTGTTTATACGTATACAAGCTGTTTGAGAGCATAATTGCGCCCAGTTGTGAGTGTGGCATATTTCGCCCCAGGTGTCAATACAAATCTATCTCTTGGCTTACTGATTGTTATTAAGAATGAACAAGGTAGATGAAAAAGTTAGGATCCCCATAGTACACTTGTGTAATTAGTACATTTGTAAAAAAGTGTGGGTTGTGTGGGAATTATCAAAAGTAAAAAAGTACAGAAGGGTCCCCTACTGCCGGTTTCTGCCTCTACCTTCTTCTCGTATTAGCCATACTTTCTAGGGTATCAAAAAATTTAAATATATAAAAATATATATTTTTAGGTAGATATACATATATCATATGTATAGAGTAGATAGATATATAACCTTATAATAAGGTAGATGACCACAGATGACGAGGGGGAGGGTGTTGTATACTTTCTTACTATTGATAAAAGCCACACTTCCCACACTTTCTTACTATTTGCACATGTGTACTATGGGGATCCTAGGTTTGCTATTAAGGTTATTCATCAGCATAAGCTTCATCAACTTCATAAGCTTCATCAGCATAAGTTAAACAGTGTTGTCTAGAGATACATGCACGTGGTTTCTGCACAGAGATAACAAATCATCTTGTTGTCTAGAGATGTGCGCGAGGTGTTTTAACATGGCAGACAGAAGCAACGACGGTGAATAGGCAGCAAGCTAATCAACATCAAACACACTAACAGCAAGCACATAATAACAACTGTTATCATCATATTTGAGATGTGGAATTGTTTAGGAAGCTACGCGCGAAATATGTATTTCTTAAGAAGCACAGTTTCTCAACGTGCAATCTTTTTGAGATACACGTTGATCCTGCGTGATATGCGTCTAGCGCATATTACATATGCAGTGCGTTGAATTGCTGTTGGTATGGATATTGCATGCGTAGAAATAAGGTAAGCTAGATTACTATCAGCTAGCACACAATCAGCCTTGCAGAACGCATAGCAGCATTGCAAAGAAAACAGCTATACAACCCTATTGACATTACCCTATTCTGGCCTTCCAACGAAGTTGAAGTGCCGAAAGCCTTAGCCCTCCAGACTATCGGGCAAGCCTAGCTACTGGTGATAAGACCCCACCGAGTGTAGAGAAGCCCTAGACATCGCGCTTGCGATATTCACCTGCCCCGTAGGGTAGTGACAAGTAGCGAAGGGTCATAATCCACTACGGGGAACAGCCACGGGAATACGGTCGTTGCTTTAACGACTTCCCTAAGAAAGACTTCGCTTTGCTACTTAGATTAAACTCCTATCTACTTTCTACAAGATAGGATTAACTTCCTAAAAACACAAAAAAATTTCTAAGCGACTGCGCATGCTTAGAACTGGCCTTCACAATCTCTTCAACTAACGACTAAAACTACTCTCTCAACAGGAACACCAACACAATGATCAACTACGCTCTTCTAACTGTAGCTGCAATCCTTCTGGCAGCAGCAGCTTGGCATACGTATGCTCATGAAAGCATCAAGCACAAGAAGGTTGGAGGGATACATTTCATCTTTACTCCTTCCCTTGCTATCAGCATAGCTATGAAGAAGAAGGGAGCCTAAATCATGACTCGCTACCTGCTGTGGATTTGGGCCAAGAACGAGCACATATGGTTTCCACTCTCCACTATCTATGAAGGAAGAGAGTATATACTCTCCCGTCAACAGTGGTATGAGTATGTTCGAGGGATACCAAGCTCGGCTATCTTGAGATCAACAAGATCACACGACCTATCTTCCCAGGAGATACAGGAAAGAAGTTCGTGTGTGGTATCTACGATGATGAAGCTACAGCCCGCAGCGAATTCAATCTCATCTGCAAAGCTGCATCAGAGTATGGAAGAGGATAAAGAGTCATGATCGGCACAGCGAACTACGTCATCAACAAATTGTATGATGATACTTACAATTACGAATACTACTACTACTACGACTATTACTACGAATACTACTACTACTACGACTATTACTACGACCATTACTACGACTACTATTACTACTACGACTACTATTACTACTACGACTACTACATACCAGGATGGATATACAACTGGTCACAGCTAAGTATATAGACATCTAGACTACTGCACTACTCTATTACTCGCTGATAGAAACGGCGCCAATAGAGAGTGCAGTAGCCTGCATGTTTGCAATAACTGCGAACACAGGATCACTAAACTACACAAAGGAAAACAAACACAATGTCAATCGCATCCATCGACACCAATCTCATCAACAATTCTCACTATATCCCATTCACAATCTATCCTCTAACTGACTCCAGCGAAACCCGCTGTCCTCCTGCACATCGCTTGGCAGAGATTAAATGGCGCCTTACTGAAGAAGCAAAAGCTAAGGGCGCCGATAAGCGCAGTCCTGTGTGCATCGCAATTCCCTTCCTCAGACTCCTAGTAGAACCAACATGCTTACAAGAAGCTGTGCAAGAGCGTATAGAAGCTGCCCAGGACAGCATGATTGCAACATTCATCAACAACCAGATCAAAGAGAATACTCGCTGGAACATGATCGGTAAGCTTGTTCCATCAGAAATCGCCACACCTGATGGTCTATCTACCTTACTAAACGAAGAGCGCGCCCGCAGTCGTCTAAGCAAGGAAAGCATTGCAACCTACTTCGACAGTTTCCTTGTTGAACCACTATTGGCAAACCTAGTATCCCGCAATCCCGACATGGAAGATAGCGCACTAACTAAGGCCGCAGCCCGCTACAAAGAGGCACTCACAGCATTAGCATCTCCGCGTGCAATGATACCGCCTAAGTCTGCAATTGCGCTCAACAAGGTTATTGATCTGGGATGCGATGGTAAGGTGAAACGCGCCCTAAAAGAAAAGCTCAACAGCTTCATCAACCCACCTAAGGAAGAGGAGCTAGCAGACCTGCTATGAATGGCAATCTCAATCTACTCTGCGAACTACGCCACAAGGATGGACGTATCATACTCCCAGGAACAACGATGACAAGCTTCAGAGGAGATAGATGGACACTGCGAGGAATAAGCCAATTCGCGCCTAACATGCCTGGTAAAGTATACGTTCAGTCACCAGACACAAGCCAAAACAGAGAATTCAATGCGGCAGTATTCGAATGCACTGTGGTATTGAAAGATAGTAGATGACTGAATGAGTTGATTGCTAATTGGGTGCT
>Ga0193744_1000288_pt1 | contig 12217 bp, 12 predicted proteins | sample L1a1metaG_FD_143056 | JGI IMG/M metagenome (GOLD analysis project Ga0193744, IMG submission 143056) | Soil microbial communities from a riparian zone of the East river system, Colorado, United States - L1a1 | ecosystem: Environmental > Terrestrial > Soil > Riparian zone | place: USA: East River...
GATGCGCGTGCGCGAACCTAGCGCTGGAGCGTAAATACGAACGGCATTTGAACGAGCTGTTTTACTCTTCTCCCGCCAACCTCAGCGGGAATGAATCGCATTCGACGAAGCGCGACTCTCACGGCGTCGTCGAACAGAGGATTGTCGGAGCGCACAAACCGGACACTATCCGCTTCCGCCCGCCCGCGCTCGTCGACGACGAATTCCGCAATCACGCGTCCGTCCACCCCTGAGTTCCGCAACGTCTCCGGATACCGCGGCGGCGCGCTACCCGGCACGACCGTGACCTGTTTCTCGACTTGATCCGCGCGAAAGTGCCCATCGGTCCCGTTCCCTGCAAGTTCCACCTGAGTGCTCGGCCCAGCGGCCGTGACGGTGCCAGAGCTGAAATCGCCTGGCCGCGAGACGACATCGGTGACGTCGATTCGCGGAGCGTTGATGTCGATGCGCGGGGCGACGAAAGTCAGGCTGGGGGTTTTCACCGAAAGCTGATGACTGCGCGTCGTCGCCGCGACGACCGAACCTGGGCTCGGTGCCGGCGGAAAGTACACAGCGCGAAATGTTTCGCGGGGTACTACCGGTTGAACGCGTGCCTGAGCCGTTGCATAGAGCGCCGCCGCGATCACTATGGTATGGGTGACTACGCTCGCAATCGCACCGGCGGCTGAACGCCCTCTCTTCGCCTTCGACTCCAGTAGCCTTTCGAGCATTTCATCTCCGAGTGGAGGTCGCGTCCAACATCTCGGAGTGCTACCCGCAATGAAATAGCAGGCGCGTTAGCACTGGATGAAAGGCTTCTAATGTCCGGATTAGCGCTACGTTAACGTAGGCTCTCGTGAGCTCTGGCTTTCCGGGGCGAGCGGCAGCGTTACGGTAAAAAGACTGCCGCGCCCGAGACGTGAGGATGCGACGAGGGTTCCGCCGTGCGCCTGCGCGATCCACTGGCTGATCGCGAGCCCGAGCCCGAACCCTCCGCGCTCCGACATTCGCGACCGCACTCGGTCAGCGCGCCAGAAGCGCTCGAAGATGTGCGGGAAGTCGGCTGCCGAGATTCCGATACCGGTATCGCGCACCGCGAACGTCACGTTGTCGGGGTGGCGGCCCACGCCGAGCTCCACCTTCCCGCCGGCGGGGGTGTACTTGATCGCGTTCGTCACGAGGTTGAGAAAGAGCTGTCGCAGGCGCGTCCTGTCGCCCATGACGACCACGTCCGCGGTGAACGGGAGATTCACCGTTATTCCCTGCGCTTCGCCAAGTATGAGTGCCGTCTCGTAGACCTCCTGGACGAGCGGCCCGAGCTCGACCGGCTCACGATGAAGATCGAAGCGTCCCTCGTCCGCGCGGGCGAGCGTCAGCAGGCTCTCGACGAGGTCGGTCATCCTGCGCACTTCCTGGAGGGCCTCTTCGAGCGCGACCATTCGCTCCGTCTGGTTCGACGTCATCATCGACCGTTCGACATCGGCGCGCAGGACCGCCAGCGGAGTCTTGAGCTCATGGCTCGCGTCCGCAGTGAATCGACGGAGTCCGGCGAACGACGTCTCCAGCCGGGAGATCATCGCGTTGAGTGTCGTAACCAGATCCGCGAAATCCGTCGTCTCTTCGCTGAGCGCCAGACGTCGGTGCAGGCTCCGGCCGTCGGTGATGGCGGCGACCTCGGTCGTGATCTCGTTCAGCTGCCGCTGCGTTCGTCCCAGAATGAGAAACGCCGCCGTTCCCGCGGAGCCGATGATCAGCGGCACGATCACGAGCGCATCGAGCAGGTATTCTCGCGGAACGGTGCTGGCTCGCGTCGCGACCGCGCCCGACGCGATGCGGCTGAGGCCGGACTGATTCCCCGCCAGCGAATGCGAAACGAATAGAACCTTTTCCTGGAGTGAATCGAGTGTGAAAATGAGCGCCTCGCCCGACTTCGGCAGGTCGGCGAGCTGCGTTTGCAACGTCGCCATGTCGGTGCTCCTCAGTCGCATCACGTCCGGAGAGCGGTAAACAGCTCGACCGAGGGTGTCGACTACTACCATGAATCCGGGCACGGACTGAAGCCTGTCAGCGATCTCCGGCGTCACAGAAACGATCAGCGCCGTGTCCTTGGTCGCCATGACCTCTTCGCCAGACTGCTCGGCGTCCGTGATCACACGAGCCGCTAGATCGCCCTGAGCGGCCGCGTACAGCGCAATGTCGTGATAAACGGCGTTGTTGCGGGACGCGAGCACAGCGAGAAAAAGCGTGACCGTGACGGCGACGAGCCCGGCCACGAATGCCGCGGTAAGCTGCACGCGCGTTGATAACATTCGGCCCTAGCTTCCCTTGCCCGCGGCGCTCTCTTCGCGGATCACGTACCCTACGCCGCGTATCGTGTGTATGAGCTTTCTCGCGCTATTCGCATCGATCTTCTTGCGGAGATGGTTGATCACGACGTCAACGATGTTGGTGCCCGGATCGAAGTGATAGCCCCACGCGTACTCGGTGATGAGAGTCCTGCTCATGACGCGCCCCGCGTGGCGCACCAGATACTCCAGGACCGTGTACTCCTTGGGCGTCAGCTCGATGTCGTTTCCGGCACGCGTCACTTGCCTCGTATCGAGATTCAGCGTCAGGTCCGCGACCTTGAGCACCGGTGTGATGCGCGCCCGCGGTCGTCGTGACAACGCCTCGACGCGCGCCAGCAGCTCCTCGAACGCAAAGGGCTTGGTTACGTAGTCGTCCGCGCCGGCCCGAAGCGTCTCCACCTTGGAGTCGACGGCGTCCTGGGCCGTAAGTATCAGCACCGGACGCTCGAAGCCGCGGGCGCGAAGGTCGTGCAACACCTGCGAGCCGGACTTGCCGGGCAGACGCATGTCGAGGATGACGACGTCGTACTCTTCTGACAGTGCCCGGGCTTCCCCCTCATCGCCATTGGCGACGAGGTCTACACCCCAGTGCTGCTCCTCAAAGCCTCGTTTGACGAACTGTCCTACGGTGGGATCGTCTTCGATTACGAGGATTCTCATCAGGCGCCGTGAGTACCTGTGGCGGGGAAAGAACGCGGAAGGCCGGTGACTACTTGTGGCGAAAGAAAAAGGCGGAACTGCGTTTCCGCCTTTCCGCCTAACTTACCTTTGGGCCATCCGCCGTTCAACGACTACGGACTGGGGATCCACTTATCGGATAAAGCCTCTATCCGGCCTCACGCTCGCTCTCTGCGCCTTCTGCTTCTTGGCGAGTATCGCCAGCGCTGCCGAATCGGTCCTGGCCTTCACGACAACCGCTCCACCGGATGTGTCCCCAGCCGCGGCGGAATCGTTGCAGTCCCGTTGGTCGAAAACAGAACGTGTCGCGCATCCGGGGCGAAGCAGTTTGGACGGGCCCCCGGCTGCGGGCAGGGCCGGCACACACTTGCCGGTTGCTGCCGCGCTAGCCGAACATTCGGTCTCCGCGCGCGCCGCTGTTGGGCGCCGGGAGACCGAGTACATGAGGGCAACCAGTGAAGAAACAGCAACTGCAAGCAGTAACACCGCGACCAGCAACTCGCCGATCACGAAACCGCGACGGGCCCGTTGTTCCGGGCTGCCGTCGGCCGGCACTAGTATTCCACCCAGTTGTCGACCCAGGTGTTACGCAGAGTTACCAGCGCACCCATCGTGGTCGTGGCCTTCGCAACTTCGCATGAATTGTAGTTGTACTGCTTGGTACCATTGGCGGTCGAAGGATCAATGTCGCCAGGATGATAGGTTCCGATCTTGGTGTTCAAGCCGCTGACGGTCGCGCCTTCGATTCCATTGTTACCGTTGGAGACAATGTCATCTCCAACCATGATTACTCCCTTCCAGCCCGTGTTGCCGTTGATGGTCAGGCTGCCGGTTATGATCAGCATACCTCTACCTGAGGAGGGAAGGACCATGTCACCATTGAATCGAACGATCGGATAGTAGGTCGAATTGTCATTTGCGTAGGCAGCTTCCATCAAGCCGGTTGGCCACACCATTCCGGGCATGATGATCGATGGTTGAATGGCGTTGTTGTTCAGAATATTGTTCCAGTCAATCGCCACTGAATCTGGAGCAACAGAGTCGACGGGCGGATTGCCAACCGCGACCACTTTGCCTGTATAGCCTGGATTCACGGGAACGACCACGCCAGCCACCGCTGCGGAATCACCGCACAGATCGATTCCTCCCAGCGTACCGGCGCCACCATTTTTCTGAAGACCCGAGAGCGCGGTCCAGCCCGCCAGAACCTGCATCGGAGCGGGCTCCCACAACACATACTGCGCAACCGTACGCACACCCTGGGGCGTTCCAGCGTAGGCGCCTGTCGTCTCCACACCCCTCGAGCGAGCAACGTAGAGTCCAGACTGCGAGCCTCTAACAGGCCGCAGACGTGTAAGCGTCACTGTCGCTGTGCCGCCTGTCATCGGGATAATGGCAGTGTCCGGAGTGAGGCCCGGAACATGGCTGTAGCCCGGATGCCCTGCCATCAGCGAGTCGCGACGGATAAGAAAGAGCTCGAGTCCCTGCTCCGCGATTCTGAAGGCACTGATCTGGGCTTTCTGGTCGGCGACCGATCTGCGCTCCGCGCTCACCAGGGAAAAGCCCCCGGCGACCATGATCGTCAGGGCGGCGATGATGAGGAGCGCGACCGGAATCGCGAAACCACGGCGTGCGGTGTTGTTCAGCATATAGTTACGCCTCTCGGCTAGTTTGTGCGGTTCTTGAAGTACACCGCGGTTGTGAATGGCGCAGTTTCGTTCGCGACAAGACCTGGAGCAATGTTTTCACTGATACCATCGAGATGGAGCTCGAGTCCACGCAGATTCGCCAGGTTTGCCGGCGGAGCCACTTGAGCGACCGAGCCACCATTGAGAGCGAAGAACTTCCAGCCCGCGGTAGCGGCGAAAGGTGCTACGAGCTCTTCGGACGTCTGGACTCCCGCAGGCGTGATGACCGTGCGCCACAATCCGAGCTTACCAGGAACGGCCGTCGAAGCCGCGATGTCGTACCTGACCCTGTTGTAGAGAAACACCGGTGTTCCAAGGCCTCCGCCAGCCGGTAGCGCGGGGGTGACGAACACGGTTCTACCGTTTGGAACCATCGTGATGTTGACGGCCGTGCAAACTGCTACGTGGGCTACGGTGCCAGGTACCTCGGTAGCGGGATTCTCGACGTATGCGTACGTACCGTTAATGAAGTTTCTCCACGCGTAACCGTAGAACTTGTTGTTCTTGGTGGCCTCGGCATACGTGGTCGAGTCAACCGGCAGGAGGCTGAGAACCGTTCCGGCACCGGTGTTTCCACACATGACACCGATCGCGAATGGAATTCGAATCGTGAGCGAGGTGGAAGTTGCGGCAACGACGCCGCCGCTCGCCTCGATCATTCGGAAGTCGGACACGACACGGTTGAGCGAAGCACGCGACACGTTTCGCGCCGCATTGCCCATTCCCTGGCGGTCAAAGAATCTGCCCTGCACAGTCAGCAGCTTGGTGAAGAGCGCGCCGACAATACCGAACAGTACCATTGCAACGAGGAGCTCGACGAGAGTGAAGCCGCGGCGGGCGCGGCCAGCATTATAGAGTCTCATAGTCAGTTGTCGTTGTCCACACAATCAGTGCAGAGTACGCGTGAGGTTGCCGCTTTCGTCCGGATGAAGCTTGCCGTATCTGGTTTGAGCAGGACGTTCGTGGGCCTGATGATTATTTTTACCGACTTCACCAGTTGCACATTGGGCTCGGTTACGGTGATCACCCTCGTGTGAGGATAGGGCGCAGCGGTAACCACGACTGTGCTCGTTCCGGTGGGGATAGAATCGTACGGGATCCCTTCGAGGCGATTGACCTCCTGCATCAGCACGCCATTTCTATAGGCATTACCGGTCGCGGCGATTCCGCTCTGCGACACCGAGTATGACAGCGCGGCGAGCGAAGAAACGGCGATTGCGAGAAGCACCATTGCCACGATGATTTCGACGATCGCGAAGCCGTTCCTGGGCCCCATCGTATCGGTCGTGGCGGCGGCTGCAGTGCGATCGAGGTTGCGCAGTGAGATTTTCATTATGGTTTGAGCCTCACGAAACCAGCTGTGCTGGCGGTAATCCTTCTGGTGTAATCACCATTTGCGAGATCGATGGTAACGGCCGCCGACGAGATGCCACTCGGGAACACGTCAAAGGTCGTGGGCGTGAATACAAGTGAAGTAAGGCGATACTCTGAGGTGTCGCCGTAGAATGCTCTGATACGGAGCACTGTTCCGGTCTGGCGATCGACGAACTGGTAGCTGCGGGTCGCCGCATCGGCCTGAACGCGAACCGGCATGCGCTGGCGAGCGGCCACTGCGAAAGCGTTCTGCATGTCCGACACGATTATTGAGCTCGCGCGATTCACGCGCTGGTGGCGCACGATGCGCGACATGGCTGGGCCCGCCATTGTCGCCAGGATACCCAGGATCACAACGACGATAAGGAGCTCAAAGAGGGTGAATCCCTTGAGCCTTCGCGTTGGGGCGTTTTTTCTGGAGCGTGGCGCCATACAAAATGCCTCCGTCGGAGGCGTCGGGAGTAAGGCCCACGACGCCCCAGGGTGCAGTAACCTTCTATTATGAGATGGACGAATTCGGCACGGGCCAGCAACCTCAAAACCGGCCGATAGTGGGGTTAGACCGCTGCAGGCGGCCTTAACTCCCAAAAGCCTAGCTCAGCAGTTTGATCGCGGCCAGGATCTCGGCGTTGTCCCGCCGATCCCCATTGTTGCCCTCGATATGGGACCACCGGACGGTCCCCTGCTTGTCAATAAGGAAGTAGGCCCGGTTGGAATAGAACCTGTCTTCATTAAGGACGCCGTAAGCCCGGGAAACGTCTCGCTTGAAGTCGCTCAGGAGATCGGTCTTTATCTGCAGCTTGTTCTTGAATTCCTTGAGCGACGGAGTCGCATCGACTGAAATGGGGAGTATCTCCACTCCCTTCCCCGCGAATTGATCGAAATCTTCCGTGAAGCAGACCAGCTCCTTCGTGCAGGTCCCGGTGAACGCGAGCGGGAAGAACGCGAGAAGCACATTACGCTTTCCGCGGAAAGCTGAAAGTGATACATCCTTTCCGGACGTGGATGCCGCGGTAAAATCGGGCGCGAGATCTCCGACCTGCGGCGGATTTTGCAATTGTGTACTTGTCATCGCTGGAAACTAAACAATTCCTGAGGAACGGATGGAGACTGATACAAACGCGCCAAGTCAGAAGCTCACGGTGCGCTGCCAGTTCTGCAATACATGGAACCGCATCGACGCCGGCAAAGTCGCTGCCGGGCCCAAATGCGGAAAGTGTGGAAAGCCGATCCTGCTCGAGCGCCCAATCCTGCTCGACGATGAAACGTTCACGCGCACGATCAATGAGAGCACGCTCCCTGTCGCCGTCGACTTTTATGCCGATTGGTGCGGCCCTTGTCGAATGATGGCGCCCGCGGTCGATGCCCTCGCTTCACACCTTCAGGGAAAAGCGCTGGTCGGAAAGCTCAACACCGATCACTCTTCCAGAACTGCCTCCGGATTCAATATCCGCGGCATTCCTACCACGATCGTTTTCAGGGGCGGCAAGGAGGTCGCGCGCCAGTCTGGCGCGATGCCTCTCGAGGGACTGAAGCAGCTGATGGCGAAGGCGGGCGTCACGGTCTAGCCACGCGCCGGTTCAGGAAATCGCCGGCCCCTTCAATACTTTCTCCACGGCGTTCGCCAGCTCCTTGCCCGAGAAGGGCTTGTTCAGGAAATTCGCCCCTCCCGGCACCCCGGTTCGCGCATCCTGATCGGCATAACCCGAAATGAAGAGCGCCCTCAACCCAGGGCGCGTCGGTGCGAGCCGCTCAACGACTTCTCGTCCGCGGAGTCCAGGCATGTACATGTCGGTTATGACGAGATCGATCTTGCCCGGGTGAGCCGCAGCGATTTTCAGCGCCGACTCTCCGTCCTCGGCCTCGAGCACGTTGTAGTGCGCCCGGCGCAGAATCTTGAGCACGATTGCACGGACCGATTGCTCGTCGTCGACTAGAAGTATGGTTTCCTTGAGCCCGGACTCGGACGCCGTCATTGTTGGAATGCTGCGACCAATGTGGAGGAAGAAGCAAACTACCCCAGCGACGCCCATTATAGCCAGAACTTTGTTTACCGTCGCGCGTCCTAATGTCTCCCTGCTCATGGTTCACGGTGTTCGGCCTGTCTCTTACGGGACTGTCGCCGCTCGTCGCGAAAACAGCACTGAAGGAATCAAATAAAGCCGTGCCAGCTCTTGTGCAGCGTCGGCGCGTGCGTTTGGTGTTGCGTCTTCGCAACAGTTTCGTCGCCGCCGACCCAAGCCACGTCGCATCTGCTGAGCTTGAACATGTGTTAATGGCACCTGGATGGGCTTTAGGCACCAAAAGCGGCTGGAACCCCCCAACCTTGCCCTGACAAACCCCCTATTGCCGAACGTATAGGTTTTGCTACGTTGTGTCGCTCGCATCACGAAGCTTCGCGCAGCACTTTTGTCCACAATGCACAACACTACGGGATTGAAATGACTAGCGCCCTGGCCCGAAAAGACTTTCGCGCAGCCCCAGATTCGACACCTTCCTACAATCCCATAAATGAAAAAATGCGAGCGCTGATCGTCGACGACGATCGGACCCTTAGAGAGGGATGCGCAAGCGTCCTCCGCGCCGAAGGGATCAACGTTGAGGTCACCGGACGCGGCGAAGAAGCGATCCAGATGATCCACCGGTCCCGCTTCGACATCATGCTCGTCGACGTCTATCTGGAGCCGGTGTCCGGGATCGACGTGCTCAAAGCCGTAATGGCCACTTCCCCCAGCACGCTCGTCGTTCTCATGACGGGCAACCCGAGTGTGGACTCGAGCATCGAAGCGATGCGAATCGGCGCCTGGGATTATCTCCCGAAGCCCTATTCGGGAACTCAGCTTCAGTTGCTGGTCGGTCGCGCCGCTCACGCGCTGACGACAAGGCGGGAGCAGGAAACACCGACGAGTGATACGCTGACGCTTGGAACAAGCGGGAGTCTCCTTCTCGGAACGTCGCCTGCCTTCAAGGTGGCAACCGAGCTCGCGCGGAGAGCCGCGCCGACAAATGCGTCCGTCATGATCGTCGGCGAGACGGGTACTGGTAAGGAAGTAATAGCCCAGTACATCCATCACCACAGCCGTCGCGCCAGAAAGCGCCTGGTTCCGATCAATTGCGCCGCAATTCCGGAACAGCTCCTCGAGTCCGAAATGTTCGGCCATCGCAAGGGCGCCTTCACCGGCGCCGACCGCGAAAAGATGGGACTGCTCGAGCTCGCCGACGGCGGCACGCTCTTCCTCGACGAGCTGAGCGAGATGTCGATGCCGCTTCAGGCCAAGATGCTCCGCGTTCTTCAGGATGGAATTGTGCGTCGGGTCGGCAGCGAGCAAGAAGATGCCGTAGTCGATGTGCGGTTCGTCTCCGCGACCAATCGTGATCCCCGTGAAGCGATTCGAAACAAGCAGCTCCGCGAGGATCTCTACTATCGCCTCAACGTCGTACAGGTGACGATTCCGCCCCTGCGCGAGCGTGTGGAAGACATCCCGCTCCTGGCGAATCACTTCCTGCGACTGTTCTGGGGCCGCCACCGCTCCGCCAAAGATGCCGTTCCGACTTTCAGCGAAGACACTCTCGATTTCCTTTCTTCGCGGCCATGGCGCGGCAATGTGCGCGAGCTGCAGAACTTCGTCGAGCACGTGACGATTCTCGCGCTGCCCGGCGCGAAGATTCAGATCCACCACCTTCCCCTCGATCAGGAGGTCGACCTGGGCGCGTCCTCCAATGGCGTCGGCGTCCTGCCGTCGAGCGATGCCTACCACGTCGCGAAGGAGCAGGTGCTCGCCAATTTCGAGAAGAACTACGTCACGAGGCTCGTGGCGAGGGCGTCGGGCAACATGTCTCGCGCCGCCCGGTTGGCGAGTGTCGACCGAACGACTCTCTACCGTTTGCTCGAGCGTCACGGTTTTCGGCGGGATCTCGCTGAGCCCGCAACTCTGGGGTTGCCGGCCGAGAATGCCCAACTGGATGACATGCTGCCCGTTTCAGGCTTTTTGAACGGAAGCTCCGAGTAGGATCGCCAGGTCATCGATCGGCCAAAAAGGGGGCGCACGTCGGTATGCGCCCCTTTTTTTTTTGGGGGCTCGCACCTGCGACCCTGTTGCATACGTGTGGGATGGTCCCACGACCGCGTTGCGTAGCTGCAACACTTTATGCCGCCTATTTCTCGTAAGTCGTTGCAGGTAAGAGAGTTCACTATGGGCAGTGAATTGCGTCAATGGCTCGCGCACGGCACGAATCCGCTCCTGCCAGATAGCCTCTTCCTCCACACAAAACTTCCTCGCTTTCTTCCCCCACTCAGTCAATGTCTGTCCGCCTCAACCAGTCAGCACCGTCCGGAGAAAACGTAGAACTGATACCCTATGGCTCTCCGGCCCCGTGGGGATTGCACGACACCTCCCCTGGTTCCGAGCCGGGGATTCCATGGGCGCGCTACATCGACGCTCTGAAGAGACACACCCTCGTGATAATCGCGATCGTGGCGGCGGGCTCGGCGATTGGAATGTTCTTCGCTCGAAGAGTCGCTCCGATCTACGACGTCCAATCGACTGTTTGGATTGCGTCGGCAGCCCCCGCGCAAAGCGGCCCGATTCGGCCGCAGCAGCTTCTCCCTTCAACTTCATGGGTCGAGTTGTTGCGGAGCTTCGCGATTATCGATCCGGTCGTGCGGAACCTCAGGCTGAATATCAATTATGCGGCGCCTGGCGACTCTGTCTTCTTCAGCGGATTCGAGTCCCTGCCATCGCTCCGACCGGGTGCCTACGTCCTGACCACAGAGTCAGGCGGGCGCTATGTGTTGTCGAATGCGAAAGGCGATCCGGTTGAGCGCGGAGCGCTTGGCGATTCCATCGGCCGCAAGTTCGGCTTCGGCTGGGCCCCCGACGCACGACTGTTCTCTCGAGCCAGAACTCTGCCGTTCAGGGTTTCCGCACCGCGGAGTACTTCGGGCGCTCTACTCTCCGCACTTCGCAGTTCGCTTCCCGATGATGGCCAGTTCCTGAGGATCACGCTCAGCGGAACGGATCCGAACCGCACCGCAAAGACATTGAACGCGTGGGTCGAGCAGTTCGTCGCGTCCTCTGGTGATCTGAAAAAGCGCCACCTGCTCGAGTTCAAGAAGATCCTTGGGGAACAGCTCGGCGTGGCGGAGGGTCAGCTTCGTGAGTCCGAGTCACAGTTGGAACGTTTCCGCGTCAGCACGATCACGCTCCCGTCCGGGGGAGCGGCCTCGCAGGCAACGCCTGATGGCTCCATCGCGGGATATTTTCAGCAGAAGGGCACGCTCAGCAGTGTTGAGCGGGAACGCAGCGCGCTCGAACAGCTGGTCGCCAATGCGAACGGTGGTCCGCTCAACCCGCAGGCCTTTCTGGCTCTGCCGATGGTGATGAGCAACACCCCTCAACTCCGCGCCGCACTCGACGAACTTTCTTCGCGTCAAGCCGCCCTCCGCACGGAGCAGCAGTTCCTGACTGATGCCAATCCACGGACCAAGCAGCTGAGTGAGACGATCCGCGTGCTGCAATACGAAACGATTCCCCAAATCGTCCAGAGCGTTCTCCAGACGCTCCGGGCACAGGAGCGGGACTACAATGCCCGCCTGGCGTCGCAGTCAACGGAACTGCGATCCATCCCGGCACGCGCGATTGAGGATGCGCGACTATTCCGGCAGGTCTCGGCGAGCGAGTCCCTCTACGGTGTCCTGAAAGCTCGATACGAGGAAGTGTCGCTGGCTGAGGCGCAGACGACGCCCGATCTGAGCATCCTCGATTTCGCTGTACCACCCACGCACCCGAACTCGAATGACGCCCCGCGCCTCCTGCTCCTGGCAGTGCTCGCCAGCCTCGCGATCGCAGCGGCCATCGCGCTACTTCATGACCGGCTCGATCGCCGCTTCCGCTATCCCGAACAGGCGACAAACGAGCTCGGACTCGCAATCGCGGGCACAGTCCCGCACCTCAAGGCAAGGCGCGGCGGAGACTTCAACGTCGACTTGATGTCCCAAGTAGTGGAATCGTTTCGAACCCTCCGGTTGGCAGTTCGCTACGACTTCCCCGCGAATGGGCCGGTGGTGCTCTCGGTATCCAGTCCGAACAAGCATGACGGCAAGTCGCTGGTCGCCTCCAACCTTGCAATTGCGTTCGCAAGTGCGGGTCA
>Ga0193744_1000289_pt1 | contig 12212 bp, 10 predicted proteins | sample L1a1metaG_FD_143056 | JGI IMG/M metagenome (GOLD analysis project Ga0193744, IMG submission 143056) | Soil microbial communities from a riparian zone of the East river system, Colorado, United States - L1a1 | ecosystem: Environmental > Terrestrial > Soil > Riparian zone | place: USA: East River...
CAGGCGGGTGGAGAATCGTTCACACAATGGGATCGCGGATCACCCGACTCCGCCCGGTGAGCGGGTTCGCGGCCGAGACGGGTGGCGCGATCGCGATCACCGTTGCGACGCACTACGGGATTCCGGTGAGCACGACGCACACGATCGCCGGATCGATCATCGGCGCCGGTGCGACCTATCGATTCTCGGCCGTGCGGTGGGGAATCGCGCGGAGAATCGTCTGGGCGTGGGTCATCACGATCCCCGCATCTGCTACTGTCGCCGCGCTCAGTTACTGGGCACTGGCTGCATTCGGCTTGCGTTGACGTGAAGTTCCTCGTGATGGTGCTTGATCTGTTTCCCCTCCGCGAGGTAGACCGCGTCTTCGCCGATGTTGGTCGCCAGATCGGCGATCCTCTCCAGATTCCGGCCCACTAGCAGCAGCTCGAGCGAAGGCGTGATGGTCTTGGCGTCGGCCATCATGTGGGTGAGGAGCACGCGAAAGACGGAGTCGTGCAGCGAATCCACCACGTCGTCATCTTTGCAGACCTTTCGCCCCAGCGCGCCATCGGCCCGGATGAACGCATCGAGCGATTCGCCCAGCATCTTGCGCGCTCTCCTCGCCATGACCTCGATCTCGGGAACGCGAATCGTCACCCTGGGCATGTCGGCGAGGCGCAGCGCGGATTCCGCAATGTTGACGGCGTGATCGCCGACGCGCTCGAGGTCGTTCGACACCTTGATCGCGCCGATGATGAAACGGAGATCCCGGGCCATCGGCTGCTGAAGTGCCAGGAGCTCCACGGCCGCCTGCTCCACCTCGATCTCGAGGCGGTTCAGCTCGGGGTCACCATCGATCACGAGCTTCGCCTTTTCCCGATCCTTGGCCATCAATGCTTCGACCGCGAGGTCAGTGCGCTCCTCGGCCTTCGACGACATGCCGAGTAGCTTCTGCTTCAGCGAGGAAAGCTGATCGTGAAAGTGCCTGAACCCCGCGGCGTTCGAGTCAGCTGTCATCCAAATCTCCCAGTAATGTATGCTTCAGTGCGTTCTTCCCGCGGGCTCGTGAACATCTGCTCTGTCTGTCCGAATTCGACGAGCTCACCCGTGAAAAAGAACGCAGTGTACTCGGACGCCCTTGCTGCCTGCTGCAGGTTGTGCGTCACGATGATAATGGTCAAATCCTTTTTGAGCTCATAGACCAGCTCCTCGATTCGTTGCGTCGAGCTTGGATCGAGCGCGCTCGCCGGCTCGTCGAGGAGGAGTACTTCGGGCTGATTCGCCAGCGCTCGGGCGATGCAGACGCGCTGCTGCTGCCCGCCCGAGAGGCCCAGGGCGGAGGTGCGGAGCCTGTCCTTCACTTCGTCCCAGATGGCCGCGCGCCTGAGCGAGCGCTCCACGATTTCGTCGACTGACGCTGTGTCGCCGATGCCGTTGATGCGCGGACCGTAGGCGACGTTCTCGTAGATCGACTTCGGAAACGGGTTCCAGCGCTGGAACACCATTCCCACGCGCTGGCGAAGAGCGACGACGTCGAGCGCCGGATCGTAGACGCTGTGTCCGTCGAGACAGAGGTCCCCCTCCTGGCGCACGCCGGGAATGAGATCGTTGAGTCGGTTGATCGATCTCAGGAACGTCGACTTGCCGCAGCCGGACGGACCGATCAATGCCGTAACGGATCTGGGCGGGACCTTCAGCGAGATGCCCTTGAGCGCCTGCTTCTTCCCATACCAGAAGGAGAAGTCGCGGGCCTCGATCGATCCGACGGTGTCTGTCGCCGCGGGAGCGGGGACTCGTGCCGGTGGTGCTTGAGCCGCGGTGCCGATCATCCGAACCGTCCCGTGATGTAGGACTCCGTTCGCGGATCCCGGGGCGCGGTGAACAGCTCTCTGGTCGAGGCAAATTCGACGAGCTCGCCCATGAGAAGAAACGCGGTCCCGTCCGAAACACGCGCGGCCTGTTGCATGTTGTGCGTGACGATGACTACCGTGACGGTCTGCCGCAGCTCGTACACGAGCTCTTCGACTTTCTGAGTGCTCAACGGATCGAGCGAAGCTGTGGGCTCGTCCAGGAGAATCACCCGAGGCCTGGTCGCGAGCGCGCGCGCAATGCAGAGGCGCTGCTGCTGTCCTCCGGACAGCGCCATCGCGCTTTCGTCGAGCTGGTCCTTCACCTCGGCCCACAGTCCGGCGCGCTGAAGCGCCTCCTCGACGATTTCACTGGTTGCTCCCCTCGACGCATGGCTCTTCGAATCGACGCGCAGACCGGCGGCGACATTCGCGTGAATCGACATCGTGGGGAACGGAGTAGGTCGCTGGAACACCATCCCGACGTGACGGCGAACGGCGATAGGGCTGGTGCCTTCTCCGTAGATGGGACTGCCGAGGATTTCCACCGAGCCGTCGACGCGCGCGCTCGCGACCGTCTCGTGCATCCGGTTGAAGCAACGCAGCAGCGTCGACTTGCCGCAGCCCGAAGGACCAATGATCGCGGTCACGGCGTTCTGGGGAATCGAGATGGACACGTCCTTGACGGCAGCGGTTTCGCCGAAGAAGGCCGAGAGGTGGCTCGCGACAATGCACGATCGGGGCTCGTCTTTAGATGCGCTTACCTCGGACGCTCGTACTTGAACAGTCGGCGTGATCATGCGCATCGGCTTCTCGCGAAGCACTTCAGTCGACTGGAGCACCGAACCGGGACCTGGTTACGAAGCGCGCCGCGAGGCTGATGACGAGAACGATGGAGATCAAAACGAGCGCCCCAGCCCAAGCCAACCGATGCAACTCCTCGTATGCATTGGTGGCGTAGGTGAAGATCTGAATGGGGAGCGCCGCAATCGGCTCTCGAATTGATGTTGACCAGAACTGATTTCCCAGGGCTGTAAAGAGAAGGGGCGCGGTCTCGCCTGCAATTCTTGCCACCGCAACCAGCGCACCCGTCACAATTCCGGCCATGGCTGTACGAAGCACGACAGAAATCGAAGTTCGCCACTTCGGATAGCCGAGCGCGAGCGCTGCCTCTCGCAGCGAGGTCGGTACGACGAGCAGCATTTCTTCCGTGGTCCTGGTGACGAGAGGGATCATCATCGCGCCCAGAGCAACGCCACCGGCCAGGGCCGAGAAGTGCCCTACAGGGCGAACCAGAACCTCCCAGGCGAAGATACCCATCACGATCGAGGGAAGCCCGTTGAGAACGTCCGCGAGAAACCGGGTGGTTTGTGCAAGCGGTGTGGTCTTCTTTTCCGCGAGATGCAGCCCAGCTCCGATTCCGATCGGAAGTCCGATCACGCTCGCAATCCCAATGAGTATCAGGGTGCCAACGATTGCGTTTGCCATTCCGCCACCCGTCTCGCCGACTGGTCTCGGCATGTGGGTGAAGAAATCCAGCGAAATCGAGGACGCCCCTTTGACGAGCAAATGAAACAGAATGAAAAGCAAAGGCAGGGTTGCCAAAGCAGCGGCCGTATACGTAAGGCCAATCATCGCCCCACTCACGAGGTGGCGGTTGCGCGCGGTTCTCATCGCGCGCGCCTCCGCGAGACGCTCCACACGAGCCAGCGCGCTACCGCGTTCACGATAAGAGTGATGATGAACAGAATCGCGCCAACGGCCATCAGGGCTGAGAGGTGCAGGTCATTCGTCGCCTCGCTGAACTCGTTGGCGATGAGCGAGGCCATCGTATAACCCGGCGCCAGAAGCGATGCGGAGATCTCGGGCCGGTTACCGATGACCATCGTGACGGCCATGGTTTCCCCGAGCGCTCGCCCGAGGCCGAGCATAATGCCACCGATGATTCCGGAGCGGGCATAGGGGATCACCGCATCGCGGATCATTTCCCAGCGTGTGGCGCCGAGCGCAAGCGCCGCCTCGCGCTGCGATCGTGGCACCGCCATCAGAACTTCGCGCGACACCGACGAGATGTACGGTAGGGCCATGATCGCGAGTATCACTCCCGCTGCAAGCATGCTCGGCCCGTACGCGGGGCCGCGAAAAAACGGCGTCGCTCCGAGGTGCAGAGTGTCGCGAAAGAACGGCATCACGTGCTCTCGCAGTAGCGGGATGAGAACAAAAATGCCCCACAGGCCGTAGACGACGCTCGGAATCGCGGCAAGCAGATCGACCAGGAAGCCGACGGGCTGACGGAGCCACGTTGGCGAGAATTCAGAGAGAAATATTGCCACCCCGATCGCCAGCGGTGTCGCAATGATGAGAGCAACAATCGAGGAGACCATAGTGCCGAAGATGGCCGGCGCGGCGCCGAAATGGCCGCCGGCCACATCCCAGTCGCTCGTCGTGACTATCGATAACCCGAGCTTTGCGAAAGCCGGCCACGCCGCCGCGAAGACGGCCACCGCGATCGCGATGACGAGTCCCGGCACGACCAGCGCGCACGCGGCCGTGAGTACCTCGTAAATCTTGTCGCTGAACGCCGACGCGTCGACGTTCAGCTTACGCCGATCTTTTTCCTTTTCCAGCCAGTTGACCGGCAGCGACGTCACTTCGCACCGGATAGATCGATCGTACCGAGTTTGGCTTTGACAGTGGTCGCCATATCCGCGGGCAGCGGTGCGTAATCAAGAGTGACAGCGGACTTCTCCCCTTCGGTCAAAGCCCAGTTGAGGAAGTCCACCAGCTTCTTGCCTTTCACCGCGTCCGTTTGCTTCTGATAAACCAGGATCCACGTGAACGACGAAATCGGATACGAGTCCGCTCCCGGGGCGTCCACGATCGAAATCCGATAATCGGTATTGGCGGGAAGCGCCTTTGCTGCTCCCGCGGCGGCAGCGGTCACCGCGGGAACCGATGCTGCGACGAACTGGCCCGACTTGTTGCGAATGGCGGCGATCGGAAGATTGTTCTGTGTGGCGTAGGCGAGCTCTACGTATCCGATCGATCCCGGAGTCTGCTTGACCTGCCCGGCGACTCCCTCATTGCCCTTGGCGCCGAGACCGACGGGCCATTTGACCTCTTTGCCCTTGCCGACGCTCGTCTTCCAGGCGGGAACGGCGGTGCTCAGGTAGTCAGTAAAGATGTATGTGGTACCGCTGCCGTCGGAGCGATGCACAACCAGAATATCCTGATTCGGCAGCGTGACGCCGGCATTTAGCGACGCAATCCGGCTGTCGTTCCACTTCTTGACGCGTCCCATGAAGATGTCGGCGATGACGGCAGGCGTGAGCTTGAGCGCCGCGGTCACGCCGGGAAGATTGTACGTGATGACGTCGGCGCCAAGCACCGTGGGTATGTGCACGATCGCGCCGCCCTTCGCCTTGGACATTTCGTCGTCGCTCATCGGACTATCCGATGCTCCGAAGTCGACGGTCCCCTCCGACAGCTGTCGGATGCCACCACCAGATCCGATTGACTGGTAGTTGATCTTGACGCCAGTGGCAGTTGCGTAATCGGAGAACCACTTGGAGTAGATAGGATACGGGAAGGTCGCACCCGCTCCCGTGAGATCGACCGACCCGCCCGACGAGCTAGTCGTAGAGGAAGCGGTGCTCGAGCTATTCGCGCCTTCCTTGGCGCATGCGACGGCCAGCAACATGAGGGCGAAAAGTTTCAAGGCACTCACAGAAGGCTCCTGTTTTGTTTTTTTGGGGGAGGGCGCTACCTGTACAGGAAAAATAGAAGCGCCCCCGAGTGGTCACGACGACTGTCAGGTAACGACATTGTCACAACCGCTCGGGGGCGCCTCGAATTCAGATAAGCTGCGACTAGAAGTTGGCCACCAGGTGCAGGAAGTAGGTCTTGGCCGCTGCGGCCGTCGTCGCTCCCGAGTGCGGGGTGACTTCCTGGTAGTCGAGCGAAAGAGCGGTCTTCTTGTTGAGATCCCACGTCAGTCCACCGATGACCGTGTTGACATAGCCGTCGGTATCGGTGTTCGGCTTGAAGCGGTCCCACCGGGCGACGAGGCCGAGCGGGAAGGTGGATCCTTCGTTCATGAGCTGGAATGGCCTGATCGTCGTGAATCCGGAGAGGAGCCTTCCTGTGCTGTCGACTTCGGCACGGGGAAGCAGGACTGTGTTGGCGCCGGTCTCGCTGGCATCCTTCCGTGTGGCCCACTCACCGCCCAATGAAAGCCGCGGGTCGCGAAGTCCTACGAACACGCCCGATCGCCTCCTCGGCATCGACTCGCCGATGGTTCCGATCTGACCAGCTCCGCCGGCGGCGAACGCGCTGCCGACCGCACCGATGTAGGTCCAGCCGGTGAGGGCAAACGTTCTGACGAATTTGTTTTCCGCGGTTGCAAACGGGGTCAGCGACACCCTTGCCGCGTAGTCCTTGAATCGATCGGTCTCGCGCGACGTGTAGCCCGGACCGTTCACAATATTTGCGTAGATCTCTCCGAACTTGTTCGGGAAGGAGATCAACGTCGCGACTCCAGCGTCGGACGACGAGAAGAAACCCGCGCGCTCGACCGCCGTCTGCGAGATCCATCGTGGCCAGAACTGCTCTTCGTGATCGATGACGACGTTGTGCAGCAGTCCGCCGCGCGCGAGCGCGTTCCAGCCCGTAACGCTCTTGAGAAAGTCGTATTGCAGGTACGCATACTTCGCACGAATGACCCAACCCTTGTAGAAAGCGTCGGGTCCAGTCGCGGTTTGCTGGAAGACGTCAGCGGTGATTCGGATGCTCGCGCGATCTCCAGCCGGCATCCTGAAGGTCAGGTAAGCGCGCTCGAGATCAAACTTGTTCGTTGATTTTGCCGCGCCTGCATCTCCACGGTACTGATAGTTCGCGTAAATCAACCCGGAGAAGTCGATCGGGATCGAAACCGTTGCCGGGGCTGGTGCCGGAGGCGGATTGTTTACGGGAGGTGGAGGAGTTGGACGGGTCGTATCAGTCGGTGTCTGCGCTGAGAGTGCGAGCGGCAGAGCAAACAGCCCCATCGCGATGATCGTGGCCGTTTTCATTGCGACCCTCCGACGCGGGTGTCGGCGATGTGAATCGTCTTCAATCTGCTCTGGAGCTGCGAGACCATGGCCGGTGGGAGCGGTGCGTAATCGAGGGTGGCCGCGCTCTTTTCGCCGTTCTTGTACGCCCATGCCAAGAACTTCACGAGCTTGTCGCCTTTCACGCGGTCTGCCTGATTCTGGTATATGAGAAGCCATGTCATCGACGAGATCGGATATGAATCCTTGCCCGGCGCATTCGCAATAGAGACGCGATAATCCGTATTCTTTGGGAGCTTCATGCTCGCGGCCGCGGCGGTCACCGACGCGATCGAAGGCGTGATGAATTGTCCGGCCAAGTTGCGAACGTTGGCGAACGCAAGACCGTTCTGCGTTGCGTACGCGAGCTCGACGTAACCGATCGAGCCGGGCGTCTGCTTCACCTGTCCCGCGACGCCTTCGTTCCCCTTACCTCCAAGACCGACGGGCCAGTTGATCTCCTTGCCTCTGCCGAGCGTGCTCGACCAGGAAGGATTCACCGAGGCGAGGTAGTCGCTGAAGATGTAGGTGGTGCCGCTGCCGTCCGAGCGGTGGACGACGAGAATGTCAGAGTTGGGAAGAGTCACCCCGCGGTTCTGTGCGACAATCTGCGCATCATTCCACTTGGTGATCTTCCCGGCAAAAATGTCCGCGATCGCATCGCCGGTCAGGTTGAGCGGGCGATTGAGGCCGGGAACGTTGTAGGTGATGACGACGGCGCCCATCACGGTCGGGAAATGGAGGACCGGTCCGCCCTTGGCAGCCGCGAGCTCCTGATCGCTCATCGGGCCGTCGGAAGCGCCGAAGTCGACGGTCTGTTCAGACAGCTGCCTGATTCCTCCGCCTGATCCGATCGACTGATAGTTGATCTTGACGCCGGTGCTCTGGGCGTAATCGGCGAACCACTTCGAGTAAATGGGATACGGGAACGTCGCGCCTGCTCCCGTAAGATCCACTGATTGTGCAGCCGCAACGACTGAAAAAACCGCACCTGTTGCCAGTGCGACAGCGATGCTGCGAACGGTTTTGATCACTTATGACTCCGTGGAAGTGAGTTTGACGCGCTACAAGCTCACTGGGCTACGTCACGGACAGTCACACCGAACGTAAAGGATGTGTCACGACTAAGGCGCGGCCGCTACATCGGGAAAGAAGATACTGACCGTTGTGCCCACACCAACCGTACTTTCGGCGCGAACGGTACCGCCGTGGGCCTCGACGAGATGCCTCACGATTGCGAGGCCGAGTCCGGTGCCACCTGCTTCGCGCGACCGGCCGCTGTCGGCCCGATAGAAGCGCTCGAAGATTCTCGGCAGGTGCTCAGGCGGAATGCCACTCCCGGTATCGTTGACGGCGAGCACCACGCCATCGCCATCATCGTCGCGCGTCGTGCGGACCGTGATTCGCCCGCCTTCACTCGTGTGGCGGATGGCATTCTCGACGAGATTGAGGAGGATCTGCTCGAGCGCGGTTCGATCTGCATAGATCGTCTCGGCTCGGGGCGCAACTTTGGTCTCCAGGACAACGCCCCTGGATTTTGCGCTGACCGCGACTCGCGCGAAAATATCGGCGGCAATGTCAGCAATGCGTTCCTGCTCGGGGCGCGGCTTCCAGTGCCCGGTTTCGATACGTGAAAGGTCGAGCAGCTCATCGACGATGCGCTGCATGCGCTGGGTGTTGCTGAGAATCGTGCTGGCAAATTCGGCACGCTTGCCCGCCGGAATATCCGGGTCCTGAAGCGTCTCCGCGAATCCCCCGACGATTGTAAGCGGAGTGCGAAGCTCGTGGGATACGTTCGCGACGAAATCTCGTCGCACCGCTTCGAGCCTCCGGATCGGCGTCAGATCAAACAGCGCGACAACCGCTCCGCCGTTGACGAGGGGACGCGCGGTCAGCGACAGTGTCGTGTCGCCGATGACCACTTCTTCGCGCTCCGTCTCCGTCCCCCTCAAGGCGAGCGATATCGCGTCGCGCAACGTCGCTTCGCGTGGCAGAAAGTCCACGCCAAAGGGAACCGGGCGGTCGATTGAGAGCAGGCGGCGACCCGTCTCGCTGATCCGCACAATCTCACGCGACGGAGAAATCGCAATCACCCCTTCGTTCAGCGTCTCGATGAGCGCAGAGAGGATCGACTGCTCCGCGGCGAGTGCGGAGATCCGCGCCTCGAGCTGTTCCGCCAAACGGTGGACCGCGTCGGCGAGATCTCCAACTTCCCCTGGTGCGGCGAGCGCGGGAAGGCGCTTCCGCTCGCCAGCGGCAAGTGCACGCGCGACGTTGCTGAGATCGACGATCGGCTTCGAGACGGCGCGGGCGAAAAGGACGGCGAGAACGGCAGCGAGCAGGAATGAGATGAGCCCGGCGACCAGAACGCCGCCGCGCGCCCGTGCGAAGAGGTCCTCGACAACTCTCGTCGATACAGACACGCGGGCGATTCCGCGTGGAGTCTTGACGGCGACGTAAAGCTGTTCATCGCCGGTGGACGGGCTCATACGCCGAACGGAGCCGACACCGCTCTTCAGCGCGGCGAGAACCTCGGGGCGATTGCTGTGATTCTCCAGCGCCTGGAGCGCGAGCCCGTCGAATTCCGAATCACCGACGACGTGTCCGGTCGAATCAACCAGAGTCATTCTGTGTCCGGTGGCGACTCCGGCTTCATCCGCAAGCGAGTCCGGATCCACACCGAATTTCCACTGGGTTGCCAGGAATCTTGCTTCTCCAGCAAGATCGTGCGTGGCCTGCTCGGTAATGCTCGTGTGCAGCTGGCTGTCGATGATGACGACAACTGAGACTACCATTACCGCGACGATCGCGAGCGACTGGAGAAGCAGCCGATGCGCGAGCTTCACGATCGTTCGCTTACGTTTCTGATCCGGTAGCCGAAGCCGCGAACGGTCTCGATCAGATCTCCGGCGGCGCCGAGCTTCACGCGCAGGCGCTGGACGTGCATGTCGACAGTTCGCGTCTGAATGTCGGGTGCTGCCTCCCAGACTGTTTCAAGCAGCAGATTGCGCGCCTGCACTCGTCCCTTTCGCTCGGCCAGCAGAAGGAGAAGCTTGAATTCGGTCGGAGTCAGATCGATCTCGCGACCGTCGACAGTGACGCGGTGCGCGGTTCGTTCGATCTTCAGCGGTCCGATTTGCCTGACATCCTCAGAATCCTCGCCTCCTGCCCTGACGCGCCTGAGAATGGCCGCGACGCGAAGCACCAGCTCTTGTGGGCTGAAAGGCTTGGTAAGGTAGTCATCGGCGCCAAGGGTAAGTCCCCGAATGCGGTCGCTCTCTTCCCGGCGGGCGGTGAGCATCAGCACCGCGATCCGCGATGTCGAGCTGTCGGAGCGTAGTTCCTCCATGACCTCAAGTCCGGACAAGCCAGGGAGCATGAGGTCGAGGACGATGATCGAAGGTTTGTCTCGTCGCGCTGCGGCAAGCCCCTCGGGGCCGCTGGCCGCCGTCGACACCGAGTAGCCCGACTTGGCGAGGTGATAGGCCACCAGCGCAACGATGTCGGGCTCGTCGTCAACCACGAGGACGCGCTCCACGCCAGCGCTTTGTTCAGTCACTTGAGGAAGTTGACTGACCCACCGCCGCTCCGTCAACTCGCCGGTTGTCACGAATGCGTGACAATAACGTTGCACTCCCTCGCCCGCCGCCTCGCCGCTAGCTTTGCAATTCACCCAGCGAAACGGCTTCCGTAAGTGACGACATTGCGAGCGCGTAACTCTATTCTGTTGCTGAGCCTGGCCTGTGCGCCCACTCAGCTGCCCCGATCGACGGATTCGATCGACCTTGCAATCGCCACAACCACCGACGTTCACGGACGCCTCAGAGCGTGGGACTACTACGCCAATCAGGCCGAGGCGGTTCGCGGCCTGTCCCGGGCCGCGACAATCGTGGATTCGGTTCGGGGGGCGAATCCGGGGCGAGTGATCCTGCTCGACGGCGGCGACCTGCTTCAGGGAAATCCTCTGGCGTATGTAGCGTCCCGGGTATCCGCCGATCGCACGAATCCAATCGTCGCCGCGATGAATGCAATGCAGTACGACGCATCTGCCATTGGAAACCACGAGTACAACTACGGCGTTCCTTATCTCGACTCCGCGGTGCGGCAGGCGAAGTTTCCGTTTCTTTCCGCCAACACGTACCGGATCAACCCGGAAGGCGTGCACGCATATCGTGGGTGGACGATTGTCGAGCGTGCCGGGCTGAAAATCGGAATCGTTGGCGCAACGACGCCCGGCGTCACGGTGTGGGATGCCGAGAATATCCGGGGCCGCTTGCGCTTTGGCGACATTATTCCCGCTGTGAAGGGGGCGGTGCAGGAAGCTCGGGCGGCGGGGGCGGACATCATGCTCGTTACCGTTCACTCAGGACTCAACGAGGCGGCGAGCTACGACACCGTAACCACGGGTGTTCCGAGTGAAAATGTCGCGGCGCGAATCGCGAGCGAGGTGCCGGGAGTCGATCTCGTACTTTATGGCCATTCGCACAAGGAGAATCCGGGCAGCACCGTTGAACAGACGCTTCTCATTCAGCCGAAGAATTGGGCGACGAGTGTCGGTATCGCCCATCTAATCGTGTCGCGATCCAGCGGCCGGTGGATCGTAACAGAGAGGAGGAGCAACATCGTTCAGTCGGCGAGACACGCCGAGAACGCAGCGGTCCTCGCTGCGACCGATGCAATTCATCGCGAGACCGTCGCCTATGTGACCACACCCATCGGTTCGACATCCGAGCGGTGGAGCGCCGACTCGGCGCGGCTCAAAGACACGCCACTCATCGACTTCATTCTCGAGACCGAGAGAAAAGCGGCGGGGACCGATCTCGCGTCGACAGCGGCGTTTTCCACCGACGTCGTGATGGGGCCCGGTTCCATCACGATTGCACAGGTCGCGCAGCTGTATCCTTACGACAACACGCTCCGCGCGGTCAGAATCACGGGCAAGCAGCTGCGGGACTATCTCGAGTTCAGCAGCAGATACTACCGGACGCCCGCAACAGCGACTGCTCCATTAGCGACAGATACGCAGATTCCCGGCTACAACTTCGACATCGTGTCCGGGGTCGACTACGTCATTGATGTTTCGCGGCCGATCGGATCGAGAATCACGCGGCTCGACTTCAAGGGCGCACCGGTCCGTGACACCGATTCGTTCACCATGGCACTCAATAACTATCGCCAAACGGGCGGCGGGGGCTACGCGATGTTGAGCGGTGCTCCCGTTGTGTACGACAAGCAACAGGAAATCCGCCAACTGCTGATCGATGAGGTGAAGCAGCGCGGGACGATCAGGCAGGCCGAT
>Ga0193744_1000290_pt1 | contig 12189 bp, 11 predicted proteins | sample L1a1metaG_FD_143056 | JGI IMG/M metagenome (GOLD analysis project Ga0193744, IMG submission 143056) | Soil microbial communities from a riparian zone of the East river system, Colorado, United States - L1a1 | ecosystem: Environmental > Terrestrial > Soil > Riparian zone | place: USA: East River...
AAAAAGGTAAACGGCGAGATGGCACTTATTATGACAGTATACAATGTAAGACGCTGTATAACAATACTTGGAATAGAATCTATGATAGAAAAATTAAGTAAATGGATCCCGGATTATAGCAAAATAGGCATAAATGGCTTAAAACAAGCTTTTTTAAGCGCATTTAGGGGCATTCAAATATATCAATTGCAAGTTAATTGATAAAAAACCTGTGCTCTTAAATCGATTATAAATGCTTGATATATCAATATAAGAGGTATAATAATTAGTCCTATAAAAACCTAGAGAGTATTTTCACATTCTGCCGTTGGCCGTTGATTGTTGGTCGAGTCGTATTTCGATTGGAGATGACCGGAATTATTTTGACATTTTTCGATTACGGACACAGGACAAGGGCATCTCATAACAATTAAAAAGAATTGTAAATGCTGAATGGCATGGCATATTGTGAATGAACTAAAGGAATAAGCATCGACACTATTTGAAATTTACAAGATATTGGGGACATCGGACACCAGAAATCAAACGACCAACGACCAACGACCAACGAAACGCCTAAATGCGCATTCCCAATTTAGTGCCTTCTTCAATGGCTCTTTTTGCATCTAATTCAGACGCCAGTAATGCACCGCCTATTACATAAATAGGTATACCTAAAGGTTGTAATTGATCATACAACTCATTATTTGACTCTTGTCCTGCACATATAATAATGTTATCCACAGGAAGGAGCAAGGGCTGATCATTATATAATATATGGAGGCCTTTATCATCAATTTTTCTATAGTTCACACCAGAAAGACTGGTTACTGATAATCTTTTTAATAATAATCTATGTATCCAACCAGTAGTTTTGCCCAGGCTCTTACCAATCTTTTCAGGACTTCTTTGTAGCAGCCAAACTTTACGGGCTGCATGTAAAATTTTAGGGGATTTTATACCACCTCCCCTGGAATAGCTCTTATCAATACCCCAAAAATCTTCAAATACGCCTTCCTCATGATGTACCAATTGAGTAGCAACATCAAAACCTATTCCGCCAGCTCCAATGATAGCAATGCTTTTTCCCAGTTTTTCAGGATGTAATATAGCATCAGGATAACTTATAACTTTTGAATGATCAATACCCTTAAAATTCAATTGTCTTGGTCTAACACCAGCTGCCAGGATGATTTCATCAAATACCTCAGTAAAACCTATATTAGTAGTAAATCGGGTATTCATTCTCAATTCTACCCCGGCAAGTTTTAACTCCTCAGTAAAATATCGTATCGTTTCTTTAAACTCTTCCTTTCCGGGTATTTCTTTAGCTAAATTAAATTGGCCACCTAGTTCATTTGCTTCTTCAAATAGGACAACCTTATGACCTCTTTTACCAGCTTCCATTGCCGCCGCCATACCTGCAGGTCCTCCACCTATTACTGCTAAGTTCTTAAGGATATTAGTGGGCTTGGGTATTAATATAGTTTCATGACAAGCTACGGGGTTTACCAGGCAGGAAGCAATCTGCCGGTTAAATATCTGGTCCAGGCAAGCCTGGTTACAGGCAATACAAGTGTTAATAAGATTTGCTTTTCCCAAACGTGCTTTTTTAACTATATCTGCATCTGCCAGAAAGGGTCGTGCCATGGAAACCATATCAGCCTGATTACTGGCCAGGATTGATTCTGCTTTTTCAGGGTTATTTATTCTGTTGGTAGTTATAATAGGTATCTTAATATGTTCTTTTAATCTTTGTGTTACCCAGGTAAATGCTGCATTGGGAACCATTGATGCAATGGTAGGAATTCTGGCTTCATGCCAGCCAATTCCTGTATTAATTATAGTAACCCCGGCAGCTTCAAGTAATTTAGCAAACTTGATCACCTCTTCCCAGGTGCTTCCTTCTTCTACAAGATCAAGCATTGATAGTCTGAAGATTATTATGAAATCTTTACCTACGGCTCTGCGGGTTTGTTTAACAATTTCCAAAGGGAACCTGAGTCTGTTATCATAACTTCCTCCCCATTCATCTGTCCGGATATTTGTCCTTTTTGTAATAAATTGGTTAATCAAATATCCCTCAGAACCCATGATTTCAATACCATCATATCCGGCTATTCTTGCTAAAACAGCAGAATGTACAAAATCTTTTATGGTCCATTTTATTTCACCTACTGTAAGTCTCCAGGGAGTAAAAGGTGAATTAGCTGCCTTAATACGTGAAGGGGCTACAATAAAAGGATGAAAACCATATCTGCCTGCATGTAATATTTGCATACATATTCTTCCTCCTGCATCATGCACAGCCTGGGTAATTGTTTTGTGTCTTCGAGCATCCGGTTTTGAAGACATTTTAGAACCAAATAATGTAAGTGCCCCTCTTCTGTTGGGTGATATGCCCCCGGTAACTATCAACCCTGCTTCACCTCTTGCCCTGGCTGCATAGAAGGCAGATAATCTTTCGAACCCATCCTTCACTTCTTCAAGTCCTGTGTGCATAGACCCCATCAGTATCCTGTTTGGAAGGGTTATATGACCCAGGTCTAGCGGAGTAAATATTTTGGGGTAAATCATTATTCGTTGGTCGTTGGTCGTTGGTCGTTGGTCGGGAACGTTTTTAGGTCTTTAGATCGATATTGGATCTTCTTTATCTTGAAAAGATAAAGATCAATCCTCAATGTTAGGCGCTTATTTCTATGATTCATTTTATAATTCTTTGCTTTGAATTTAAATAGTTGTTATAGGTCGAAACACCATTCTGGATTACCAAATTTGTCCTCTGACAGACTAATAACGCTTCGACCAACGTCCAACTACCAACGGCCAACTAATTCCCATCTATAATATTTCCAAAGGTACCCAAAATACTACCTTCTTCTTTATTTTTAGTACTGAAAGCCAAAATTCGGGAAGCAAGTCTGCTAATAGGAATTGATTGTATCCAAACTTTGCCGGGACCCCTTAGTGTAGCATAAAACATCCCTTCCCCGCCAAACACCATATTCTTAATGCCCTTTATAAATTGAATGTCATAATCCACACTATTGGTAAATGCAACAAGACAACCAGTATCAATTTTAATTAATTCGCCTACCTGAAGTTCTTTTTCTATTATAATACCGCCTGCATGAACAAAAGCCATACCATCACCCTCCAGTTTCTCCATGATGAAACCTTCACCTCCAAAGAGTCCGGTGCCTAACTTTTTCTGGAATTCTATTCCAATACTTACACCTTTGGCAGCACATAAGAAAGCATCTTTCTGACAAATTACTTTCCCATCCAGTTGCTTTAGGTCTAAAGGAATAATTTTACCCGGATAAGGAGCTGCGAATGATACTCTTTGTTTAATAGGAGCATGATTAGTAAATGCAGTCATAAATAGACTTTCCCCTACCAGTATTCTTTTCCCAGCACTCAACATCTTTTGGAAAAAACCACCTTCTTGTTGTTGGCTTCCATCTCCAAATATGGTTTCCATAGTAATACCTTCATCCATCATCATAAAGCTACCAGATTCCCCAATAGCTGTCTCCTGCGGATCAAGTTCTATTTCTACACATTGAATTTCTTCCCCAATAATTTTGTAGTCGATTTCGTGATTTGTTCTCATTCTTAATAGTTTTTATTACTAGAAACATTTAAGACGGAAAAGTAATTAAAATTTCAGATGTATTGGTGGTATTATTGGATGAAACTATGAAATCGATGTCCGGTGTCCGATGTCCGAATCCTCCTTTGATTACTAGCTTTTGTTCAGCCAATTTCTGATGGTAGTTTATTAATCCATTCGCAAGTTTTATACAATCATTTATAATATCTATAACTGCATTAAAAGTGTCTTCATTAAAGTAGTTTAAATCGAATGCTATATAGGACTGCATCTCCAACTCATAAAGGGAACCTCTTGCAATATAAAGGAATTGGGAGGTAGATTTAGAAGTGTTTCGACCACAACCTTCAGCTATATTAGAAGGAACAGAAACTGCAGATCTTCTAATTTGTGTGGTCAATCCAAAAATCTCATCTTTGGGAAAGTCCTTAGTCAGTTCATAACAATACGTAGCTAATTTTCTACTTTTTATCCAAATATCAAGTTCTTTATATGTTTTCATTTGATTGCTTGTTTTACAATACAATGACGCATTCACAAGCTCTATTCCATAAAGAATTTAAAGTTTCTAGTATAAAAACATAAAGTACTAATTAATAAACCCAAATTGTTTTTCGGACATCGGACATCGAAAATTACCATCTAATACTCATACTTAACATATAATTGACTCCTGCCTGCGGATAATAAAAATTCTCAGTAACCAAAGACCCATACAGATAACTATAAGTATATCCATTATTAGCATATTGTTCATTCAAAATATTATAAGCATGGAAACCAAATTGTAATGATTTGCATAAGTTTAGTTTAGGTGACCAGCTGATCCTGGCATCCTGTACAAAGTAAGGATTCAGGGACCTGGATTTATTGCCGGTATTATCAAGGTATTGACGACCAACGTATTTAGAGATAAAGTCGAGATTAAACTGTTTGTAGTTAAAAACGATATCTGAGTAGCCCACTACAGAAGGGGAGTAACTTATGTCGGTATTTTTAAAATCTTCCGCTACTGTACCACCATTTTCATAGTCATAGAGGATATAGCTAAAGTCTTTTATTTTATTTTGGCTCAAACTTAAGTTGGCATTCCAGTTCATAAAGGAGTTTATCTTCCAGTTAAATTGGGCTTCTACACCGGTCCTGTAGCTATCCGGAACGTTGGTCCTGACAGACGCACCCACATCATTTAATTCACCAGTCAAAATCAGCTGTTCTTTGTACTGCATTCTGTAAAAGGTCAAACTGAAATTATAATTAGTAGCTTGTTTTTTAAGTGCTAACTCAATATCCAATAGTTTTTCCGGTACTGGTTTCTGACCTTGATTAGCATTCGTATAATCTTCTCTTAATGGTTGTGCATGGGCTGCACCGATGGAAGCAATTACTGAATAAGCTTTTCCCATATTGTAAGTGATTCCTGCTTTAGGGTTAAAGAATCTGTAGGTTTCTTTAATATTTATAGGAATGCGGTCATTATCTATACCAGTAGCAGTATAGTTAATATGCCTGAATTGAAGATCTCCGAATACATTTATTTTATTACTAATACTATAAAATGCTTTCGTAAATACATTAAATTCTCTTTGTCTTCCTCTGTTGAAATAATACTCATAATCAGGGTTTAGTCCGGGGTAATTATCAATCCAGTTTATATTGCCATAATGGTCGCCTATGTATCGCTGAACTGCTAAGCCAGTTGACCAGAGTATTTTTTTAGTCTCTTTTTTGAATGCAATGTTTGCCCCATAATAATCAGTAGACAACCATCTTCTGCGCACTATATTGGCCGCGTTAATAGTATCATTTCCTAAAATCAGGTCTTGTAGACCATAGTTGGCTAGCTTATCATTTTCTTTCCATTCTTCGTAATATCCTTTACCCCTGGTATAATGAAGTACAGCAGACAAGTGCCAGGTTTTACTTAGTTCAGTACTATATAATAGTTGCAAGTAATCCTGACCGTAATGATCTACCTGGTTTTTATATTCATAATAATTATAAGTACGGCCACTGTTTAAAAGGTTTTCAGTTTGAGCTGGGGTAAAGCCATTTCTCTCGGCAAAGTCTTTCATGCTCTGTACATCTCCATTATACCTTGACTCAGGGATCCCGTTCCAGGATTGATATGTTTCTTCTCTGCCCGAAAACCCAATAAGTCTTAATACCGATTTTTTACCCAGGTAATTAGCATTTAAATAAAAAGACTGTAAATCAGATGTTGCTCTGTCTACATAGCCGGATGAGTAAATATTAGATGCTCTGCCTTCAAATGTAAATTTATTATTTAAGAGCCCTGTGCCAAACTTGATGGTTTCTTTAGTAGTATTATAGCTGCCGCCAGAAAGATCGACTCCCATGTATGCTTCTCTTAAGGGCCTTGCGGTCAATATTGAAAGGTTTCCTCCGAAAGAACCAGAACCAAATGTTGATGTTCCAACTCCACTTTGTATCTGTATCTGGTCTACAGAAGAGGCAATATCTGGTAGGTCCACCCAAAATACATTATGAGACTCTACCTCATTAACCGGTACACCATTAATAGTAACATTAACACGAGTCTGATCAGAACCTCTTAATTTTAATCCGGTATATCCTATAGAGTTACCGGCATCGGAAGTTGTAATCAAAGAAGGTATGGATTCAAGCAGTATAGGAAGATCTTTACCCGTGTTTGCTTTATTTAGTTCAGTACCTGATATTTCATAGACCGCTATGGGGGAGTTTTTAGGCGCCCAATTGGCTACAATATTTACCGGAGCAAGTTGTAAAACATCAGATTGTAGTGAAATATTAATAATCTGATCTATTGTGGTAATGATTGAATATTCAAATGGGATAAATCCAACAGCAGAGACCGATATTTGTACTTCCGAATTACAAGATAGATTCTCAATTCGAACTAAAGCAGAATCTGCAAAAATGGTCCTTGTCGAGGTCTTAATAATTAAAGCTACTTTATCAGGTAATTCACCATCTGAAGCATTAATTTGAATGGTGAGATTGCATTGAGCAATTAATGTACTTGTTGTTACAAGCAGAAAGAGTGAAAAGAATAATTTAAACATGCTAAAAAAAATTACAATGAAATAATCCGGTCACATGGGGTGTGTTCCGGTTGTTATTTCAGAAACTCATTTCCCTTAGCGGCATTACCCGCCCAGGTTCTATGGGTCTGATCTCAGCAGGTTTTGTTTAACATGATAAACAATAATACCTGCACCCCTTATGATGAAGCAAAACTACAAAATAAATCCTCTATCTATTATTAATTGTCTGCATTCATTTAAACGTTGTTCAATACTGCCTTTTAAAATCGTATAAGAAGCTTCCAATTCATTTAAGAGTTTTTCATATAAATCGTAAAGCTCTTCTCTGTCATTTGGATTTTCACGTTGGGGATCAGGTTCCCATGGAAGGTCGGGATAGCATAAAAAGTAATGTTTATTTTGAAGGTTATTATATAGACCTTCTTCTATAATAGCAGATACATGACCATACTTATAAGCTGACCAAATATACAGGACAGTGAGGTCTGTATCACAAATACTAAAATCATATTCAAACAAACCTGCTTCCGTTTCCAGACTAAGCTGTCCAATCGCTATATTGTCCAGATCTTTCCTGATATAGGGTTTATTTAAAAGGTCTAAATAAACCCGGGCATATTCATAGACCATTGGTCGACCAGTCTCTTCAGATAATCCCTCAGAAACAATGGTTTTGCCGGTACATTCCGGACCGGTAAATACAAACTGGAAATGCTTCATAAACACAAATTAAGTTATTTTAATAAAAGACCAAAAGGATTTTCTTAAAGAAAGATTGAACCAAATATACCGAAAACTTATTTTTGTATTAACAACGATATTTAATGCACGATATTGAACCATATTATGCCTGGAGGGATCTTTATTCTGCAGAAGAAGATGATCGGTCACCTTTTTATGAAAGAACTTATGATGAGTTTGAGTTTCATAATAAAATCTACAACTATTACATACACCCCCAATGGGATGAGTTTGGATCCTTAACCTTATACACCAAATTATTATGGGTTGATTATGAGGAAGGCTATGCTATATTAGAGTTTATAGGGGAATGGAATGATACCATTTACAATGACATAAAATATCTTAAAAGAGAAGTTATTGATATCCTTATCAAACAGGGTATTTATAGATTTATATTGATCTGTGAAAATGTGCTTAACTTTCATGGATCGGATGATTGTTATTATGAAGAATGGTTTGAAGAAGTTGCAGAAGAAGGAGGCTGGATAGCCTGTTTGGGTACATTAAAGCATGTAGAGGATGAGATGGTAGCGACCCAATTGCAATTCTATATGAAAATAGGTGGACTCATGAATAGTATCAATTGGAGAAAATTTAAACCCATTGATATACTCCAATTGGTAGAAACTGCAGTTTATGGCACCAGAAACCAAATACGTAACTAACTTTGCAGTAAAACCATTCTATTGGATCTTTTAAATACACCCCCTGGATTTAAGTCAGGTTTCGTAAACATAATAGGCAAACCAAACGTCGGAAAGTCTACTTTAATTAATGCTCTTACAGGTGAAAGAATGAGTATTATTTCTCATAAACCACAGACTACTCGTCACAGGATTATGGGCATACTCACCTCACCGGAATACCAAATGGTCTTCTCCGATACACCAGGTTTTATAGAAAAGCCGTCCTATAAGATGCATGCTGTAATGAATAAATTTATACAATCGAGCTTTGAAGATGCAGATGTATTTCTATTCGTTACCTCACCAGATGACCACTATAATGAAGATGATCCATTGCTGGCAGCTGTAATAAAAGCAGATATACCCGTTATTTTATTATATAATAAATCAGATTTATCAACACAGGAAACCATTGAAAAAGAGTTGGAAAAATGGAAAGCCAAAATCAATGTTTTAGAAGCTATACCTATTTCTGCTTTAAATAATTACAATATTGACAGGGTGTTAAATAGTATATTATCCTTCCTTCCCGAGGGGCCCATGTATTTTCCGGAAGATCAATTAACAGATAGATTGGAAAGGTTTTTTGCTAGTGAAATCATCCGGGAAAAGATCTTTTTTCAGTATAGTGATGAGATTCCATATACTAGTGAGGTGGTAATAGAGGAATTTAAGGATACTGTTACGAATGCCGGGGATCCTATAGCCAGAATCAGGGCAATTATTATGGTAGAAAGAGATTCACAAAAAGGCATTATACTCGGTAAAAATGGGTCTGCAATTAAAAACCTTGGCACCAATGCAAGAGTATCACTCGAAACTTTCCTTGATAAAAAAGTATACCTGGAACTTACAGTAAAGATTACTCCAAAATGGAGAGATAATGATCTTTTTTTAAAGAGGTTAGGTTATGAATAATTTAATAAATCAGTTATTGAGCAATCAAAATAAACAACTTAAAAAGTAAGCAACTGTAAAAATGCAGGCTTTATAAAGGGAATATATACAACCGGTTCAGATATAAAAATTACGGTTTGAGCCAAGTTATTTGGTAATTCCATTAGTTTAAAGCTATTTTTGGCACTGCTTTTTTAAATATTTCAGTTATGTGGATTAAATCTTCTTATACCAGAATTATTACCCTAGTGGTAATATTTGTTTTTGGTCTTGGTTTACAGTTTTGTACAAAAGAAACATTACCAGAACCTGCAATTTGTTTCAGTGAAGACATTTACCCGATAATTCTCTCAAATTGCACCCAAAGTGTGTGTCATGATCCATATTTTAAAGCAGATGGAATAGATTTGACTACTTATGATGAAATATTAAAAGAAGTTAAACCCGGAGATTTTAGAAATAGCAGACTGTATACATCACTTGTAGCTGATGTTGGTGGAGATATTATGCCTCCAAAATCTTATTCAGTATTAAGTGATGAAAAGATTGCACTTATTGCAAGGTGGATAAAAGAGGGGGCAATAAATACTTCCAATTGTCAGTCTGCTTGTGATACAACTAATGCTACATTTAGTGGGAAAATTGTCCCACTAATGGAAACTTATTGTAATGGCTGTCATGCTGGTTATCAAATACAGGGGAATATAGATTTATCGAGCTATTCAAAAATCAAACCTTATGTAACTGAAGGTAGATTTTTGGGAAGTATTAAACATGAAATCGGATATTCTGAAATGCCAAAAAATGGTGCTAGTTTATCAGATTGTAAAATAAGTATCATAGAGCAGTGGATTAAAGAAGGTGCCCTGAATAATTAAATTTAAATAAGCTAACAATTATGAAAGATTTCTACCTCATTCTATTTGTTTTTTCTTTGTCCTTCAGTTTAAGTGCCCAGGATAATGGGGGTAGTATGTTGGATGCTTTAGGAACAGATAATCCGACCGAAAGAGTTACAGCTGCTTTTAAATCGCCTAAGGTAATTAATTCTCATAGTATTGAAATGTTGCAAAAAGGGGTGTTGGATTTTCGTATACTGCACAGATTTGGTGATGTCAATAATGGATTATATGATATGTTTGGCCTAGACCTTGCTACTATGCGTCTGGGGTTCGATTATGGTATTACCGATGACCTATCCGTTGGAATAGGTAGAAGTACCTATTTAAAGGAACTGGATGGAATGATTAAATACCGTATACTCTGTCAAGCAACTGGGAAGAAGAGTTTTCCAGTTTCTATAGTTTGGGTTAGTGGAATGACTATAAATGGTTTAAAAGATCCATTTGAAGGACAGATTCCGGTTACTTTTAGCAGAAGAATTGCTTACTATCATGAAATTATAATAGGAAGGAAATTTAGTGATAAGTTTTCACTTCAATTAAGCCCTACACTAGTTCATAGAAATATAACTACTACCAGCGTGGACCCAAATAATTATTATGGTGTAGGGGTAGGAGCTCGTTATAAAGTATCTAAAAGAATCGCCCTTGTTCTTGATTATGTACATGTATTTAACAGATTCCCGGGTAAGTTAAGTTATGATCCTCTTTCTATTGGGGTGGATATTGAAACAGGAGGACACGTTTTCCAATTGCATTTCAGTAATGCAAAAGGTATGAATGAAAGAGCATTTATTACTGACGGATTTAATAATACCAATTGGTTTGATGGTCACTTTATGTTTGGCTTTAATCTATCAAGAGTATTTCAAATAGCTAAAAGGTAAATAGTAAAAGCTAAGAAGTGAGAGGTAAAATATATGACATACGACATACGATATACGATATACGATTTACTTTTAACACATACTTCTAGGGCAGTTTGTAAATTAGCTTTTTGAATTCACGACTTGTTTTGTCCTTATAAATAATAAAGCCGGAATATTCAATTCCGGCTTTATTCATTTCAGTATTAACTTTAAAGTTTACTCTTCAATATTAGTCTGAGTATCCTCTTTTTTTGATTTCATATTAAGTCGTTTAGCTTTTTTAACGCTTTCAGACAGTAACCATTCAATCTGACCGTTAATGGAACGGAAATCATCTGCTGCCCATTTTTCAATAGCTTTCAGTGTATTCTCATCTATTCTTAAAACGATCTGCTTTCTCGCCATAATTATGTATTCAAAGTACCTGTATTGATAACCGGATTAGCTTCTTTATCTCCACATAAAACAACCAATAAATTACTCACCATGGAAGCTTTTTTATCATCATCAAGATCTACAATATTACGTTTTGCCAATTCATCCAAGGCTTTTTCAACCATCCCAACAGCGCCCTCTACAATTTTAAACCTTGCAGCTACAATGGCCTCTGCTTGTTGACGTTTAAGCATGGCACCTGCTATTTCCTGGGCATAGGCAAGATATCCAATTCTTGCTTCAAGAACTTCGATGCCTGAAATGGATAATCTTTCTCTTATTTCCTCTTCAAGACTATGGTTTATTTGTTCAGTGCCACCTCTTAAAGTTAATTCATCATGTTCATCCATATTATCATAAGGATACATATGGGCTAACTTTCTTACTGCCGCATCAGTCTGTACTTTTACAAACTTTACATAATCATCCACTTCAAAGGCGGCTTTAAAAGTTTCAGAGACTCTCCAAACCAGAATAACACTGATTTCTATCGGGTTACCTCTTTTATCATTCACTTTCATTCGATCACTTTCAAAGTTTGAGGCTCTTAATGAAATTAGCTTTTTTACTAAGAAAGGATTGGTCCAAAAGAATCCATTATCTTTTACAGTCCCTTTGTATTTTCCAAATAGGGTAAGTACTCTGGAAGTGTTAGGATTGATAAAGAATAGACCAGGTAGGGTAAAAACAAATAGTACAATAAGTATAGCAAACAGGAATATGTTTCCAAATCCTATTATCGAATATATCGCTCCTGTTATTAATAAAAGCAATACAATTAAGGCTAAATAGCCTGAGGCTGGTTTGTAGATTTTTTCTGTCATAGTTGGTATCATTTTGATATCACAAATATATCATAATAATTGCAGTATTTCCTAATTATTTAGATGAATGTACAGATTGTATATTACCAACAGTCTATAATGGACGACCGAATCATCCTATCAATTTATACATGGAAAAAGTGAGCCTGGGTTTTGTAAAAACCTAACAAATAAGAGAGATCGATTT
>Ga0193744_1000291_pt1 | contig 12134 bp, 7 predicted proteins | sample L1a1metaG_FD_143056 | JGI IMG/M metagenome (GOLD analysis project Ga0193744, IMG submission 143056) | Soil microbial communities from a riparian zone of the East river system, Colorado, United States - L1a1 | ecosystem: Environmental > Terrestrial > Soil > Riparian zone | place: USA: East River...
GTGCCAGTTGCACGGCGGCGTTGCTCCAGTTCCTTTCGACAGTTCGCTGAGCCGCGTCGGGGTCTCCCTCGGCGATGCTTCTAATGATCGCGTCGTGTTCCTTTACCGATGCCGACAGCTCATCGAGCAGCACGCTCACGTACAAGCGTGAATACCTCTCGGTCTGTGGCTTGATTGCGCGATGAAGCGTGAGCAGGCGTGGGCCAACCACGTCGTCGACGTATGTCCGATGAAACTCGAGGTCCAGATCGAACACGCGCGAGGCGTCACCTCTCTTGCGTGACTCGGCCGCCAGCTCGCGATTGAGCTCGCGCATGCGAGCGACAAGCTTCTTTCTGCGCGCAGCGGGCAATGCCGCCGCTATCCGCGCCGCCAAGCCCTCGAGATGACCCACGATGAAATAGACTTCCTGGCCATCCGCGAGCGTCAGCGGCGCGGCAACGAGTCGTCGCTCCCGTCCATTGCCGTAAGACGAGACGAATCCTTCCTGTTCCAGCCGGTGGAGGGCGCTGCGCACGGGAGTTCTGCTCAGTCCCAGCCACTCCGCGATCGCGCGCTCGGAGATTCGCAAACCCGGCGATAGCTGACCCCATACGATCGCGCCCCGAAGGTTCCGGTACGCCTGAGAAACGTTGTCCAGCCGGTCTGTCGCGTGATCGGAATGGCCACGAGGTCGGGTCACCTTGCGGCTCCGTCGCGGCGTCGGTCGCTCCATGCGCGAACGATACGGCGGGCCGACTGGCCGCGCAACCGCGTCCCATGCCGAGTGGCCCCGACCGTACCTGGTCCACCATTGCGGTATACCAGACCGTGTTCTATGTTGGGCGCGGACAGGTTTTGGCGGCTCGGCAACGGTAGGTCTTCCCTTTCTCGGACACCGTGACACACGATATCCGCTTTCCCTCGAGACGCAGCGAAGCCACGGGAATGGTCGCGGAAGACAGTCGCGTCGCTGTCCGCATCAGGCCACTCGCGTCCCACGACGATTACGACGCGTGCGTCACGCTCCAGCGCGAGGTGTGGGGATCCGAGTACGACGAGGCTGTGCCGGCTTCCCTGCTGCAGGTCGTTCCGAATATCGGCGGACTGGTCCTCGGAGCCTTCAATGGCGAGCGGGAATTGCTCGGATTCGTTTTCGGGCTCACCGGCGTGAAAAACAACGAGGTCGTGCACTGGTCGCACGCCCTGGGTGTGCGTGAATCGGCGCGGAACCTCGGGATCGGGCGCCAGTTGAAAGACTATCAGCGCGCCGAGCTCGCTCGCCTGGGGATTCGCAGCATGTACTGGACGTTCGATCCGCTGATCGCGAAAAACGCGCACTTCAATCTCAATCGCCTTGGTGCTCGCGTCGTTGAGTACGTCCCCGATATGTACGGCACGACCAAGAGCCCGCTCCACCATGGGCTCGCCACCGACCGCTTCGTGGTGGTCTGTTCGACTACTCCGACCGTCACACAACTGCGAAAAGTGCCGGACAGAACTCCCAACGCACTGATCCTCACTGATGCGACGCCTTCGCCCGAGGTCGGAGAGACGGACCTCCCGTCCGCGGTCTGGATCGAGGTTCCCAAGGATTTCAATCAGGTATTGCAAGCTTCACCCTCGATCGCCGCCACGTGGCAGGCGGCGATCCGCCGCCACTTTCAGTGGGCGCTCCGCAACCGTTATCGCGTAACCGGCTTGCATCTCGATCCGGCGACCTCTCGCTTTTTCTACACGCTCGAGTTGGAGCGGCCGATCTCATGATTTTTTCCCGCTAGCCGGTTCGAGAGACCATGCTCGTCATCGATCGCATCACCCTACGCGAGATCCGGCTCACACTGAAGGAACCATTCCGCATCTCCTCGGGCGTGGTCCAGGAGCGGCGCCTCGCGCTGCTCGAGCTCACTGACCGCGACGGAGTTACTGCGTGGTCGGAATGCGTCGCTTTTGATCTGCCCAACTACACGGCCGAGACGATCGAGACGGCGTGGCTGGCGATTCGTGAGTGGCTGGCGCCCCGAATACTCGGCCGCGAGCTGGCTGGTCCCGAAGCCGTCCACTCAGTGCTCGACAAGGACATCAAGGGCCACAACATGGCCAAGGCAGCCATTGAGATGGGATGCTGGGGTGTGGCGGCCGAAGCAGCGTCGGTCTCGCTCTCCGCGTTGCTGGGCGGCACGAGGGACAGGGTCGCAACGGGTATCTCGCTCGGAATCCAGCGCGAGCCGGCGCTGCTTGTCGAGCGAGCTCGGGCGGCGATGGCCGCCGGCTACCGAAAGATCAAGGTGAAGATTCAACCGGGCCAGGACATCGAGTACGTACGCGCGGTACGCGACGCCATCGGAAGCGCGATCGACCTGATGGCGGACGCAAACTCGGCATACACGCTGGACCAGGCCGACCACCTGGCCCAGCTCGATGCCTTCAGTCTCATCATGCTGGAGCAGCCACTCGGTGACGACGATCTCGTTCGCCACGCGCAGCTCCAGGCCCGCATGTCGACGCCGATCTGTCTCGACGAGTCGATCACCAGCGTCGATCGTGCGGAAGACATGATTTTTCTGAAGAGCGGAAAGATCATCAACATCAAGGCAGGCAGAGTCGGAGGCCTCAGTGTCTCCAAGGCGATCCATGATGTCTGCCGAAACGCAGGCATCCCGGTTTGGTGCGGGGGAATGTTGGAGACGGGCATCGGCCGCGCCTACAACGTCGCCCTTGCATCGCTCCCGGGATTTTCCCTGCCCGGCGATCTCAGCCCGAGCGCCCGCTACTGGGCGCGTGATATCGTGACGCCCGAATGGACCATGGACCCCGACGGCATGGTGCGTGTGCCGGGTGATCGTCCGGGTATCGGCGTCAAGGTCGATGCGGATTTCATCGACTCGTTGACTGATCGAACCGAGACGCTGACCGCCGGCCCGACGATGGTGCAGGTCGCATGAGCGCGAAGCTGGCCAAACCGTCTTCCATTGCCGGCGAGCCGAAGAGCGTGCCCATTCCGCGCGGCCTCCAGGACCAGCTCATCGCACTGCGCCGAGAACTTCATCGGCACCCCGAGCTGGCGTTCAAGGAAGAGCGCACCGGATTGGTCCTGTTGCGGGAGCTATCCGCGCTCTCTCCTCGACGAATCGGTCGCGTTGCGAGAACCGGCGTCGTTGCCCGAATCGCCGGACGCCGGGCGTCGGCGCCAGTCGTCGCCATTCGCGGCGACATTGACGCCCTTCCCATTCACGAAGCCACCGGGTTGCCGTTCGCGTCCGAGAACGCTGGTGTGATGCACGCATGCGGGCACGACGTTCATGCCACCTGGACGGTCGGCGCCGCCGCGCTGCTCACTGCCGAACCTGCAGAAGGAGACGTGATCATAATCCTGCAGCCGGCCGAGGAGACTGGCGAGGGAGCATTGGCCGTACTGGAATCCGGTGCGCTTGATGGTGTCCGTGCCATATTTGGCGGACACGTTGACCGCCGCTTCACCGTTGGGGAGGTGGTCGCGCAACAGGGGGCGCTCGCGGCGTCCGCCGACAATTTCGACATCGAGCTCGCTGGCCGCGGTGCTCATGGCGCGCGCCCGCACGAGGCAGCGGATCCAATCGTCGGGATGGCGGCTCTGATCACAGCCCTTCAGACGATCGTGTCACGCTCGGTAAACCCGGCTTTGCCGGCTGTTGTCAGTGTTGGAATGGTGTCCGCCGGCCGCGCTCCGAACGTCATTCCCGACCGCGCCACTCTGTGCGGTACACTGCGCGCGACGGATGACGATACGCGCGCGCTACTGCAGAAGGAGGTCCGCAACATCGCCGAGCACGTCGCTCTGGCTCACAAGCTGGAGGCGCGGGTGACGATCGGGCAGGGCGTCCCGCCGGTGATCAACAGCGGGGAAGCCGCAACCTGGGCTCGTGAAGCGGCGATCGCGACGTTGGGACCTGATGCGGTGGTGCCGCTTGGCGTAGTGAACATGGCGGCCGAAGATTTTGCCTGGTACCTCCAGAGAATACCCGGCTGCTTCCTGCGCTTTGGAGCGCGCCGGCCCGGTGAGCCCGTAATTCCCGCGCACTCCCCAGGCTTCGACGTCGTGGAAGATGCAATTCTCGTCGGAGCGAGGGTGCTCGCGGAATCCGCTCGGCGTGCGTCGGCCGCCTTGAGCAAGGGGGCGGAATGACCAATACCACCGTGGATGCGACCGGTCTGCGCCGCACGCTCGGGTTTACCGATCTCGTGATGCTCACGGTCGGAACGGTCATCGGCTCGGGCATTTTCCTGGTGCCCAGTGTCGTGCTCAAGCATACGGGTGGTCAGACCGGACCCGCGATGCTCGTCTGGGTGATTGCAGGCGTCCTGTCACTGCTCGGCGCGCTCACCTACGCCGAGCTGGGGGCAATGAGGCCGGAGGCTGGCGGGTTGTACGCCTACATCCGAGATGCGTTCGGGCCTCTGCCGGCGTTTCTCTATGGTTGGACGGCCTTTTTTGTGATCGCGAGCGGCTCGCTTGCTACCCTTGCCGTCGCCTTTGCCGGATACTTCTCACAGATCGTCCCGATGAGCGTCGGCGCCTCGCGGGCCCTCGCCGTGACTGTGATCCTCGTGACCGGGGTGATCAACATTCTCGGGACCCGGAAGAGCGCGACAGTGCAGAATCTGACGACCGGGCTCAAGGTTGCGGCGCTCGCAATCCTGAGCGCTGCTCTGCTGCTCTTCGCCGACCACGCAGTATCGAATGTCGCCACCTGGCCCGCCGCGATCAGCGGGTCGCTCGTTGCCGGATTCGGTACCGCCATGATCGGCGTGCTCTGGGCCTATGAGGGTTGGCAGTATGTAACCTTCTCCGCCGGCGAGACCCGTGATCCGCAGCGGACCTTCCCGCGCGCGATTACCACAGCGGTCATCGTTCTGATTGTCGTATACCTCCTCGCCAATTTCGCGTACATCGCGGCACTTGGGCCGGCAGTGGCAGCAAACAGCGAGCACATCGCTGCCGACGCCGTTGGGGTGCTCCTTGGTCCGGTCGCGGCAAAGATCGTAGCGGCACTCATTCTCGTGTCGATCTTCAGCGCCACGAATGGTCTAATGCTCAGTGCACCGCGGATGTACTTCGCGATGGCTCGTGACGGCGTGTTCTTCCGCAGTCTCGCGAGAGTGAATCCACGTTTCGGGACGCCGGCGCTCGCGATTTCGGCCAGCGCTCTGTGGGCGGCAGTGCTCGCGGCGACGGGCACCTTTGAGCAGCTGCTCACCTACGTCGTCTTTGCCGGGTGGATTTTTTATGCTCTCGGAGCGCTGAGTGTGTTCGCATTCCGTCGGCGCGAGCCGGACGCGCATCGGCCGTTTCGCGTGCCGGGTTATCCTCTCACGCCCATACTGTTCGTCGCCTCCGCCGCCTTGCTTGTGGTCAACACGGTCATTACGCAGCCCGCTCGCGCCGCGGTGGGCATCACGGCGGTTCTTACTGGAACACCAGCGTTCTATCTGTGGCGCGCGGCCTCGCGCCGAAACCCGATTTCCAATCTATCCGAGGTTCGCGATGCGACCATCGTTTGACAGCTTCGTCGCGCGAGGCCGGAGCAGGCTCGTGTGCAGCCGCGTTCTCCGACTTGTGCTGGTCGCCAGTTCAGTCGCGTGCGCGACCGCATCATCGGGAGGAGGCGGCGCGGCGTCGTCCGCGGAACCGGCGTATGACGTTGTCATCTCCAATGGAAGAATCGTCGATGGCAGCGGCAACGCATGGTTCTACGGTGATGTCGGAATCCGCGGCGATCGGATCGCCACGATCTCGCGACGTGGCGCGCTCGAGAAGGTTACGGCGCGCCGACGCATCGACGCGACCGGGCTGGTCGTCGCGCCGGGATTCATCGACATACAGGGACAGTCGGGCGGTCCGTTTCTGAACGGCGACGGCCGCGACGTCGGGAAGCTGACGCAGGGAGTCACCACAGAGATCCTTGGCGAGGCCTACACCGCGGCGCCCATGAGCGCAATGTCGATCGCCGACATCCCGTCTGACAGGGCTGCGGCGATCGAGTCGGCGAAACGCTTTCTCGGCCCGCACAGTTTTGACGCGTGGCTGCGCGCCATGCAAGCGCACGGAATCTCGGCGAATGTCGGGTCATTCGTCGGCGCGAGCACGCTTCGGGAGTACGCCATGGGCATGCACATGGGCGTGGCTGCCGGCGCGGCGCTCGATTCAATGCGCACCGCCATGCGCACGGCAATGGAAGACGGCGCATTCGGGCTCGGGACGGCGCTGATTTATCCGCCTGGCAACTTCGCCAATACCGAGGAGCTGATCGAGATCGCGAAAGCCATGGCGCCTTACGGCGGCGTCTACATCACTCACATGCGTTCCGAGGCGGACCAACTCATGGAGGCAATGGACGAGGCGATTCGCATCGGTAAGGAGGGCGGCGTCCCCGTCGAGATCTACCACCTGAAGGCGGCAGGCAAACGGAACTGGGGCAAGGCTGGGGCGATGATCGCCAAAATAGATTCGGCGCGGGCGGCCGGGCTCGACGTCCAGGCGAACATGTATCCGTTCACGGCGGGCGGAACCGGACTCGCCGCCTGTCTCCCGCCGTGGGCATCGGCTGACGGCAAGCTGTTCGAGAATCTTGGCGACTCCGTCATGCGCGCGAAGATTCGAGCCGAGGTGGCGCATCCGACCAGCTATTGGGAGAGTCTGTGCGAGTTGGCGACGCCTGAGGGAGTGCTGATCGCCGCGCTCCGCGCGCCGGCGAATCAGCGCTGGTCTGGCCATCGTCTCGCCGAGATCGCCGCCGCGGCGGGAAAGGATTGGCTGGATACCGTGATGAACCTGTTGCTGTCCGAGCACCAGAACATCGGCACGCTCTACTTCCTCATGAGCGAGGACAACATCCGGCTTCAATTGAAGCAGCCCTGGATGAAGATCGGCACCGACGCGATCGGTCCGGATCCGGACAGCGTCAAAACGCTCGTGCATCCGCGGTCTTATGCCACGTATACGAAAATCCTCGGACAGTACGTGCGCGACGAGCGTGTCATCCCGCTCGAGGATGCAGTCCGCAAAATGAGTGGAGCCGTCGCCGAGAGACTGCTGATCCATGATCGGGGGTTTCTGCGTCCCGGCCTGTTTGCCGACGTGGTGGTGTTCGATGCGGCCACGATCAAGGACCACAGCACGTACGAACAGCCTCACCAGCTCTCCACCGGAATCAAGCACGTGTTCGTGAATGGAGTGGAAGTGATCCGTGATGGGCGCCACACCGGCGCCAAGCCCGGCCGCATAGTGCGCGGTCCGGCGTGGCGCGAATTCGATCAGGTACGACCATGAGCTCAACCCATACCCCGTCGCGCGACTGCGTCGACGCACCGCTTTGTAACCACCAACAGGAGCAACCAATGCGCACTCGATTCGGTTTGCGTGCCGCTCGAGCCTCAGTGTTTCTCGCGTTCCTCGCTGCGGCGATTGCCTCAGTGCTCGGCCCGCGTGACCTCGGCGCTCAGGGAACTGCGGCGATCGAAGGACGCGTGACCGACGCGCGCTCGAAGCAGGGAGTCGTCGGGGTCTCCGTGACGGTGCAGGGAACCAGACTCGGCGCGTTGACGGACGACGAAGGCCGATTCAGAATCAGCGGCGTGGCGCCAGGCACCTACACCTTCGTCGCGCGTCGTCTCGGCTTTGCGCCGCACCGCCAGACGGTTGTCGTGGCGGCGGATCAGTCGGCCGTAGCGGACGTGGTGCTCGAGAATACGGCGGTGTCGCTCGATCAGGTGATCGTGACAGGAACTGTCGCGGGTGAGGAGAGACGCTCGATCGGCAACGCCGTCGCCACCATCAACGCCGACGACGCGATCTCCAAGTCTGCCGCGCAGAGCGTGAGCACCCTCATCGGCGCGCGCGCGCCGGGAGTCGTCATCGCGCCCGGCAGTGGCCGACTCGGAGCGGGGCCCACTGTTCAGATTCGCGGCCGCAGCAGCATCGGCCTCGACAATTCCCCACTCCTCTACATCGATGGAGTGCGAGTCAACAACGCCAGCTCCGCGGGAGCCGTTGCTCCCGCCGGACGGCTGGGCGGTCAGGCATCGAACGTCGCGGGAAGATTGAACGACATAAATCCGGATGACATCGAAAGCATCGAGATCATCAAGGGTCCGGCCGCTGCCACGATCTACGGCACCGAGGCGGCCAACGGCGTTATCCAGGTCATCACCAAGAGAGGGGCTGGCCTGACGCCGCAAGTCACACTTCACCTTCAGACCGGGAGCATTTTCTTCCAGAATGCCGAAGGTCGCGTTCCCACCAACTTTGCCAAGGATCCAGCCGGCAACATCGTGACGTGGAACGGAGTCGAGACCGAGAAAGCCCGCGGCACACCGATATTCACGACGGGACAAACGCGTCAATACAGTGGCTCAGTCTCCGGTGGACGTGACGCCGTGTCCTACTACGTGTCGGGATCGTACGAGAACGACCTTGGGGTCGAGCCGAACAATACGGTTCGACAGTATTCGTCCCACTCGAATCTCACGATCACGCCCAACGCCAAAGTCGACTTCGGTACCAGTCTCAATTTCTCGAGTCTCTCCACGCACTTTGGCGCGGACGTCGGAGCTTCCGCGCTGCTGGGCGCGATTCTCGGCCACAATCTGGTCTTCCCGGCCGCACGAGGATTCTTTCCAAACTTTACGCCGGAAGTCCCGCAAACGCTTTATGACAACGCGCAGGGCGTCAATCGATTCACGGGAAGTCAGACGATCAATCAGCGCCCCACGAGCTGGTTCGCGCATCGCCTGATCATCGGCCTCGACTACACAGGTGACGACAGCCGGGCAATCGAACACTTCACGCCGGACCCGGCACTGATCGCGCTTATCGGTGCGACCGCGGCTACCGGGAGCATCGGCCAGACACTGAGACACAACACGATCATCTCGACCGATTACTCGGGAACGGCAAAGTTCAATTTGAATTCGTCGCTCACCTCGGCATCGTCGATCGGCGGCCAGTTCTTCCGCACGGAGCTGAACTCGAGCTTCCTCGGCGGTACCGGATTCCCGGGGCCGGGTGTAGAGACAGCAGGCTCAGTGAGTGTGCCATCCCAATCGACTCAGTCCCAAAGCATCAACACCACGATCGGCGCTTATGGACAGCAGCAGTTTGGATGGCACGACAGGCTCTTCCTGACGGGTGCGCTTCGAGTCGACAACAACAGCGCTTTCGGCGAGCAGTTCAAATGGATCACATATCCGAAAGTCAGCCTCGCCTGGGTGCTGAGCGAAGAACCGTTCTTTCCCCAGACCGGACTTCTGAATTCGCTCAAGCTCCGAGCGGCTTACGGCGAGTCCGGACGGCAGCCGGTGGCGTTCTCGGCGCTTCGGACATTCAGCGCGTCTGCCGGATTCGTTACACCAGGAACGGTCGGCAACCCGGACCTGAAGCCGGAGCGCGGCAAGGAGCTGGAGCTCGGCTTCGAGGGCGCCTTCTTCAACCGGCTTTCACTCGACTTCACGTACTTCAACAAGCGAACCCTTGATCTGATTCTCAATCAGGCAGTCGCTCCCTCGAGCGGGTTCTCAGGAAGCCAATTCACGAACCTGGGAAGGGTCGACAACCACGGCGTCGAGCTCCAGGCGGGGTTGCAGGCAATCACGCGTCCGAACTTCTCGTGGGAGATCAACGGCAACATTGCGACGAACAAGGATGAGATCAAAAGTCTGGGGGGAATCCCGAGTCTCATCCTCAGTGCCGGACAATTCAACAAGGTTGGGGGTCCGATCGGCGGCATCTACACCAGGCGCGTCGTATCGGCGGATCGCGATCCCACGACTGGCGTCGCAACCAATATTCTCTGCGATGGCGGCCCGGGAGCCGCGCCGGTTGCTTGTGCGTCGGCGCCTTTCCTCTTCATCGGAACTCCCACGCCCAAGTCGTCCGGCTCGATCGCGAACACCTTCACGATTGGGAACCGGCTCAGGCTGTATGGTCTCTTCGACTTCAAGCGCGGGAACCGCGTGCAGAACGGCAACGAACAGAATCGCTGTCTCGGAGCTGCGGGCGTCTCGTTCTGCCGCTCGACCTATTTTCCGACCGAGTACCCGACGGTCTATCTCGCGGAAAGACAGGGGAGCGCGGCGGGCTTGGGGATCGTAGACCAGTACTGGCAGGACGCATCGTTCACCAAGCTGCGAGAGCTGTCCGCGACTTTCTTCCTGCCGGATCGCATGGTGCGCGGGATACAACGCGCATCCGTGTCGCTGATTGGACGCGATCTACACACGTGGACCAAGTACCCGGGGCTGGATCCGGAAGCAAATATCAACAACGTCGGAACCTCCTTCCTTGCGACTGATCAGGCGGTCACACCGCCGCTCAGCCGCTTCATCGTCAGCCTCAACCTCTCCTTCTGACCTATGCGAAACTCAATCAACTACCGTCGCGCGGGGCTGACGACGCTCGGGTCGAGCCTGGTCCTCGCGCTGGCCGTGACTCTGGCTTGCCGAGATATCACGACTCTCAAGCAGGAGAACCTGGGCTCGGCGTCGGCCGGAACGCTCTACATACCCGCCAACGCATTGCTGCTCACTAACAGCGCAATCATCGATTTTGAGTGTGCCTACAACCGTTACGTCATCGGCAGTGGGCTTTTTACCGACGAGCTCTCTGTCGCAATCGCACAGACGGCGAACTTCGACTACGACGCGCGTCGAGTCACGACGAACGCATCGTACGGCACGAACAACTGTGGTGCGTCACCCACGGTGGGGGCCCCAAGCTCCACACAACAGCCAGGTATTTACACTCCGCTCTCGGTCGCGCGCGCGACGAACGACACGATCCTGGCCAAGCTCGAAGGGTGGACCGATGCGGAGGTGCCGAATCGCGCCAAGCTGATTGGTCAGGCGGCGACGTACGCGGGCTTCAGTCTGATACTCCTCGGCGAGGGCATGTGCTCCGCGGCAATCAATCTCGGTCCCGAGATCCAGCCGGCGACGCTGTTCAACGAGGCGATCGCGCGCTTCGACAAGGCGATCGCCAGTGCAACGCTGGCTGGTGACAACGCAACGCTCAACCTTGCGCTGCTGGGTCGCGCGCGCGCCAAGCTCGACGCCGGCGGCGCGGCCAACCTGGCTTCGGCCGCAGCCGATGCGGCGCTCATTCCTCCAACCTTCGTGGCTAGCACGGCGGCGAACGCCATCGACCCGCGCCGTCAGAATGCGGTCTTCGTGCACATCTCGCAGAACAGCTTTTCGACCGTCGATCCATCGTACCGGAATGTGCTTGTCCCCGGCGGAACCACGCAGGATCCGCGCGTTGCGGTCACCGATCTGAATCGAAACGGCACCGCATCGGGCACCAGAATCTTTCTTCCCAGCAAGGACGGCACTAACGCCACTCCCCTTCGTCTGGCGAGCTACGCCGAGGCGCAGCTGATCATCGCGGAAAATGCGGCAGCGACCGGAGATCTGACTGCAGCAGAGACGGCCATAAACAATGCTCGCTTGCGCACTCCTGGCGTGCCTGCCTATGCACTTCCAAGCGGAGCTACAGCGGCCGACGTAACCGCGCAAATCATCGAGGAGCGCCGTCGCGAGTTCTTCGTCGAAGGGCACCGGCTTGGCGACCTGAGGCGATACGGAGTCCCGTTCATTCCGGCCGCCGGTGCGGCGTATCCTTTCCAGGGCACGTATGGAGCTCTGACCTGCTTCCCACTACCCGACGTGGAAAGAATCAACAACCCAACCATCGCCGGAGCCTCGTGAGGGTGACTTTCATTATGCGAAGAGCCTGTTCAGCACTGATCGTTGCCGCCTGTTCCGGCGCATTTGCCGGTGAGTCGCTCCAGGCGCAACGCTCGCCCGATATGGCGGCCCTGGACCGATACGTTGCGGCTGCCGCCCGCGATTGGCATGTCCCGGGGCTCGCAATTGCCGTGGTGCGGAACGACTCGCTCGTCTTTGCAAAAGGCTACGGCGTTATTGAAACTGGAAAGGCTGCGCCCGTAACGGAGCACACCCGCTTCGCGATCGGCTCGACGACCAAGGCGATCACGACCGTCGCCCTGGCCATGCTGGTGGATGAAGGCAAGCTGCGCTGGGACGATCGGGTCATCGATTACATCCCGGACTTCCGCCTCTACGATCCATATGCAACACGCGAGCTCACCATTCGCGATATG
>Ga0193744_1000292_pt1 | contig 12114 bp, 7 predicted proteins | sample L1a1metaG_FD_143056 | JGI IMG/M metagenome (GOLD analysis project Ga0193744, IMG submission 143056) | Soil microbial communities from a riparian zone of the East river system, Colorado, United States - L1a1 | ecosystem: Environmental > Terrestrial > Soil > Riparian zone | place: USA: East River...
AAAAAGGTAAACGGCGAGATGGCACTTATTATGACAGTATACAATGTAAGACGCTGTATAACAATACTTGGAATAGAATCTATGATAGAAAAATTAAGTAAATGGATCCCGGATTATAGCAAAATAGGCATAAATGGCTTAAAACAAGCTTTTTTAAGAGCATTTAGGGGCATTCAAATATATCAATTGCAAGTTAATTGATAAAAAACCTGTGCTCTTAAATCGATTATAAATGCTTGATATATCAATATAAGAGGTATAATAATTAGTCCTATAAAAACCTAGAGAGTATTTTCACATTCTGACGATATACGATTTGCTTTTAGCGTCCCTATTAAGGATGCGCATGTTTGCTTTGTCAACAGTTAACTGCTAATCACCAAAAGTCAACACACTCCTCACATTTCACTCTTTACTATTCACTAAACACTATAAATTACCCTTAAAGCCTAAAGAAATACCCAACTCCAAATTGAAAAGTACTATTTTTCTGGGAAGCATAGTCTTTTTCATTTCCCTGGGCATCTGTAAAATGTAAAGTTGAAATATTTAAAAAACTCTGATTGTATTGAGCATTAATAAAGAAATTATTATAGTAATATCTTATTCCCAAAAGCCCACCAAAGTCATAATCCTTAATTGTTTTATTATTACTACCATTAAACCAATCAGAACCTGGAAATTTATATTCTTCTTTCAATTTGATACCATAATTAATACCGCCATAAATACCAATAAAATCTATAACTTTGAATTCAATGGTTGGTTGAATATCTAAATAAGAATACCTTACTTCTGGTAATAATACTTCAAAATCACCAGCTTCTTTATGATATCCTTTTTGACTGTATTGCAAAGCTGTTTGTATAGCTAATTTTTCGCTAATGTTATATTTTACTATTGCTCCACCGTAAAAATAAGTACTGTATTTAGTAGGAAAGAAATATTCAGTAAATAGGCTTTTGGAAATATTGACGCCCATATTTGGAGCTATTGAAACTTGAGCATTTAACTTATTACTAATGATGGAAATTAGAAAAATAAAGCTTAGATATACTGTCTTCATAATAAATAGTGTTTAAGAGTTAACGGTAATTTTATTAATTAATTATAGAATGCAATATTATTATAATGCTTAAACTATTAAAAATGCTGCATTTAATTGGAATAGATTCAACTGTAAATTAACCATATTTTTTAATGGTTTGTATTCTACAGTATAATCTAATTAACTTTGCATGATGCATACAAATGAAAGAGTCAATAAAATTCTTACTAATTTTAGTATTAGTTCCTTAAACTTAATGCAGGAGGCAGCCTATGATGCAATAAGTATAGAGAAAGATATTCTTTTAAAAGCTCCAACAGGTTCTGGTAAAACATTGGGATTCTTTCTCCCGATTTTGGAAGATTTAAATAAAGAAATAAATCAAGTTCAATGTCTTGTATTAGCTCCTTCCAGAGAGTTGTGTATCCAAATAGAACAAGTGTGGAAAAAGATGTCTACCGGTTTAAAAGTAAATTGTTGTTATGGTGGCCATAATATGGCAATTGAAGTTCAGAATTTAAAGACTCCCCCTGCTGTCTTAATAGGTACACCTGGACGTATTGCAGATCATATGAGACGGAAGACTTTTTCCTGGGATGATATTAATATTCTGATATTGGATGAGTTTGATAAGTCATTGGACTTGGGATTCTATGATGAGATGTCTTATATAGTCGGCAAACTGAGAAAGCTTAATAAGAGAATTCTTGTATCTGCTACAGATGCAATAGAAATCCCTGAGTTCATAAAGTTGAAGAGCCCTAAAGTATTGGATTTTACAACTGAGGAGACAACAGGTGAGGGCTTAAGTCTAAAAATGGTATTATCAGATTCTAAAGATAAAATCGAAAGTCTATATAAATTGCTTTGTTACCTGGGTGCAGAATCTACCCTGATATTTTGTAACCATAGGGAAGCAGCAGAAAGGGTAAGTTTACTGTTAATGGAAAAGGGATTAGAAAATAGTTTTTTCCATGGTGGAATGGAACAAATAGACCGTGAAAGAACTTTAATAAGATTCAGAAATGGTAGTATATCTTTCCTTGTTACTACAGACCTCGCTTCCAGAGGGCTTGATATCCCGGAAGTTAAGAATGTAATACATTATCATTTACCTTCTACAATAGAAGCTTTTACACATAGGAATGGCCGAACAGCTAGAATGCATGCCACAGGAATTGCCTTTATCATTTTATTTAAGGAAGAAATTTTACCTAAGTATTTACCGGAACCCCCTGAAGAACTAATATTACCAGATAATTTAAAACTTCCCAGGGAACCATTGTGGACCACATTATATATAAGTGGTGGAAAGAAAGATAAACTCAATAAAATTGACATAGTTGGATTCCTATGTACAAAAGGGAAATTAGCTAAAGAAGAAATAGGTCTTATAGAAGTAAAAGATTTTCTCTCCTTTGTAGCTATTAAAAAAGATAAAGCCAATAAGGTGCTAAAACTTATCCAAAATGAAAAGATGAAGACTAAGAAGTTTAAGATTGAGTTAGCTAAGTAATTTATAATTTAAAACATGATGATGGATTTTGCGACTTCATGTTTTAATATTAAACCTTAGTTAATTGGACTATCCATTAATTATTTTTTACCCATTTAATAGTTTGTTTCCCTTTATCAGAAATAATATTAATAAGGTAAGCCCCACTTACCAGCTTTTCATTATTTATAGGCATTGAATTAAGTCCGGCTTCTAATTGTATTTCTTGTTTTGATAGTAGGACCCCTTTTATGCTGTTAACTGAAATACTTAGTTTCATTGGGTCCTTAAGATCAAAATATAGCTTAGGATCAGAAGACGGATTTGGATATATGCTGACATTTATACCTGGAATATTTAGATTAGGTACACTAGTAACTCCTTCTGATGTAATATTCTGTGCATAAATACCATAGTCAATTCTTGAATCCTGCCAAACTATTACTGCCTGGTTATTAATGAAACCGCCCAATGTTATATTAAATTTACTACTAGTAGGGACGGAAAGGGGGACTACCTTAGGGTTCCACACATTAATCCCTGAATAATCTACCTTTACTGACTTAATTAGGTCATTAGTAACCGTTGATTGAGTATAAATTATTACAAGACCATCATTTGAATTCCCAATTTCTATAGGGATATAAAAATTAGCGTCAACTGGGAGTAGTTCTTTTCCATTGCCTGAAAAAACAATGGTACTGTTACCTTTTATAGCCTGTACATATACCCCTGATAATGATTGATTAGCATCCTGCATTCTGACCAATACCCATAATTGGTCTTTATCTTCCAAATATACAGATCCGGATAATGATTTAGAATTAGTTGGAGAATTACATGCTTGAACCCCGTCAGCCCCAAAAAGTACACCTGTTGTTGTTATTCTCTGAACATAAACATCATTTAAGGATGCTATATCAGGATTGCTGGTATTGTAAGCAATGTAATATCCGGCATTATTATCAGAGACAGGTTCAGGGAAAAAGAAAAAAGGTATCTTTTTAGAAGATACAGCCATTGGTATTTGCCAATAAGCAGTTCCATCTGGTTTATATAGCTGTGTTAACATTGTTGATGGAGGCAATCCAAATCCTCCACCTTCTTCTGCATACAACATATAAAAGCCAACTGATTTAGCAGCAATAATACTTGGCCTCGAATATTTCTTAGTAACTGTTGCATCTTTAACACGATGTAATGAATCCCACTGTACTATTCCATTGCTAGATAATTTAGTAAAAGCTATCCATTTGTTGGTGTTATCATCTGCATTCCATGCTATAATTACATCATCATTATCTATAATACCAATAGCTGGGCCAAGACCCTCAGACGAAGTAGTATCAATTAAAGAAATACCATCATTTCCCCACAATTGATTACCTGATTTATCTAATTTGTAAGCTACTATTTGAAGTTCTCCTGTCCTTTCATCCTGAAATGCTACTATAGCATTATCCTGATGATCAATTTTCAGGTCATACCTGTAAATAGCAGTATTTTGAGCTTTGTCACTTACTATTTTACCATCTGGTTCCCATAATTTATAACCTTTAGCATCTAATAATTGCATTCGGAATCTATATGTACCATTGCTATTATCAAACCAGGAGATATAGGTTAATCCATCTGAAGTGGTTACTGAATGTGGAACGCTTTGTTCAGATCCTGCAAAATCAGAAACTACTGTGTTTAAGCCAACATCATTTGTCCATTGACCAAAGCCTGATTGTGTTAAAAACAAAGAAAAGCTAAGAATTGTAAATATTCTTTTCATAATATATTTTTATTTTAATATGCCAATATACAATACTTTAGTGATATGCTATTAGAATAACTTGATAAGTTAATTGTAACTGAAATTGAGGTTGATATGTTAGTTATATACTAGCTTGCTTTTTCTTCTTTAGATCATCCAATTCTTTCTTAATTGGTTTAAAGGGACCAAATTTATGTTGTTCTTCAGTATATCTATCAATATATGGGCCAAAAGGATGATCAATTGGCTTTTCATTTATTTTTGGCCAGTCATTATTGAATACTTTATGGGGCCTGGGTTTACTGGCTATATATCCTGCAATATCCCAGGAATCTTCATCAGTTAATTGAGGTGCATTATAACTTGCACCAAAAGGCATATTGGCTTTTATATAACCAGCAAGTCTAGATAAACGATTAAGTCCGGCTCCCGAATTATAACTATGAGGACCCCATAAAGGAGGATATAGATATGCAGTTTTATCAAAATTAAATTGCCCTGTCCCTTCTTGCAGATGACAGGATTGACATTTGTCTTTATATAATATTTTACCTTTAATTGAATCAGCTGCTCTGTCGAGATAAGGAAGTTCATATATGCCACTTCCTTTGGGTTTTACAGATTTTGGCACAGTTTTACCAACCCAGTTGATATAGCTTGCCATAGATTTCATTTCTTTTGAACTGGTATCAGGTGCCTTTCCGTTTAGCGACCTTTCGAAGCAATCGGTAATTCTTTTGTAAATATCTTCAATCTTACCACTTCTGGCTCTGTATTTAGGATAGCTAGAAAATACTGCCCCATAATTATTACCGAATGGTATAGTGCCAGCATTCAAATGACAATTCTGACAATTCATTCCATTGCTAATAGAAGCTAATTTGCCATTAGGGCCAAAATAAACTGAAGTATTGCTAATCAACTCTCTACCATAAGATAGAACAGCTTCATTCGCATCATTTTGCAATTCTCTTTCTTCAGGAGCATGCCAAAGATCCTGGCTCTTAGCAATTGCAGGTATATCATTTATTGTATTTAATAAATTTGCTTTAACTTCTTTATGCTGTTGGTTTAAACTTAAAAGCCTGGAAATATCTTGAATACCAGATACATTTATAAATGTAAAGACTACAATTACTAAAACCAGAAAAATAACCAGGCTTAATAAATGTTTAATTTGCTTTAGTAATTCTTTTTCTCTATTATTAAGTTCATTCATTTTAATTCAAATTATAGCTTCAAATTTAAATTGAAATATTGGTATATCAATTTTGAGAGCATATAAAAAACTTATTCCTTTACACCCCATACTCTGAATATCCTGGGTAGGCTGATAATAGTAGTTTCATCTTTTGTGAAATCTTCCAGTTCTTTCAAAACTTGTTGAATTGTTTCCCTATCAGCCAGTTTCTCTTTTATAAGAGTTTCCTTTATTTTATCTAATGTAATATAAGCCATCCATTTTCCTTCTCCTTTATTAAAACAGGGTTGAATGACATCAAAATTAATGTTTTTAATACCCGCCTGCCTAAATAATTCGAAAAGGGAAAGCCCAATTTCTGAGTTTTGTTTTCTACTCCTGGCTAAATCAGCATAAAACTGTATATACTTTTCAAAAGCTAAACAAGGTGGATGGCAAAAATGACCACTAAACTGAACATCCTCTGTTATAATCTTTCCTCCAACTTTAAGGCTTTTTAGCATTTTATTTAATGCCTTCAATGGTTGATTAAGATGAGACATTAAAAATCGGGAAAAGACTATATCAAATTCATTATTGAAGCTAATATCTACGACATCCAAAACCTGGAAACTGACATTATTAACTCTATTTTTTAAAGCATCCTGTTCTGCCAGGCATATAATTTCTTTATCAAAGTCAACACCTACTACACTACCAGTATCACTTACCATTTTTGCTGCCATTAAAGAAACATCTCCTCCGCCACAACCAATATCCAGGACTTTTAGGCCTGTTATTGGACCATAAATTTCCAATAAAGATTTTGTGTTTTGGCTTAATAAATCTGACAGCACCTTAAGTCTTATTTTACCTTCTTCTCCTCCATTAATTATATAAGAATTTTCTTTTTCTTCCATTATTAAATTCAATTTAATTGATACTTAAAAGCTAATTTATTATTCATTTTAAATAGTTTTTACAAAGATATAATAATTAAAGAATCCGTTAATTTGACAACTTAATAACTTAATTGTGTAACGTTTTTGGATTCAAAGGTGCGACCTTACAAAGATTGTAATAATACTGTTACAAGTTAATAAATCTCTAATGAAAAAAAAATTAGTACCAAGGATTAAAATATTAATACACATAGCGACTTTTATTACACTCATTTCACTTCCTGGGGTTATCTTTGGACAAGCACCAGATCTAGGTGCTGCCTCCAGTTTTTCTTTATTCACGGCTGTAGGTGCTTTTTCAAATACAGGAGCTTCATTAGTAACCGGCGATATTGGAACTAATGTTGGATCCTTTACCGGATTCCCCCCTGGAGTTGTTATTGGACAAATACATGTAGCAGATGGAGTCTCTGCTCAGGCCGCTCCAGACGTATTAAGTGCTTATGGGTATTTGTCAACTCTGACCTGTGGACTAGTCATAGGAACTACTTTAGGAAATGGGCAGATTCTTACTCCGAATACTTATTGTGCAGGAGCCGCTTCCACTCTAAATGGAAATCTAACCCTGGATGGACAAGGGGATCCAAATGCGATATTTATTATAAGGATAAATGGAGCATTAGCCACTAGTACAAATACGAATGTATTTCTAATTAATTCTGCATCATTATGTAATGTTTATTGGCAAGTAAATGGCCAATTTACTTTAGGTGAAAATTCCACTTTCAGGGGGACCTTAATTAATGCTGGTGCTATAAATCTTTTAAATGGTGCCACACTTTTAGGTAGAGCTCTTTCTACATCTGGAGCAATATCTCTTCACACTAATTTAGTAACTATTGGAACACAACCTTTGGCATCGACTATTATCGCTAATGGCCCTATAATATTTTGTGCAGGTGGGAGTGTAGTACTTTCTGGCAATACAAATGGTGGGACCTGGAACACAGGTGAGACCACTCCTACTATTACTGTCACTGCAAGTGGTGATTATTACGTGACAAATACAAATGATTGTAGTAGCATTATTTCAAATCATATAATCGTATTAGTAAATCCAAAACCAACCGTAAATATTTCTGCTAGTGGACCTACAATTTTTTGCCAGGGTGGATCTGTAATTCTTACAGCTAGCAGCAATTTTGCTTATCTATGGTCTAATGGGGCAACTTCCCAAAGTATATCGGTTAGTACACCAGGAAATTTTTCTGTTATAGTTACAAATACAGTAGGATGCACAGCAATTTCAGCTATTGTTAATGTCATTGTTAATCCTCTTCCGATTGTCAATATTACACCAGGGGGCCCTACTACTTTCTGTCAAGGTGGTACTGTTCAGCTTTGTGCTAGTACTGGAAGTATATACTTATGGAGTACGAATGCTACTACACAATGTATTAATGCAACACAATCTGGTGCATTCTCTGTTACTGTAACCAATGCAGAAGGTTGTAAGGCAAGTGCATCAGTAGTGGTAACAGTTAATGCTATCCCGGTTTGTTCTATTTCAGGGAACCTATCTTTTTGTACAGGCCAAACAACCCAACTTTGTGCACCATCAGGCAATGCTGCTTATTTATGGAGTACTGGTGCAACAACTAGTTGCATAAGCGTAACAGATCCTGGAATATATGCTGTTACAATAACCAATACAAATGCCTGCACTAGCACATGTAATGTTACAGTTACTTTAAACTCAATTCCAAATTGTTTAATATCTGGAGAATCTTTTATCTGCAATGGTCAATCAACTCAACTTTGTGTACCTGCCGGAAGTGGAACATATTTATGGAGTTCAGGTGCAAATACAAATTGTATCACTATCAATAATCCGGGCACCTATTCAGTCACAATAACCAATACAAGCGGATGTAGCAGTGTTTGTAGTAAAATTATAACACTTAGTACAGAAAGTTGTATGATAACGGGTATCCCTGTTATATGTAGCGGCCAAGCGACTCAGCTTTGTGTTCCGGCTGGTAATTCTGCTTATTTATGGAGTACAGGTGCAACTAGCAATTGTATAACAGTAACCCAGGCAGGCAACTATTCAGTTACTGTATCGAACTCAGGCGGATGTAGTAGTACTTGCAGTATATTGGTAACATCAAATACTTCCCCTAATTGTTCCATCACTGGTAATTTATTATTATGCGATGGTAAGTATACTCAGCTCTGTGCCACACAAGGCAATTTTACTTATTTATGGAGTACCGGAGATAATACAGCCTGCATCTCAGTAAATATAGGAGGAATGTATGCTGTAACTATAAGCAGCGCGAATGGATGCAGTAGTACTTGTAATGTAATCGTAACTGCCAACCCTGCACCCATATGTCTGATAGCAGGAGAAACTTTTATTTGTAATGGTCAATCAACTCAACTATGCGCCCCTCCTGGTTATGCCAGTTATTTATGGAACACTGGTGCTCTTACTAATTGCATCATGATTAATAATCCTGGAACTTATTCAGTGACTGTAACTAATAGTGGTGGGTGTAGTAGCATTTGTAATAAGATCGTTGCACAAAGTACCCAAAGCTGCACTATTTCTGGTAATCCTCTTCTATGCGGAGGTCAACCAACTCAACTTTGTGTTCCCGAAGGAAATGGAACTTATTTATGGAGTACAGGGGCCATTACTAATTGTATTACAGTAAGTATAGCAGGAAGTTATTCTGTAACTATTACCAATTCAGGTGGATGCAGTAGTACCTGTACTTTAGTAGTAAGTTCCAGCATTTCAACAAGCTGTTTGATAAGCGGAAATTTTACTACCTGTAAAGGAAAATATACTGAACTTTGTGTTGCTGAAGGCTATGTAAGTTATTTATGGAGTACTGGAGATACTACACGTTGCATACATGTAAATGTAGCCGGGTCTTATTCAGTAACTGTAACAAATAGTATTGGATGTACTGGTAATTGCAGCCAGATAGTTATAAGCCAGGCTATTCCAGATTGTAAGATTGAATGGAGTGGTGCATTATGTGAAGGTGAAGTTACGACCCTTTGTGCCCCATTAGGGAATTATGTGTATTTATGGAACACGGGGGATATTTCCCGATGTATTTCAGTTAAACTTGGTGGTGAATACTCAGTAACTGTAACCAATACAAGTGGCTGTTCAAGCGTATGTAGTATAAAAGTAAGTTCTTTCCCTTTACCAGATTGTCATATAGAATGCAGTACATCATTGTGCGATGGAATATCTAAGAGGCTTTGTGTTGCATATGGTTACACCAGTTATTTGTGGAGTAACGGTGATTCCACCAATTGTACACTTATTTATACTTCCGGAGTTTACTGGGTGACAGTTACTAATTGTAATGGCTGTACTAGTATATGCAGTGTTTCGGTAATGTTTGATGAGGGACCAAGTTGCAATATTACCTGCAATGCAAATCTATGTGAAGGTAAATCAGTTAAGTTATATGCACCTGCAGGATATTTAGCCTATTTATGGAATACTGGCGCAACAACCAATACCATTTTGATTACCAGTGGAGGTACTTATACGGTAACAATAACAAATGCAAATGGATGTACTGGTTATTGCACCACATTTATAAAAGAATTCCCAGTTCCAAATGCTACTATTACAGGTCAAACTACAATATGTCTGGGTGATTCCACTTATCTTAATGCTGGTATTGGTTATGCCAGTTATCTTTGGAATACTGGAGATACATCCCAAATTCTTAAAGTGAAGTCTGCTGGTACTTATTATGTGGTGGTAACCAACCTGGGAGGATGTTTTGATTTAGCTGCCGTGGTAGTAATTGTAAACCCAGTTCCTCAAATATTTCTGGGTAAGGATACCACAATTGTAAAACCTAACTTGCTTAAACTAGATCCCGGATTTGGTTTTGTCAATTACTTATGGAGTAACAATACAATTAATCAAAGTTTGATTGTAAATAAAACAGGTTTATACAGCGTGACTGTCACGGATACCAAAGGCTGTGAAGGTTCAGATGCTATCAATGTATTGGTTAGTGGGACAAGCAATTATGTAACTCAAATGACACTATCAGGTGATTTGGTATTATTCCCCAATCCAGGCTCTGGTCAGATAGAACTTTCCTTCAGTAATTTTGAAAAAGATAGTTATACAATTGGGGTCTTTGATCTAAGCGGAAAATTAGTTCTACAGCATAAAATTGATATACAGGAGAAATCTAAAACTGTCTTTTTAGATTTAAAAAATATATCAAAAGGAATGTATCTTATCAAAGTTGAAAGTAAAAAAGGTCAAATAATCCAGAAGCTGGAGACCCAATAACTGATGCTTTTTAAACTTTAACTATATCCCCTCTTTGGTTAATATCAAAGTGGGGATTTTTAAATTAAAGTAGAAGCTAAAAATTAAAACCAGCTAACTCAATTTGTTGTTATTGTAATTATTTGACAGTATAAGTTGCAATAGCCTGACAACCACTAAAATCAGTTACAGTTAATGAATAAGTAGCAGGACTGGTTGGTATAGTAATATTAGAAGCAGCCCCATATCCATTTGCCCATTTATAAGTAAAGGGAGCAGTACCATTTTTAACCTGTGAACTTAATTGTTCAATACCATCATAATATATTTCGACTCCAAAAGAGTGACAATTACTATCTTTACTTGTGCATATTCCGGCACTTGTTATGAAAAAAGCAGCTATAAGCAGAAAACATAATCTTACAGGTTTCATATTTAATAAATTTAATTTAAGCCTACTCTGTGCAGTTTTCAGCAACCCTGTGCTCAGTTTAATTAATATCGAACTTAAGCAAGGTTCGATCATGTATTGACAGTTCATTAAGGATGAACAGCGTCCTTTATACGAAATTAAACATAAATTTATTTAATTGAGTGTAGTTTTATGAAATTAATTAAATTTATAGATTAATATTCACCAGGATTTATTTAGTTTATCAAACATTTATGGATAGTGGATAAACGAACGATGAAATACAAACAACGACCAACGATTTATATATATAACGTAGGCAGTTTTGAAAAACAGAGAAAAAGTGTCGTTTTTGGCGCTTTTGTCACCAGTATTTTTAATTGATAAATATTAATGAATGTAAATGCCTGATAATAAATCTATTGGAGCAAAAAAAATACGCAATTTTTTTAGTTATAGCTTTTAGTATAATTAATAATATAATAAAAATGATATTCATTTGGTTTAAGAATATAGAAATTTTTAAGACTATATCTTCAGAAACATGATCTACAAAAGCAATAAAAAGGGCACAAATTTAGTCTTGTGCCCTCAAACAGGATAGTATAAAATAAATAATTACCGTTGAGCTTAATTCATGCCGGACCTGATTCTATTAGAATTTTTATAGTCCTTTGAATCTCGGTACAGCCTTTCCTGGATGTTGTTTTCAGGAAAACGTTTTGCACGTTCATTCATTCGGTAGAATGTTCCCGTTTTATCAGCCGATAGTGAATTGATGTTGTCTTCTTCAATTAGTTTGCTATTTGCGTCTCTAAAATACCGGGAGGGCAGTTGGCTTGGACTTCTTGATATTGCTGGATGGATGGCAACAATTGAAGAATTATTCTCAAAGTTTGATAAAGGAACGGAGCAAGACTTTTCTTTTTGTGCAAAAGTAAAAATGGATGTTCCAAGGAGCAGGATTAAAATAAGCTGTTTCATTTATTTG
>Ga0193744_1000293_pt1 | contig 12061 bp, 23 predicted proteins | sample L1a1metaG_FD_143056 | JGI IMG/M metagenome (GOLD analysis project Ga0193744, IMG submission 143056) | Soil microbial communities from a riparian zone of the East river system, Colorado, United States - L1a1 | ecosystem: Environmental > Terrestrial > Soil > Riparian zone | place: USA: East River...
CTTCATGTTGGGAGTCCAGGGTCTTGGTGGCCCTCAGGCGCCATAGAACTTCCTGCCTATCCCAGGCCCTGAGCGTCTCGATGAGCTTGAGCTCGATCCCCTGGGCGAGACAGTTCTTCATCAGTTGCAGAACCTTGCTTCTGACACAGTCACAGAGGCCATCTACCCCTGCATAGGAGGGGGATGCAGTGATGACTTGCTGGGCGCCTCCTACCCCCTGCACCCCTACCAAGTACTTCACCTTGGGTCGAGACCATAGCCTTGCAAGAGGGTGAGTCGGGGGGAGGGAAGTGTTGGCAGGAGTCACATTAGGGTTAGTCATGATGACTAAGCTAGGCCTGCAGGGGGTGAATAGCAAGTGGTAGTAGATGGATGATGGTGACCTGCCCCCGCCCCGCCCATGCAAATACACAAAAATTTTCGCCCACTCCGAGTTTCTCAATTCCTACCCACCCACCCACCCCCGCTCGACAATGGAAGGGGATAACCCAGGGGAGAATGGTCTAGGTGCATGGGGTGCAAGGGGTTAGGTAGGGTGTGTCTCCCATGCCACAGTGTCAACCTTGGCATACTCCTACCTGTAATCCACTGAGTCAGCGATACTTGCAGGGAGGGTGATGGATTCGGGGTCTGCCCCTACCGTATCCAGCCTGGACAACCTGGCCTCCCAGTCCCACAACTGAGACATTGCACCATTACGTCGTGCATCTTGCACGATGATGATACGAGTGGTAGCGGTGTATCACTTCTGCAACGTGTTACTAGTACACATACCTGTGCGCCTAGCTTGACAGGAGCCCCGCAGACGCCTACCTTGGGTACATGACTGGGGCGTATCGCGGTCCCAGTGGCAGATAACCACGGCGGTAACAAGGTGATGAATGGCACAAGGTAGACAGTCAATCCCAACCCCGGCGCAACTGTTCGCAGACCCCGGCGTCTCATTCTGGCTAAAGGATGCACTCCGGGCAGGTCTCAAGCGTGATGTTGTGGACGCTGCGTATGATGCTGAACTCCTAGCCAAGGTGCTCATGGCGGAACTCCACAAGGTGCAAGGATGAACACCCACAAGCACCAAGCACCCAAACTCGACGACGCGCGCACCCTGGCTCTCATCACTCAAGGGGCATCGGTGGATGAGATCCTAGCCAGCCTCGAGAGCAAGCAGGCGAGCTCATTGGATGACTGGACCCTGGCGATGATCAGGTTGTACACGGTGGCGATGTGAGCGCCCTACACTCCAACCACACAGACAAGGGCATCCTGGAATCCCTGCTAGCCCGGGCAGCCCAGAGGGATCTAGAGCGCAGGGATTCCAGGGGCAGGGTGCATTTCTGCATCCACTGCGAGACGCCTACCGAGTACAAGCGCCTTGGGCACTTGCGCGGAGTGCTACTCATGGTCTGCCGGGCATGTGATGAGAAAGGAAGAGGGTAGGGATATGGCACACACAGACACACAGGCACAGGCGGACGTGGCGGTTAGGTTGACGCTGGCGCAGGCGCAGGCTGGGGGTGTGGCGTGAACTACGCTAGCCTTCGCACCTACCACGAACACACCGCGGGCGTTTGCAACCTGCTGGTATGCCCCGAAGATGCGCCATGCACCTACCGCGTCCCAGAGGCGTGTGACCCGCACAACTGGAGCGTTTGCGGCGAGGCTTTCGGGCGACACACACCGGATACTCACGAGTACCGCGGGGAGCGTGTCAAGTGAATGGACAAGTGTCCGACCAGTACCACGACGGCATCGCATGGTTGTTACTTCAGATTCGCCAGCATGCAAACGCACACGACCGCACAACGAGTGACGCACTCGATGCTTTGGAGACGTTGCATGAAGACGAACTAAGCGACGGCAAGCTTGACGGTTTGGTGGCGCCCGCCAAGGTGCAAGCGTGAGCCCCGCACTGGTCGCGCCCGGCATCCTGCGACGCATCCCGAGAGACTTCCCCGTGCGCCCCCTGCGCCGCTCCACAAGGCGCGACGGTAAGACCACGTGCGGCACGTGCGGGCTGTCTTGGGATGACGACAAGGTGACGAGCATGACACCGACGCCGAGTGCGCGTTGCCCGTTCGAGGCGTTCCACGAACCTGAGCGCGAGCCGGCGCATGCCAAGCGTCTGGTGGTTGCGCGGGACGCGAGAGAAGCGAGCTACACCGTTCAAGCAGGCGTTCCGACCCTCTACACTCGCCCGTTGGGGGTAGAGACCACGGAAGGCTACAGGGGAATCGTCAACTGCCTCTTGTGTGGTGCGGCGGTTTTGCTGATGGATGCAGACTCGGCAACCAGACATAACGCCTGGCACGCTCGCCCCGGTGTCCCGATGAGCGGCCGGGAGACGGGGCGACGCGAGACATTCACAACGTTCTCGGGCGACATCTACATGCGCTGTGAGTGCGGGTCGGCAGATGCCCGTTGGCGCAGTGCTCCACACGCACCCCAAGACGAGCCTGCGCTAAGAGTTTGGTGTTGCCCCGCCTGCTTCAAGGAAGATTGCAAAGCACGCCAGCGCAAACCGTAGCCTCACGACAGGCCATCCCCACGGGTGGTCTGACGCGAGCTTGCGTAGCAGTCAATAGCAGGCTTTGGAGGTAGATCATGTGTGAGTGCAAGGTCGGACCCGGCAAGTTCGAAGGCGAGGACGTCGTGGCGTTCCTGGCGTATCAGCAGATGCTCAATGGCTGCGTAGACAGCACCACGGGACCGGAGAGTGGTGAAACGGACTGGTTTCGCGCCCCGCTGAACTTCGACGCGGACGCGGGTGTGGTAGACGCTGCCCTGGCCTATGGCTACTGCCAGGAGTGCATCGAATCCCACAACGACATCCGAGGCGGGGTTTCGCTCTGGGAGTCAAATCAAGGTTTCGTGTACTGCACGACGTACGACACGCGAGAAGAGTACGACAGGGCGCTGAGTGAGGCGGAAACCGAAGACGCGACCGACGCCGCACAAGACGACGCAAGCGAGTAAGGGGGAGATATGAGCGGTACAGGCTACAGACAACACATTTGGGAGACGCGGAACGACGATCTAGCCGCGTGCGAAGTCTGCCACGGCGGAGAGGGGTCGCTGCCCGTCGATTGCCCAGGACGCCGTATGACACTCGTCGAACAAGACAGCGTGTACGCAGGAAAGCTAGATTTCCACGGCGGACAGTGGTGGATTCCACGCGTCAATGGGCATAACGGCCTACTCAGGGCCGCGCTGCCCATGCTCGTGCGCTTGGGAGACTTCGTAGGCAACGGACCTAAGACTGGGCCGGAGTCTTTGGGCGAACGTTGCGCTTTGATCCTGGACATCAAGAGCGCGTTAGAGCAGACCGACATTCCGGGTATCGACGACGACACCCATTCGTAGGCAAGCCGCAGCCCGTGCGCGTGCATAGGCTGTTTCGAGCCCGCGAATCGCGGACTTTGGAGGATGAAGAGATGAGCACGCCACGCGAACAATACGATTCGATGCTGGATGATCTCGACGCGGAAACCAAACTCGGTTTGATCGAGCATGTCCCGTTCGCCAAGCTGCTGGAAGAGGTAGACCCGGTAGCCTACCGCTGCGGGGCATCGGACTACCAAGCACAGTGTGACGAGTGCCGTAGGAAATTCTACGCCGACGACCCCGACGACGAGGCGGTATGCCCGGAGTGCATCGAAGCTGCCAAGGAAAGCGACGACGAAGACACCGACGACGAGGCAGGCGAGGTGCGGTCATGAGCATGAGCCAACGGGACCGTGCCGCATTCCTGTACGAAGCTGGCCGTGAGGGGTTGCCGATCGAGGTAGCCCGCAAGCTGCTGAGGTACGGGACGACGTTGCATCGCCTGGCAGAAGCGCAGTGCAACGGGGATTGGCCACTAGACGGGCCGTGGAACCGGTTAAGTACCGGGGAGCATCGTTTTGAAACCGACGTGTGCAAGCGCTGCGAGGGTAGCTACGACGTGCGGGCGTTGGTGGAAGACAAAGCGCGTAGCCGTCAACTGACAGCCAACCCAATGACGGGTGAATCGGGCCGGTGGCGCGTCTGCCCGGACTGCCGCACGTCGGACGCGGTCAAGGCGCTGCTGGCAGAAGTACGCCCGCCCGGGCTACAACGCTTCGTCGCCAAGTTCCAAGGCGATCCCCGCGGCGCTGTTCTCGTGATCGTGGCGCCGTCGGGGCGTGAATTGGTGGCGGGATGACCGCCCGCTATCAGGCGATCACGGAGGCTGCGCGGAGAGTGCTATCCGATGACAAGGGGACAGTCTACGTGTGCGCGTGTGGCCGGAGATTCGACTACATGACAACCCTCGCATTGCATGAGATCGAGTGCAAGGAGGTGACCAAGTGACTGCTAGGTTCAGGGTGCTAGGGAAGTTGGATAGGTCTTACTTGCAAGGTGGGACAGTCACCATTGATAGAGCAAGTGGGGTTTTGACAATCAAGCCTCTGAGGAGGAGGAGGGTTTACTCGCTGCCATTGAACACGGTAGCGGAGATAATTGTTAGCAAGATTATCAAGTCCGAGGTAGCAGCATGCAAGGTGGCGAAGAGGAGAAAGGCAGCATGACTTTGCACCCTGATCTAGCAAGACTAGCACCTGTAGTCATGGGGGTTCCCTTGGGGTTACTTGGAGCATGGTGTTTGGTGAGGCTGCTGCAGATGCTGGAGGTATTCAGCATGCCAGGGGACATGGAGAGATGTGAAGGGTGCGGGGTGGGGGTGTCGGGGGACGGGGAGCCTTGTGCGGTTTGTTTGGCTGAGACCTTCGAAGACGAAGCGTAGACCAGCAGCTAGGGGTGGTGCCCAATCACCCCTAGCCTCGGGTCCGCGTGACTAGGGCTTGTCCTCAACCGGTGGACACCAACTAGGCGGACAGGGCATTGGGTCTGCCGGGGTCAAGCCAGCCCAGGTCAAGGCGCCAGCTACTAGGAGCAAGGCAAGAGCAATGAATACACGCTTTCTCATGGAAGCCTCAGTTGTGGCGATGGGTGCCACCGTTGGGGCAAGTCTAGCCCTTGGGAAGAAACTACCCAAGTACCCAACCCTGGGAGCCTTCCTAGCCTCGGAGGTCTTGTATCGGGGGTATGAGCTCGGGTGGGGCCTTGGGTATGAAGCAGCATGCGCCAGGGAATGCACCTATGCGGGGCTTGGGATAGGGGTGGCCCTGGAGGCCTGGTGGCGGTCTGAGGGGCCTGGGAAGCGGGTTGCAGCAGAGACCGCTGCAGTGGGCGTTATGGTCCTGGCGGGGCTCGGGGGGCTTGCTATGGGGCTTCCTGGGGGACACGCAGACTACCGAGGGTTGATCCCAGTTGGGTTGGGGGCTGCCTTCTGCCTGGTGACAGCTCACTATGAGTCGACTCAGGATCTAGACAGGACAGCCTGCTGGGGCCTGGGGATGGTTTTCCTGGCTCAGGTGGGGGAATACCTGGGTTGGGAATTCAGCCCTTCCTACGGGCTCCTGGGGGCTTGGGTGGTGACATTGGCTTACCTCTGGGTGATGCTGGAGCTAGCCATCCAGGGAGCAAGACGTGGGTAAGAAAGGCCCCCACACTGGCCTGACCCATGAGCAAAAGCTAGCCAAGTACCTGCTAGCACCACCTCGAGCTGTTCGGAGGGATGAGCTCAAGCGGGTGAAGGCGACAAGGTTCTTTGCTCGGGTGAGATGCTTTGACCTGGCATGCCCCAGGTGCGGGAGGATCCACAGCACCCAACCCCATGAGGACAAGGATCAGGTGAGGGGTCAGCTCAGGGTCAAGGGTCGAGCATGGAACCCTCTGAAGTCCCGCCTGACATGCCTGGGGTGTGGGCTCACCATGGTCATCGGGGTCATTGCCTGGGTGGGGGTGGCTGGTTCCCCTCCCAATGACACCCAGCCCACTTCAGGTGAGGCCCTGGACCTTACACAACAGTGGAAAGCATACGGAGCTGAGCTTCATGGGGAGATGGTGAGGGCGGGGGATAACTTGGAAGCCCCACTCAAGGGGGGTGGGAAGACCTTCGGGAACTTGGTCATCGCGGACAACCCAGAGGACCCTTCGGATGGGAGTAGTGGAGGGTAGGGGGAAACGATGAGACTTTGAGACTGAGTAGAAACGACACACTTTGTATTAATGAAGAGGAAAGGCAAGCCGGTTCCCAGTCTCGCGGACAATGAGACTGGGCGTGAGACTGAGACTAGCAGTCTCTGCAGTCTCTCCCAGTCTCAACAACAATGAGACTTGTAAACCCATACAGTTCAACTTCTTGTCCTGTGTAGTCTCAAGTCTCATTGTTTTTCCCACCTCCCTCTACAACAACTCCCTAATTACCCAGTGGCTGCTTGATAACTCTCAGATGAGGGACACCATGTTCTCCGGCTGCTTGGTCAATCATCCCGAACTCCAAAAGAGTCTTGATGGTCTTGTAGAAGGTGCTTCTGGGGACTTCTGGATACAACAACTTCTGTAAGGTATTGGTGATAACCCAAGGAGCATCTTCGGGAGCCCTGTTCAGCTCTCCAAGGATTCGCTTGCTGGCTAGGGACAACTTGGGTGAGGCCTGGGCCTCAGCAGCGCGTGCTGCCTCATACGCAGCTCTAGCAGCGGCTGCCTCGTCCATCCCAACCTGTGCAAGGCTGCCATCAGACTCTCGTTGGAAGATCAGTTCAGCCTCAGGAGCCCAGGCAGGGGAAATCAAAAGTTGATGAAATCCCAGACGAGGATCCGAGCTCTCCTCAGGCTTGAATAGATGGAACTTGCAGGATGGGAACTCAATCAGGGCTGAGGATCCATTCACGTTGTCGAGGTGGTTGATGTAGCCCTTGGTCTTGTCGTTGGAGCGCTTGCAGGCTGTGTGGATCAGAAGAATGGTGATCTTGCGTTCCTCGCACAAGTCATTGATGGCACAGAGGGTGTCGACTACGTTGCTGTGCTGACCTGCAGTGTTGAAGTGGAAGAACACTGAGATCCCCTTGACGATGACCAATGAATCAGCGGGGATGGGAGTTCCAAGTTGCGCTTGAACTCGAGCCAGAGCATGCGTGAACTTGGGGAAGAGGTCTGGAAGGACTCCTTCTTGAAGCTTGGGGCGCTTGTAGGTGTGGTCATTGACCGTGGTGTAGAAGTGAACCGGACCTGTATCTGCGGCTTTGAAGGCCTTTTTTGCAGCCTTGAGGGGTTTTCCTCCAGACAGGTAAATCACACAAGGAACTAGCGGAGTTCCATTTGGGCCATCCCAAGTGAACACCGGTCCACCTGCGAGCACCTGCTTGGCTAGGGTGGCAGCCAAGGTGGTCTTACCTGACCCCGCTGAGCCTATGAGCAGGTGAGTTGTTCGGGCCTCCATGATCCCAGGGATGGGATCGATTGGACCTACTGGGGCAACTGGGATGTCATCATCATCGGGTTCACGAAGTTCAGGTGGGCCTTGTGACATTGAGTTCTGGCCTCCTCGCCAGCTAGGTAGGTGATGTAGTGCGTAGTCATGGTCATCCCGTCTCCATTCGGGGCTCTTCTGGAACAAACGAACGCGGCTGGGCGGGGAAGGAGCGGAGCCCGCCCGTCTTACAGTGGCCTACCGCAAGACTTGCCGCTGAGATGAAGATACTTCCTTGACAGGCGAGAGGGCAAGGCCTAGTTTGTGGGTTGGAAGCTCGAAGCACAAGCGAACGGGAAGCAGGATGCAGCCTGTAAGAACCCTTAGCTAGGACTGCATCAATGGCTCGAGCTTCCAACTACAACCGCTTCGGGCGGTGGTGAGGAGTGAAGTGAAAGTAGTCTACAACGCCTGCCACGGTGGATTCAGTCTCTCCCACAAAGCCATGCTCAGGATCGCAGAACTCAAGGGCGTGAAGCTTTGGCCGCAGAAGGACGAGCGGTTTAGGAGCATCGAGAGCTATACCTATTGGACAGTTCCACCTGACAAGTGGGTCAAGGAGTTGTCTCCAGGTGAGTGGAGCAAGCTCTCTGTGGCAGAGCGCCAGGCCCACAACGTGAAGTGGGAAGGCAAGACAGTCGACTGGGTGCGAGACATCAAGCGCAGTGATCCACAACTTGTTCAAGCAGTGGAAGAACTCGGTGATGAAGCCAATGGAGCACACGCGGTGTTGAGGGTGGCAGAGGTCCACGGCAAGTACCACATCACTGAGTACGATGGGTATGAGAGCGTCGAGACTCCTGATGACATTGATTGGGAAGAGGCACAGTGACCGAAGAAGCCAAGTCCCCTTCGATGCTCTACCTGGCAGACAGATCCAGGATCAACACTCAGCTTACTTGGTGCGCCCGGTGAGTAGATCGATGAACAGGCAGCTTCTCCCACTCAAGTGGCAGATGGCTATGCGCGTAGCCACATTGTTTCCTCAGGTCTACACAGATGGCTGTTGGACCCCTCCGACTAGCCGAGGGACAACCGGGTACAGCCGCACAAACTTCAATGGCCGGAACTACTACGCGCATCGTCTGATCTACGAATACTTCATCGCTCCGGTCCTTCCAGGGAATGTTGTCGACCACCTGTGCCGCAACCGCGCGTGCATCAATCCAAGTCATCTTGAGCAAGTTACGAACGAGGAAAACCTGCGCAGGGGGATTGGATTTACTGGACGCAACTTCCGCACTATAGAGTGCAAGTACAGGCATGCATTCACCCCCGCGAACACCTACATCACCCCGAGTGGAGAGCGCCGCTGTCGCAAATGTCGAGCCCTTGATGAGTACATGCGCAGGCGTGGTGTCAAGTACAGAACAGGCACGAGGCAATGCAAGTGAGCGATCCAAAAGAACCCAGCATGCTTTATCTCTCGGATCGCAGCCGCATGAATCTGGGGTTGACCTGGTGTCCGCGTGCTAGGTACTTGGAATTTTCCTCAGGCCCAGTCGGCTACGGCATACGCTCCAAGCGCCGAGCCATCCCACTTGCAACTGGCTCAGGGATTCATAAACCCCTAGAGCTCGCACTTCGCCACATGAAAGAGCATGGCGAGGTGCCTAGTAGGGAAGCATTCCGCCCCATGGTGGTGGAGGCGATAGCTGAGTACTTCTCATTGGTAGAGAAGCGTGGGTTCATGAACCACACCGATGACCAGACCCAGAAGATCATGCAAGAGCAGCGGTGTTTGATCGAGGGACTGAGCTGGACAGCCTGGAAGATCCTCCTACCACCCATCCATGAGCACTACGCGGTTGTCCATGTGGAGCAAGAGGATGTACTGGTCTGGGACTGTGACTGTGGGCTTGGGGAGATGCTTGGTGATTACACCGAGCATGAAGCTAAGGGTTGTGGAGGTATTGGGATACAAGTTCGCCCTGATGCAGGCCTCCGCAGGCGCAGTGACAGTGCCCTGTGTGTGCTCGACTGGAAATCCGATGGCAATGTTCACAAATACAACTGGCAGGAGTCCTTCCGACTGAACATCCAGATGGCATTCCAGGTGATGTCATTGGAGCGCCTGATGCAAGAACCCGTGCAAGGCGGGGTCTTCATCGCGGGGCTACACAAAGGCTGGAGAGCCACTGAGAAAACAGACCAAGATGGAGTCTGGGTGGGGGCTGAGGGAAGCCCTACCACCGAGAAGTATCAGGCATCTGTCATGTGCTATGGGTACCAGAAGCCCGCCAACCCCCCACTAGAACCAGAAGAATGGCGCTCTGAGTACTACTACTCCGAGTGGGATGAGAAGAAGCAGAAGATGGTGGGGCGTAACCTCAAGGGCAAGGGGTATAGCAAGGTAGGTCTCTGGCTAGCCAACTTCCCAGACAAGCCTAAATCCTGGTCATCCATGGAACACTGGGTGGAGAACTACCTCAGTGATGAGACTGTGGCGAAGCAGGTGAAGTTGGCTGGGCCATTACACGCACCTGAGCATTTGTTTGAGGCATTGAAGCGCGCTGGGACAGCCAATGAGCAGAGGGTGAGGGAATCCCTCTGGGCACTCTGGGAAGTCTCTGAAGCCACTGGAGGTGAGTTCTCGCATCCTGACTTCCAAGCTGCATTGGACATCCACTTCCCCCAGACCTGGGACTGCCAGAGATACAACACCAAGTGCCAGTTTGTGCCGATATGCGATAGGCAGGCTGGGTGGGAAGACCCACTGGGGACTGGGATGTATGAGTTGAGGAGACCGCATCATGAAGCTGAGAGGCTCCAGCTCACATCGCGTGGTGTCGAGCTTCCACCGGAGCAGGATGAAGATGAAGTCCAAGAATGACTAAGCCAATCACGCAGAAGACCTGTGACATTGCTGCTAAATTCTTGAACTACTCAATCGAGGGCGGGATAAAAGCAGGCAGGCAGTTGCTTGCTGGGCAAATAGCAGATCCACATGACCTGGAGTGTTTGCGGATTCTGTTGGACTCCTGGGAAGCGTGTTTGCCTGTGACTGTGCATCCCAAGCTTGTCTACGATCCAGGGAACCCAGTCGTTGGAGATGGGTATCGTCCCCGAAGCGTGCGCAAGCCATGAACCTCCGTCCCCTCCTCACCCTGCACTGGTGGTTCAGGCCGCAGTTACTCTGGGTCTCTGCTCTGCCAGTCATTGTCTTAGTCATTGGCACTCTCACCACCACCTGCATCATCTACACGGTACTGAGTCTTAGACCTAGATTGAAGGAGATCGAGAATGGCAGACATCGACGAGACCTACCAGGAGCGCCGGGATCGTACGGAGAAGGAGAGGCAGGTTGCCAAGTTGGAGTATCAGGCCAACGAGACCGTATCGAAGCCAGTGAGCCAGACTGACCCCAGCCGCATCATCTCCCCAGTCGACCAAGCTGCCCTGGGCATGACCCCCAAGCAAGATCCCCCTTCAGTGCTCCTCCTCCGCATCGAGCACAAGGTAGCTGGGAGACCCGCTGCAGTCATGATCGAGAACGCAGGTGCCCAGACCTTTACCTTCCAGCAAGGCACCACCCAGGAGCAAGTGATTGCACTCTTGGGATCAGTGACCGAATGGTGCAAGTCAGTGGTCGGGATGGAAGTTGAGTTCTCGGTGAAGGATCCACAGTAATGCCCAGAGTTGTCCGCAGGATCACCTACCAGTCCGAAAACCTGGCCACCTTGCAGAAGCAGATCCAGATGTCTCTGGCTGAGGGTGTTCATGAGCTCGCCGTCCAGATCGAGGTGGAGACTATGGAAGACAACCACAACTTCACAGCAGCGTCTGATGGTTGGTTCGAGAAGGAGCCTGCTTGATGGCACCGGTAGACCCCCTCACCCAAGCAGAAGAACTCACTCTAGCCAAAGAAGTCGAAGCCACCGAGGGGTCATTCCACTCCACAGGTGCTGCTGATCTAGTAGTAGGCGACACCGGCACCGGAAAAACCACCCTCATCGGCACCATGGCACTGGACATCTTCCGAGCCACAGGGAAGATCACCAGGTACTACATCTTTGACACAGGGGGGTTCGGAGCATTCATGGCCTCCCTCATCGCAGATGGCATCGTCGAAGTCTGGCGAGTCAGGACCCGTGACCCCGATGGGCGCAGGGCTATGTCAGTGGGGACTTGTCACCTGGCTGCCCTGGGATGCTGGCCTGTATCCAGGGATCCCAAGACAGGGGTCACTGCAGAGGGGGTGGCGTTGGTGTCACCGAGTACCACATTGATTGAAGGTGTGGATACCAATGGGGTAGTCAGGGGCGAATGGCGCTCCGAGGATCTCATCCCACCTGATGCCAAGGCTAGCCTGAGGTTCAGTCGAGTGCGTCGCACTACCCCTGGGTTTGAAAATGTAGGAGGCATGGCATTCGATGGGTTGAGTTCCATGTCTGCCTACTCCCTCGAAGAGCTCAACCACAAGGCAGCTCGAGGTGAGCTCGGGGGGATCAAAGGGAATATCAACACTGTGAGCTCAGGAGGCCTGGACTTCGGTGTCGCAGGCATGGGTGGGATTGGGTTCGTGCAGACTCGAGCCATGAACTGGGCGAGTGCTATGAGTACTATCCCCAACCTAGTTCGCCCGCCTCTTGTCACCGCCCTCAAGCAACGTGGCGAAGAACAAAACATGCCGATTTATGGGCCGAAGATCGAGGGCAAGGCGCAGATAGGTGTGATACCAAGCTGGTTTGGAAATTGCCTGGGGATGGAGGCTGTCCCAGGAAGAGA
>Ga0193744_1000294_pt1 | contig 12044 bp, 9 predicted proteins | sample L1a1metaG_FD_143056 | JGI IMG/M metagenome (GOLD analysis project Ga0193744, IMG submission 143056) | Soil microbial communities from a riparian zone of the East river system, Colorado, United States - L1a1 | ecosystem: Environmental > Terrestrial > Soil > Riparian zone | place: USA: East River...
AAAATCCAAATAGTATTTATTTACTACCTATGGTATGCCAACTCTAGGACCGGATTGTAGAATTTACATAGGTATGTATGGAGCTCAACCATGGTTTACCATAATCAATAATCCTGATGAAAAAGGGATAGCATGTAATGTAGTTTCCGCAAAAACTAAATTGCCCATGTGGCAATGGCCTGCCTTCCCTAATATGATCAATTATAGGTTGGGTACCGGCCAAGCTACCTGCGATAGTAACAAGATTGTACTTACTGCTGCTAATTTTATAATTATGCCTCATAATGGCCCTTTGATAGTTTATCCTAATCCGGGAGTTGATTATTGCAAGGTAACAGGATTCGGATCTAATGAAGGTAAATTACAAATCGTGAATTGCCAGGGTGAAATAATACAAACTACGGAAGTGAATAGAGGCGTAACTGAAATGATATTAAATACTTCTGAACTCCAAAGAGGATTTTACTTTATGAGGTATATCAATAAGAATCAAATAACCCGGGTTTGTAAATGGGTGAAGATTTAAATAAATCAAGATATTCTACAAAAATTAAGTATTTTGACCTGCACCTAAATGTATAAGTCAAGTAAACGTAGAAACAAAGCTAAAAGAAGTTCGCAAGTGGAAAATAAAGTAAAACAAAAAGCAATTCGTCAGGACTACAATTTATAAGATTCGCTCTTCACTTTTTTTTTGGACTCTATTCTCAACTATTATATTTATCTCAATTTATTTCCTCATTACAAATAATACCTCTATATTTAAGCTTATTATATCAGAATATATGAGTTCTTTCTAAGAATTAGCGATATAATTGAAGTTTAGATGGAAACAATTAAGTATTAGGTTAAAGTTTGGAAACAGTTAAAACCCTTAATCCTGTTAAACAGGGAATATTTAATTATTTTAAAATCTTGACTATGAGAACCATCTTATTTACACTGCTTTTTATTCATGTTTTATTTTGTAATGCTCAGAAATGGTGCCCTCCGGGAGCACAATGGATCTATAATTATGGCTGGTTTTATGAATATGGATTTGATAAATTAACTTATGAAAAGGACACTGTTGTACTTCAACAAAACTGTAAAAAAATAACTAGAAATAGAATAACTAAAAGCTGCTGTCCGCCTTCTGGTCCTTATTATTATAAAGATGAGCCTGTTTATACATATGCCCAAAACGATACCGTATTCTTTTTTGATGGCAATAAGTTTAAAGCTGCTTATTTCTTTAGCGCTAAGGTAGGTGACACATTACATACCAGTTTAAAACATTGTGAGGACGAACCGGATATAGTAGAAATAGTTGATTCAGTAGGCAAGATTAAAATAAACGATGATTCTTTACGCTTCTATAGAGTTAAATTTATTAATTATTTAACCCCATTTTTATATCCGCAAAAATATTTAGTTTTTGAATTGATAGGTTGTATAAATACTTTTATAGATCCTTATATAACATGTATTGCTGATGACCAGGCTTGGTACCTGGACTGCTATCAGAACTATAATTTTATGGAATATGATGTAAGCCCTCAAACAAAATGCGGTTTCTTTACCAGTGATGCAAATGTTGAAGAAAGTACAATTTCTATTTCACCTAATCCTGTGTGTAATACATTATTTATAAACACTGGCTTTGAAAATCAAATAGATAGAATGTCAATATATAATATAGCAGGTAAACTTATGAATTTTAATATAAAGGCAACAAGCAACATCTCAAGGTCTATTGATATTAATAATTTTCAAAATGGCACCTATCTTATCCAGATTGTTACTCAAAATGGCAGAGCAATCACTAAGAAATTTATCAAGGATGCAGCAAATTGATTAATCTAAGTATACTTATTATTATAAAACTAAATTATTATGAAAAAGATAATCTTTACGCTATTAGTAGTTTATGCAGGATTATGTAATGCTCAAAACTGGTGCCCACCCGGTGCTGAATGGAAATATTCATCTTATTCATTTGGAGGTTATAGTAATCTTAAGTTTAATTATGAAAAAGATACTATAGTGATACAAAAGGCCTGTAAAAAAATAATAGGCAGAGAAATTTATGTTGCTTATGGTCCTCCAGGAATCCCGCCTATGATAAGCGACACTGTAAGTCTTGAACCATTATTTAGCTATTCTAATAATGATACTGTATTCTTTTTCCAAAATAATGCATTCTATCCTGTTTATAATTTTCATGTAAAATTGGGAGATACTTTAATCTATGAAAATCCAATAGTTAAGTCACAAAAAATTCAACAATTGGTAGACTCTGTGGGGGTAGTTGTTATAAATGGCATTCCTTTGAAATATTATTCTACCCAAAATACAACTATTGACAATGATCAAACTGATCCTCCTCATACTGCAATAATGGAACGATTTGGGGCGCTGGATAATTATATATTGCTGTTTTATGCATCGGTTACTGAGGTCTACTATAATCTACTTTGTTACAAAGACGACTTATTTCCTCTATATCAAAAGGATCCTAAACTAGCTTGTGATTTAATAAGTTCAGTCTCTAATATATTAGATGTGGGTTCGGTAAGATTAAGTCCAAATCCTGCTAATGATAAAGTTGCGATATCCAATTCTTCTGATGATAATATTAAAACAATACTGCTTTATGATATATGTGGAACCCTTAGGAAGATAATCGACAATTCTGAAAATAGTAGTGGTATATCCATTGATCTTAATAATTTGCAAAATGGGATGTATATTATTCAAATTTGGTTTTCTAGTGGTAATGTAATTACTAATAAATTCATTAAAGATTAAGGATTTGGTCTTAATGAGGTATAATTTATTCAATTCATGATTATTGAATATTATTCAGTTCTGATGCTCAAAATCTGGCACCCCTACAGGGCTTTATAATACGATGTCTTTAACACAGGGCTTCACCCTGTGCTATTGTCTGGCGCACTTTCAGCGCTTATGTATTTTTAAATTTTGATTTGTAGTCTTATTAAGCTTGAATATATTAAAATCAAAATCTATTTTTGCTGGTTAAAACCCGGATGGGTAGCCTCTAAGAGACAAGTGAATAGTGCTTTGTGGGTTGCTATAAACAGATAGCACCCAAAGGTGCATTTTTAACATTGTGAAACATAATAAATCTTCACTTATCTATTTTAAAGCTGTTGTAGCAAATACCCAATATAAATGAAATCGCTCTGTAAAAGGCTACTGTTCCGGTATTGAATTCATAAACTAGTTTTCTGAAATAGAATGACAGGCAATATTGCAAGAATTATCTTCTACAAATAACTTAATCTTTTAATTCTGCATTTATTACCATAACTTGTGCCTGGAAATATATGCACTATGACTTTATCAAGAAAAGGACAAAAGACGGAGATCAGAGAAAAAAAGGATTCTCGTAAATTCTTTTTGTATTTGATCGTTATTACCATTCTTATGATGGGGATTGCTTATTTGTTCTATACAATGAGTAGAGGTTAATATTTTACTCAAAGGGTTTTGTATTTTTAGCATATTACATACATATCTTGTGTATGCTATTTATTCTATTCTTATTATTTCAAATACAACCAGGCTGATTGCCTTAATTTCAGGCCATTGAAGCATGAATCATTAAGTATTCCATTGTTTGAGACTCAATACTTCCCCTCAGTGCGTTTTTTTGCTTTGGCTTTACATAGCGGCAAACTCCTTATCGAACAACAAGAGAACTACCAGAAAAGGGGCTTTAGGAATAAATGTAATATAGTTGCTTCGCATGGTATGGAGACTTTAAGTATACCCTTGCTAAAAGGTAAAAACCAACAACAAGCGATAAAAGATGTAAAAATAGCCAATGACCAGGCATGGATAATACAACATTGGAAAAGCCTTCAAACTGCCTATGGTAAGTCTCCTTTCTTTATGCATTATGCAGATAAGCTAAAATCAATACTGGATAAAAAACATACTTATTTATATGATCTGAATACTGAATTACTTTATGCCGTTTTCAGCTTGCTTCATATAAGTTGTCAAATAGAATTTACGACATCGTACATAAAGGAGTATAAGTCTCCTGTTATAGATTTACGGAATCTAACAGATTTATTGCAACCAAATGCTAAATCAAGTTTATCAATGGAATCGCATTCGTATCCACAGTTATTTTCGGATAGGTTAGGCTTTACAGATAACCTGTCAATATTGGATCTGCTATTTTGCCTGGGACCTGATGGTGTAAGAATTCTTAAACAATTTAAAATTAGCTATCAGGAATAAATATAATTCTCCATTCTATATGTCGGATATTAACTCAAAGATTCTAATACAAATAAATACTTTGTTAAGTGAATTAAATATAAGTCTGAACACTATAACCGGAAACATTAAGGAAGTACACTTTCTTCAACAATTAGAGACATTACAACTGAAATTGAAGTATCCGGTAGGCATGCGGGAGAATTCAGCTGAGATTGAGCTTGCTGACCAAGGTGGTACTGAATTAATAAAGCTTTTAGATGAAATTGATAAATTTATAGAATCTATTAAATTAAGCTTACAAACCAGGTTTCATTTCTTTCAATATGATACTCAAATAAGGACCCAAATCAATATGACAATAGACAGTTTTGAATTAAAGGCTATTGCTGAATTAGATAATTGGTTTAAAAAGCTATTTAGTCATTTTAATACAATAGTAAACCGGATTGATCTGGACATACAAAAACAAGGCTCTCTTTCCATTAGAATTAATAGGATACTTAAAAGATTAATGTTTGGAACAGTTAATGAAAATGTGCTCCCAATTTCAGTTAGACAATGTATTGATTTGTTACAGTCCTTATCACATAATGAATCGTACATATCAGGAACTAAACAATTGACAGAGGCGATAAATCAAATGGCAAACGCGCCCTATGAGAAATTACTCATTCTTAATGATTTGGAGCCCTTAGCTGTTAATAGCACATCTGCACCCTATAAATCAAGAAATACAATTATTACTGAGCTTGAGGATCACTACAAGTTAATGCTGGAAAACTATTTTGAACCTGGATTATCAACTGATGCAAATGAATCAGAACTTGAAATACATGTTGTACATGCTGAACGAAACTTAAATAAATATTTAAATAATTATGTTGAGTTTTCAATAAGATATATTATAAGCAGGGTAAATGAAGATTTATCAGTTTTCATAGACAGAGACAAATTCAATTATACTAAAACACTGGAATCCTTTAGAGAAGTGACAATAACAGCACGTAAAGCATTAAAAAAAGAGCTTTGGTCTAAATTATCTGATTATATTCAACTGATAAAAACAAGAATAAATACTAATTTCAATACTTTTGATAAAATGCTGGAAACAGAGCAAAAGGAGATTGAGTTCTTATATAAAAATATTAACAATATAGATCGATCTTTAACTGAACTCTCGCATATCTTGATTAATAAATCATGAAAGACTATTATTGCATTTCAATATAAAGAGCCATAAACAAAATAAACAAATTATGAAGCGTATCTGTATCCTTTTAAGCTTTTTTGCCGTTACATTTCTTTCTGCCCAAAGCTTTAAAAACTCAACAATCAAAGTGAAATACCCAACAACCAAAACAGTACACCAGGCTGATGATTATTTTGGTACATTAGTAGATGACCCTTATAGATGGTTGGAAATTGATACTGCTGCTGAAGTAGAAAAATGGGTTGTAGAAGAAAACAAGGTCACTTCAGATTACTTCAAACAAATACCTTATAAAGATAAAATAAGAGCTCGATATGAAGAATTATTTAATTATCCTAAACTTTCTTCACCGGGTAAAGTTGGCAGGTATTATATCTTTTCTAAAAATGATGGCCTGCAAAATCAGGCTGTTTACTATATACAAGATGGACCTAATGGAAAACCTGAAGTACTGATTGATCCAAATATATTATCTAAAGACGGAACTATCGCTATCGGCTTAATGGGACATTCTAAAGATAATAAATACCTTGCATATACAAAATCTGCTGCCGGTTCTGACTGGTCCGAAATTAGAGTAATAGACCTGGATACCCGAAAAGATATTCCGGATGTAATCAATTGGGTGAAATTCAGTGGGGCAGCATGGCAAGGCCATGGATTTTATTACAGCCGTTTTCCTGAACCAAAAGGAGGTGGAGAACTTTCAGATGCTAATAAATTTCACAGTGTATACTTTCATAAACTGGGAGAACCTCAATCGAAAGATGAACTGATATTTAGTAACGATAAAGAACCCTTGTTGACTCACTCGGCTTCGGTGAGTGAAAGTGAACAATATGTTTTTGTTTATGCTGCTTCAGGTACTGACGGATTTGAGACTTATTATAAAGATATGTATAAAGCCGATAAGGGATTCATAAAACTCTTTTCCGGGTTTGAACATAAAAGTACCATGGTAGAAGTTGAAGATAATAAGTTTTTGATTCAAACAGATATTGATGCTCCTAACTACAGACTGGTTGCTATAGATCCTTACAATCCGGATAAATCTAAATGGAAGAATATAATTCCCGAATCCAGAGATTTTTTAGAGAGTGTTGGAACAGCAGGTGGGAAAATATTTGCTACCTACCTTCATAATGCTACCAGTAAGGTTATGGAAATGAATATGGATGGGTCAAATGTGAAGGAGATTAACTTGCCTGGCCTTGGTTCTGCAGGAGGATTTTCCGGCAATAAAGATGATACTGAGGTATTTTATACTTATGCTTCTTTTGTTTTTCCTCCTTCTATATTTAAGTACACGATTTCAAGTGGCACCACCGAACAGTTCTTCAAAACTGAATTAAAGTTTGACCCGAAAGATTATGAAGAAAACCAGGTGTTTTATCCAAGTAAAGACGGCACTAAAGTATCAATGTTTTTAGTTCATAAAAAAGCTTTAAAACTGGACGGTAATAACCCATGCTATCTTTATTCATATGGTGGATTTAACATTCCCATGATGCCAGGTTTCAGTGCTTCGAGAATGTTGTTATTAGAAAACGGAGGTGTATTTGCTATGCCCAATATAAGAGGCGGAAGTGAATATGGTGAAGCATGGCATAAAGGTGGAATGCTGGAGAAAAAACAAAATGTATTTGATGACTTTATTAGTGCGGCTGAATACCTGATCAAAGAAAAATATACCAATAAGTCAAAACTTGCCATTGCAGGTGGTTCAAATGGTGGATTACTCGTAGGGGCTTGTATGACGCAAAGGCCTGACTTATTTGCCGTAGCATTTCCAGCTGTAGGCGTAATGGACATGTTGAGATTCCATAAGTTTACTATCGGTTGGGCCTGGGTACCTGAATATGGCTCAAGTGATAAAGCTGATCAATTTAAATATCTCTTTAAGTATTCACCTTATCATAATCTTAAGAAAGGAGTTAATTATCCAGCAACATTAGTGACTACAGCAGATCATGATGACAGAGTAGTACCTGCACATAGCTTTAAGTTTGCTGCCATGCTTCAAAATTGTCAAACTGGTACTAACCCGACATTAATTCGTATTGAAACTAAGGCAGGACATGGTGCCGGTAAGCCTACGTCTAAGATTATTGATGAACAGTCAGACATTTGGTCTTTCTTCTTTTACAATACTGATAGTAAAATAAAATATTAGAAAGCCTTGAGAAATATTTTCTATTTAATCTTCCTGTTGTTTATTGTATCATGTAAGCATGAAACTGAAACAAAAGTAGCTACCATGGTATCTGATCCTCATTCATTTTCTAAACCGGAAGATGCAGTTGTTAAACACCTGGATCTGGATATACTGGTTGATTTTGAAAGCCATGTTATCGGTGGTATTGCCAGCTGGGATATTGATGTAAAAAATGGCAATAAGATCATATTTGACACCAGAAACCTGAAGATAGAATCTATTAAATTGGATGATGGTAAGGATGCAAACTTTAGTTTTGGAGTAGAAAACCCTTATCTCGGAAAGTCATTGATTGTAGAGCTTAGGCCCAATACTAAAAAAGTTATTATTCAATATGCTACTAGTCCTGATGCTGCTGCATTACAATGGTTATCAGCTGATCAGACAGCCGGAAAAGAATTACCCTTTCTGTTTACTCAGGGTGAAGCAATCTTAACCAGGTCATGGATACCTTGCCAGGATAGTCCGGGTATAAGATTTACCTATTCCGCAAAAGTGACTGTACCTAAATCAATGTTGGCATTGATGAGTGCAGTAAATCCCCAAGCTAAGAATGATAAAGGTGTCTATTCATTTATCATGGATAAAGCTATTCCTGCTTATCTTATGGCCTTGTGTGTTGGTGATAATGCATTTCAGGCTGTTGGTCCAAGGACAGGGGTATATTCTGAACCTGCTATGCTTTCTAAATCGGCCTGGGAGTTGGGTGAATTGGAAAAGTTTGTTACTGCAGCAGAAGAGCTTTATGGCCCATACAGATGGGGAAGATATGATGTATTAATCCTACCTCCCTCTTTCCCTTTTGGAGGAATGGAGAACCCTAAATTAACCTTTGCTACACCAACAATTATAGCAGGAGACAGGTCGTTGACATCGTTAGTGGCACATGAACTGGCGCATTCCTGGTCAGGAAACCTGGTGACTAATGCCACCTGGAACGACTTTTGGATGAATGAAGGCTTTACTATGTATTTTGAAAGACGCTTAACTGAAAAGGTATATGGTAAAGATTTTGCACAAATGGAAGCCAGTTTGGGCTACCAGGACTGGATGGAAGAATTAAAGAAAATAGGCATGACTAGCCCTGATACTCGTTTATATATAAACCTTGAAAAGAGGGATCCTGATGATGGTATGAGTGACGTTGCTTATGAAAAGGGCTATGCATTTCTCAGGTACTTAGAGGAAAAAACCAACAGAGATAGTTTTGATACTTTCTTAAAGAACTATTTTAATCATTTTGCATTTAAAACTATTACCACAAAAGATTTTGTTAGTTATTTGAAAGATAACTACCTGGTAAAGTTCCCGCAGGCTAAGATTGATATTGACGAATGGATATACAAACCAGGGGTACCTAATGTGAGTAAAGCTCCTGTGTCTATACTCTTTGTAAAATTGGATGAATGGCTCAACAGTTATAAATCTAATAGTAAAATTGTTACAGAACTGCCCAAGACCTTATCTTACCAGGAATGGATCTATATTATCAGAAATCTGCCTGAAAAACTAAGTGAGTCACAGTTTAATTCATTAAATAAACAATATGGTTGGGCTAGTTCAGGCAATACAGAAATACAAGCTGCATGGCTCGAGAAATCAATAAATGCTGGCTTTGGTAAAGCACTCTTAACTGATATAGATAAATTCCTTGTTAAAGTAGGGCGAAGGAAATTTCTGGAACCATTATATACTGGTATGTTAAACCATGGAATGGAGAAAGAGGCTAATGAAATTTATAAGAAGGCCAGAAGAGGGTATCATTTTGTATCTGTTCAGACGATTGACGCGTTATTAAAATATAAAACTTCCTGAACTAAATAAAAATACATGCAACCGCTTGCTGAGCGAATGAGGCCTGCCTCATTGGATCAATATATAGGACAAGAGCATCTACTCGGTCCAGGAAAGGTATTAAGGCAAGCGATTGAGTCAAATCATATTCCTTCTTTTATACTATGGGGACCACCCGGGGTGGGTAAAACCTCTTTAGCTTACCTGATCTCTAAACTAAGTGATCGTCCCTTTTATACTTTAAGCGCTATACAGGCAGGAGTGAAAGATCTGAGAGAGGTATTTGAAAAAGCGAAGAAAGAAAGATTCTTTAACAGACCCAACCCTATCCTATTTATTGATGAGATACACAGGTTTAGTAAATCTCAACAGGATGCTTTGTTGGGTGAAGTGGAAAGAGGGACTATAACCCTTATTGGAGCTACAACCGAAAATCCATCCTTTGAGGTTATCCCGGCTTTACTTTCCAGATGTCATGTTTATGTATTAAAACATCTGGAAAAAGAGCAACTTATTACCATGTTGAAATATGCAATGGCCAATGATTATGAACTCAAGAATAAGAAGATTAGCTTTAAGTCATATGATGCCATTATTCAGTTATCAGGTGGTGATGCCAGGAAATTATATAATATATTAGAACTTCTTTCGCAGCAAATAAAAGAAGGAGAGAAACTCACTGTGACTGATGAGTTAGTAATAGAAAAGGTTCAACAGTTTATTTCTATTTATGATAAAGGTGGGGAGATGCATTATGATGTCATTTCTGCCTTTATAAAGTCTATAAGAGGTAGTGATCCAAATGCAGCTGTATATTGGCTTGCCAGGATGATTGAAGGAGGTGAAGATCCTGATTTTATATGCAGAAGGCTTATTATTTTGGCTTCAGAAGATATAGGAATGGCTAACCCCAATGCATTATTGCTGGCTAAAACTGCACATGATGCATCTAAAATGGTGGGCTGGCCTGAAAGCAGAATTATACTTTCCCAGGCTACAATATATCTTGCTACATCGCCCAAAAGCAATACAGCATACATGGCAATAGAAAAAGCCCTGGCAACTGTTAGGGAATTCCCTAATGCCTCCGTACCTTTACACTTAAGGAACGCGCCGACTAAATTGATGAAACAACTGGACTATGGTAAAAACTATCAATATGCCCATAGCCACCCGGGTAATTTTGTAGTGGAGGATTATTTACCTAAAGAACTAAAAGGTACTATAATGTACCAACCAGGTGAAAACCCTGCAGAACAAAAAATATTGGAACAACTTTTGAGCCATTGGAAAGATAAATACAAGTACTAAAACAGATCATTAAACAGTATATACAACCCTAAATAAAAAACCCATGTTAGCAGAAGTTCATACGGATAACCTTAAGATTATAGAGCAAAGTGCAAGGGATTTTGCAGAAACCTACATTAGACCTTATGTGATGGAATGGGACGAATCACAACACTTCCCTATTGATCTAATGCATAATCTGGGAAGTCATGGCTTTCTTGGTGTTTTGGTACCTGAGGAATATGGTGGCTCAGGTTTAGGTTACCAGGAATATATAACTATTATTGGTGAAATCGCCAAGGTATGCGGATCTATTGGTTTATCCGTAGCTGCTCATAATTCATTGTGTACCGGACATATTATGGCATTTGGTAACGAGGAGCAAAAACAAAAGTACCTGCCTAAACTGGCTACTGGCGAATGGCTGGGTGCCTGGGGACTTACGGAGCCCAATACAGGAAGTGATGCCGGAAGAATGCAATGTGTTGCAGTAAAAGATGGTGATGATTATATTATTAATGGTACCAAGTGTTGGATCACCCATGGTATTTCTGGTGATGTAGCAGTTGTAATTGCCAGAACTGGAGAGTTATTGGACAGTCATGGTATGAGTGCCTTTGTGGTAGAAAGAGGAACACCGGGATTCAAAGCCGGAAAGAAAGAGAATAAACTGGGCATGCGAGCATCAGAAACTGCTGAAATGATATTTGACAATTGCAGAATACCTAAATCTCAGTTACTTGGCAAAGAAGGTAATGGCTTTGTACAATCCATGAAAGTATTGGATGGTGGTAGAATAAGCATCGCTGCTCTTTCATTAGGTATTGCTAAAGGTGCTTTTGAAGCTTCAGTAAAGTACTCTAAGGAAAGACACCAGTTCGGTAAACCTATTTCCAGTTTCCAGGGCATAAGCTTTAAACTGGCTGATATGGCTACTAAGATTGAAGCTGCTGAACTGCTGACCCGTCAGGCAGGTGATCTTAAAAACAAAGGCTTAAATGTTACTAAGCAGGGAGCTATGGCTAAATACTATGCTTCAGAAATTGCAGTAGAAGTGGCTACCGATTCTGTTCAGGTATATGGTGGTTACGGATATACAAAAGATTTCCCGGTAGAGAAGTTTTTTAGAGATTCTAAGTTGTGTACGATTGGCGAGGGGACATCTGAGATCCAGAAGCTAGTAATTAGTAGAGAGGTGTTGAAATAAGTTATCGGAATTGTAAATTGTGAATCAATATCGTTAGTTAAGGAAATTTATTTAATGTTAGCTAAGTTAAAAAGGATTAGAATAGTTTG
>Ga0193744_1000295_pt1 | contig 11961 bp, 14 predicted proteins | sample L1a1metaG_FD_143056 | JGI IMG/M metagenome (GOLD analysis project Ga0193744, IMG submission 143056) | Soil microbial communities from a riparian zone of the East river system, Colorado, United States - L1a1 | ecosystem: Environmental > Terrestrial > Soil > Riparian zone | place: USA: East River...
CTCGGCGGCAAGCAGCGTCGGCATCAGCTCCTTGCAGTTGGGGCACCACGTGGCCCAGAACTCGATCAGCATCGGCGTCTTGCCGATGTAGCTCCCGAGATCGACCGGCTTGCCGTCGAGAGATTGCACCGTCACCGTCGGCGCCTGCGCGCCAACCTCGATCCCGAGGTCCTGCGCCAACAAGGGGGTCGATACCAACGACGCCGCGGTCAAAAGCAGCGTCAGGGAGAGCTTCGGAGAGAAGAGCTTTCGATTGATCATCAGGTTTCGATTTTTGTTCGAGGAGGGCGCCTTCAGATGAGGAGCAGCCCCATCTGCACAAGGTAATACTCCGCAACGCCCAACATGATCAGCGCGAAGAACCGCTTGATCCATACCATCCACATTCCGGCTTTCGGCAGGCGCGCCAGGGTACCGCTAAAGAGTCCCACCACGATCAGGAGCGTGCACATTCCGAGTGAGAATACGAAGAGATAGATGAATCCGAGCACGCCACTCTTTGTCGCGGTGACCCAGGTGAGGACGGCTGCCATGACGGGAGCCGAGCATGGTGCGGCGACGAGGCCGGACGCGGCGCCCATGACGAACACGCCGTAGAGACTGCCTCCCTTCCCCGCCGTCGCTGCCCGGGTCAGTAGCCACGCCGGAACGCGTACCGGAATCACCTCGAGCATCGCCAGAGCAGCGATGATCAGAAGATTGGCAATCGTGAAGTACATCCACGGATTTGTGCTTACCGCGCCGAACAAGGTCCCAGTAAGTCCGGCGAACAGGCCCACCGACGCGTACGCGAGGGCAAGTCCGAGCACGTAGGTGAAGGTGAGCATCACGGTACGTGAGCGCGCGCGCGGCGCTTCTCCGACGGCGCTGCCGCCAACTATCGCCGCGGTGATCGGAATCATCGGATAGATGCACGGTGCGAGGCTCGTCAGGACGCCCGCGATGAACAGAATCGGCAGCGCGGTTAGCGGACTTGAGGAGAGCTGAGTCGAGATGTGGGTGAAGTCCACGATTGCCTTGAATGCGGAAGAGGGATGCTATTTCGGAGCATCCCTCTTTGCAATCATTCCTTGGCGATCGACCGTTACTTCTTCGTCAACAGTTCCTCGAACAGGTCGAGGGCTCGGGGGTCGTGAGACTGGCCGAGCCAGAAAAGCGCTTTCTTCCTTATCTCAGGATCCTTATTCGTCCGCGCCACGGAGATGAGTGCTGGCACCCCTTCCTCGCGGGGACGCTGTGAAAGCGCAAACACTGCTGACTCCCGCACCTCACGATCGACGCTGTTATCGAGGACTATCGAGTTGAGGTTGGGCGTCGCCACATCCCCCGCCGCCTGCCCGAGCCAGAACACCGACTGCGTCCGGGTACTCCGCGGCAAATTGGGATTGCGCGCAACCTTGATCAGCGCCGGCCAGATGTTGGCGCTGTCCGCGACCGTGGCGGGGAGGATCGCTTTTTCTCCCATGCTCCCTTTCTCACTCTGTGCGATCGAGACCAGATAGTCGGCGGCTTCGCCCGCAGGCACCGTGCCGAGGTCAACGACGTCGGTACCGGCAGGCCTCCATCGCCCGCCCACGTAGAACCGCAGATCGGCCAGCTCCCCACCGCGGCGATCGAGCACCACGCGCGCCGGGCCATGGCTGCAGTCGCTCTCCCACTCGATGTCCTTCGAGTAGTTGTCGTCGCTCCACGACGTTCTGCCGGACCTGCTGGTCATTCTGAACGAGTTTCCACCGCCGCAGATTCCAGGCTTCGTGGCGAACGACATGCGGACCGTTCCGTTGGAGACACGGGCCACCCTGCTGGCGATGCTCTGCGCTGGCGCGACTTGCGCCACACCGGCCAGAGCTGCGAGGACGACTGCTGTCGTCCCCGCGAGCGATGTCATTCGGAGTTTTGTCATTTGTTGATCAGGTCAATGAGGAACGACTGCACGCGTGGATCGCGCGACTGGCCGAGCCAGAAAATCGCCTTCTTGCGCAGCTCTGCGTCCTTCTCGTTCTTCGCGATGTCGAACAGCTTGTCCATCGCCGCCGGATCGCGCTGCCGCTGCGAGAGCACGAAGATGACCTGCTCTCGCATCTCGCTGTCACCCATTCGATCGTAGAGCTTTGACATTTCCGATATCGCAACGCCCGACTGACCTGCCCAGAATAGCGCCTTCTTTCGCAGCTCGATGTCTTCCTTGGGATTGACGGCGATGTTCATGAGCCACGCCTCGTTTCCCGCTCCCCTCTGCTGAGACAGGGAGAAGAGAATCTTTTCCTTCAGATCCTCGTTGGTGAGGCGCGAATAGAGACCGCGCAGGAATTCCGTGTTCTCGGCCCCGTGACGCTGGCCGAGCCAGAAGATTGCTTTCTCCCGAAGATCGCTATTCTCGTTCTCGCGTCCGGCGAAGTCGCGCAGAATCGCCTGCGCCCTCGGCTCGTTCTGCTGCGACAGGGAGAACAACGCTTTCTCCTTGATGTTCTCGTCGCTGTTTCCCCTTAGGATCTCCTCGAGGAGGCCAGTAGAGCCGGGCACCTGTGACAGCCAGAACACAGCCTGCTCGCGGGTCTCCTGATCCGGATCGCCTCGGGCCACGCTCATCAGGATGTTCGCGGTCTCGGGCGTTCTCTTCTGTGATACCAGGAATACAGCCTTTCGACGCAAAGCCACAGAGCAGGGATCGCGACGTGCAAGAACCTGCTTCAGGATCGGCATTGCACGCTCGGCGTCCATCTGGAGCAGCGCGTTGAGCGCGGCGATGCGGTCATCGTCGTCCTCATCTGCATCCGGGGAGCAACTGCGGCCGGCTTGCGCTTGAAGGCCGGATTTCTTCCCGTCTTTGTCTTTGACTTTGTCGCCATACGCCGTGCCCTCGACGGATGCGGCGCACTCTTCATCACCGCGCTTGGCGAGCTCGCCACAGACACGTGTGTGGAGCAGGACCCCGTCTTTCTTTGCGAGCGCTGGGTAACGCTGGCTCAGCTGATCCAACAGGTCGCGCGCTGTTCTCAGCTCGTCGTCGCCACCCGTGCGATAAAGCGCGAAAGCCTCGTAGTAGAGCGCTTGTCCCGTCGTCGTGTATGACGATTGTGGATAGCGCTCAGGAATCCGGTGAAATATTTCAGCCGCGCGCTTGTAGTCGCCACGCGATAGCGCCTCGTTCGCCAGGCGATACAGCGAATCTGCCGGATCCGCTTTCGCCCATGACGCCGGCAGCCTCGGAATGTTTCGATCGAGTGCGTCGAACGCATCCATAGCGTCGTTCGCATCAATTGCGTCGGCAGCGTCAGTCGGATGAACCGTGATACCGAGTGGCGCGACTTGGCTTTCCGAACCGAGAGCCGCAACCGAAGAGTGAATGGAATCGAGGCTGGTCGGAGATTGGCTGACGCCGAATCCCGCCGAGGAAATTATTGCTGCTGCCGTGAGTAGTGTTCTCATTGTCATTGAAGTGGTCTCAGCTACCGCGCTGCGAGCCCGCGGGAATCGCGGTGCGCAGCCTCGTCATTACATGGTCGTGCTGCAACGTCTTCTCGATCATCTCGCGATCCTGCGGCGTGCTTCCGGGCGATAGCTGGACGATCTGCACGAGCACGAGCTCGAGATCCTCCAGCAGCGGACGACGCTGCGGATCGTTGGCGATCGGGGAATCCAACAAGAGGCGGGTGTTGCTCAAGAGCTCGCGCGCCCATTTTCCGAGCTGCGCGTCCATCTGCTGGTCTGTATCCGAGCGCGTTCTGAACGAAGTGAGAAGCGCTTCGGCTTCGCTCAGGTGCCGCACCGCGGTGAGCTGGTATGCGGATGCAGAGTTGGAATTATTCGGAAGGTCGGTGTTCGAAGCTCGCGGTCCGGTGCCGTTCGTAGCGACGCTCTGAGGACCGCCTCCATTCCGAAGTCCGGACCGCTGATTTGGTCCCGACGCGGGTGATGTGCCTGGCGACGTGGCTCCTGTTCCGCGATCGACCGGTGGGGCCACTGCGACGTTTCCGCGAGCGTCAGGTGCAACGATCGTTGGTGTCGCGCCGCTCGAAGCCGGCGCCGATCCACTCGTCGGTGGATTTACAGCCGCCACAGAACGTGAAGTGCTCGGCGACGCGCTCCACCGTCCGACACCGACACCTGTCGCCAACAGGAGAACAGCGGCCGCCGCAGCGCCCAGCCAGATCTTCGGGGTGAATCTCCGCACGGAAGACTCGCGCACCGGCGATCCACCGCCGTACACGACGCGCGGTCCCGCCGCACGCTCCGCCTGGATCGCGCTCCACATGTCCTCGCGGGGAGTACGAGCCGGCGGCGCATTGTAGCTCTGGGCCGCTCTCTTGAGGAATTCCTCGAATTTGTCTTCAGTCATGACACCCACTCCGGTGCAAAATCCGCCAACGCGACGCGCAACTTGCTTCGCGCCTGGAAGAGATGAGACTTCGACGTTCCTACAGGAATGTTGAGAGTCCCGCTGATTTCCTCGTGTGTGTAGCCTTCTACGTCGTGCATCACGAACACCGCCCTGTATTTATCTGCCAGCGAATCGATCGCCCTTGCCATTCTTTCCTTCAAGTCGGGCTCGGCCTCTCGGCGCGTCGATCCAACCGTCAAACCTTCTTCCATCGGTGCCTCACGACTCCGCTGCCTCTTCGTTTTTCGCAACCCGTTGAGCGCAACCGAGACACCGATTGAATGAAGCCAGGTGGAAAGCGATGAATCGCCGCGAAAGCTCCCAATCTTTTCAAAAGCACGGATGAACGTCGCCTGCGTGAAATCCCGCGCGAGCTCGTCTTCACCCGCCAGACGAAACGCCAGCCGGTAAATGCGATCCACGTATGTCTCGTACAGCTCACGCTCAGCGGCCGCATCGCCGGCGACCACGCGCGTGATGAGTTGGGTATCGTTCACCGAGCTCCGAGACTCGTAGGCAACCAGCTCCATTGTCGTACTTCTGACAAACGTTGCCGGGAAAGGGTTGAGACTTGGTCCCCCAGGCAAGGTTCATGGTGCATGGGAGGCATCCACAGAACTAAAGCAGGGGGCTGCCAGCTTTGCAGCTTTATAGCTAAGCGCTTTTCCGGTGGCGTAAAGGTTCCGCGCCTCCAGTTCGTGCGGCCCCAGGAACGCCTGTATGAAGGCACCAAGCTGACTAGCTTTTGGTCAGCTCTCGGCCTCCTGCTTTAGTTCTGTGGATGCAGGCCGAAGCGCCCAAATCTCTCCCTGGAGAAGCAAGGAATGCGGTACACCCAGCTTGGTCGCAGCGGACTAGAGGTCTCCCGCATCTGCCTCGGCTGCATGACCTACGGCACCCCCAAGTGGCGGCCGTGGATTCTCGACGAAGTCGACTCGCGGCCCTTCTTCAGAAAAGCGCTCGACCTCGGGATCAACTTCTTCGACACGGCCGACCAGTATTCGATGGGCGTGAGCGAGGAGGTCACCGGGCGCGCGCTTCGAGAGATGGCGAACATGGAGGAGATCGTCCTCGCGACCAAGGTGTTTTTCCCGATGGGCGACCGACCGAACATGGGAGGGATCTCGCGCAAGCACATCGTACAGGCGTGCGAGGCGAGCCTGCGCCGGCTGGGCGTGGAGACGATCGATCTCTATCAGATCCATCGCTTCAAGAGCGACGTGCCCATTGAAGAAACCCTGGCCGCACTCGACCACCTCGTGCACCAAGGCAAGGTCCGCTACATCGGAGCAAGCTCGGGATACGCCTGGCAGATGGCGCGCTCTCTCAGCCTCTCGGAGCGAAACGGCTGGGCGCGCTTCATCTCAATGCAGAATCACTACAATCTCGTTTACCGGGAGGAAGAGCGCGAAATGATCCCACTGTGCCGCGAGGAAGGCGTGGGCCTGATTCCATGGTCGCCGCTCGCGCGAGGGCGCCTCGCGGGGACCACGGGATCTCCGTCGCAAGGGACGACTCGGGCCGATAGCGACACGTACGCCGTCGATCTCTACGACTCTCCCTCCGATTTGAAGGTGATAGAAGCCGTGCGCAAAGTTGCGGGCGAGCTTGGCGCGCTGCCTTCCGAAGTTGCCTTGGCGTGGCTGTTCAGCAAACCCGATGTTGCAGCCCCAATCGTCGGCGCCACCAAGATCGAGCATCTGGAGAGCGCTGTTCGCGCGCTGGACGTGAAGCTGAGCGAGGAGCAGATCCGCGACGTCGAGGAACCGTACCAGCCACACGCTGTGCGCGGTCACTGAGATGGATGAAAAACGATAGCGGGAAGGGCCCTCCCGCCTCAGCGCACCCGGACATTTCGCGTCAGTCACCGTGGCGCCTTCTCGGTCGTGCGCTACTTCTTCGTTGTCCGAACTGCGGCCACGGCAGCCTCTTTACCGGATTTTTCAAGATGAAGGAGCGATGCCCAAACTGCGGCATCCTGCTCGAGCGCGGCGAATCGGACTACTTCATCGGGGCGTACACGCTCAACCTCATCGCGGTCGAGACGCTGCTCGCCGGCGCCTTTCTCATCGTGGTGGTGGTGACCTGGCCCAATCCGCCCTGGGATTTGCTGCAATACGGCGGAGTTGTGCTCTCGATTCTTGGTGCCGTGCTGTGCTACCCGTTTGCCAAGACGACGTGGCTCGCGGTGGATCTGATTTTCCGGCCGCCGATCCGCGAGGACTTCATCACTCGAGTCAAATAGCCGTCGTCCGAATTCGGGACGGTGCTTGGTCCTGCTACTCTCCGCCGCGATAAATCTCGGAGGGCGACGGGAGCTGCGCGACGTTGACGTCGATCGGAATCCGGACGCCATTGTGGGTCTCGACGACGTCGAGGACGCCTTGCCACACCTGCGCGAACGCGTGGCCCACCTCGGTGGGGGCTTTGTCGACGGCGAAGCCGCGCTCACTGGCAATCCAGAATGGAGGCTCCGCCGAAACACCTTCGGAGGCCAGCACCTGCTTCACATCGCCGTAGATGAGGTCAGCGTTGAAGCTGTGGGCGTAGTATGCAGGGCGGAAGCGTCCGTCCTGCAGCACTCTCTTGGTCCAGGCCGCGTAGTAATCGCGCATTGCTCTCGGCACCGATTCCATTCGCTCGATGTCCAGAAAGATCACGGTGCCTTTCCCAAAGCCTTCGGCCGCGGTCTTTGCGATGGCGTCGTTCGCATCGGCGGTGCCGCGCGCGGCGTTCACGAACTGCGCAGAACAGCTCGCGTTTGGCGACGCGCGCGGCACCACCAGCACTTTGACTGGAACGCGCTTCTTGACGTAGCTGACAACGCGCTTGCCGTTACGGGTCTTCACCTGCCGAACTCGCTTCGTGATGTAGCGCGTGACCTGCACCTTTTGTCCAGGCGTTCTTCCCCAGGTCTGCTGGCCGACGTAGATGACCGCCATGCCCCAACCCATGTTGGAAAGCGTCGCTCGCTTTCCTTGCCAGGAGTCGTCGTTATGGCAGGGGGCAGACAAATAGTAGCCCACCCATCTGTACGGCTTTTCGGCCGTGAGCCACGCCTGCATCGCATCGTCCCCGGGATACGCGAAAGTATCGAAGCCGAGGTGGGGGCCGTCGTCGTCGGAGAGGTTGTTCGCGATAGTGGCGGAGGCGGTCTCGACGGCGGAGCCAATCGATCCAAAGGAGGGCGCAGTGAGCGACGAGCCCGTACTGAGGACGAGACCTGCGGTGGCCAAAGCCAGGATCGAGCGCCATTCAATTCTTGGCATATCGCGTCTCCAGGCTTGGGAGGTGGCGGGCAAACTCTGCCCGTGACGGCGGTTCTATGCGAGCATTCCTACAGTAGCTCGACGATATATGTATGACCGGTCAAGCGATGCTTTGTTAAGACCCAATACAAGCACAGTCTGGTCCATTTAGTCATACCCGGTCGATTCAGATCGTTCCTACAAGATCGCACTATCCTGACCTAAACGCCTGTCCGAGAAAGGTGACAATCGGATGTTTACGGCTGAGGATGACAACGTTAAATCGTTATACCTCATTGCATTAGCATGTTGGCATGGCTTGGTCCTCGTAATGCCCTACTAAGGACCAACCTCTTCAGTGGAGTCGCTTATGATCCTGCGACGCTTGATAGGTCTCTCTGGAGTCCTATCATATTTTGCACTACCCGGTGCTCTTGCCGGTCAGGTAGCTGGTGGTGTCGAGTTCTATGGATCCCTCGACAACGCCGCCCCGATAACCCGAACCCTTGGGGGACTCTCCCTCAGTATGGGTACCCCGTACGTGGGAATCCGGGGGAGTGGTGGGCTCGGTATCTCGTCGCTCACAACCGACGGGTTCGGGGGACAGGGACCCTCCAATGTGGTGTGGGCTACCAATGCAGACCTCCTTTTCGGGCCCGTCAACGCCCGGCTCGGCGAAGGCATCATGCCCTACGGATTTGCGGGACTCGGTCTCGAGAGCAGTGCGCAGCCGGCGACATTTACCGACGCCATTCGGACCTGGAGTTACGGCGGTGGACTTCAGCTCGCACTCGGCCGCCTCTTGTCGGTCAATGGCGAGGTCCGTTCCCGTCATCTCGCCGCCCCGGCGACTCGCGCGGATACGCAATTCGTTCGGGGACTCGAGTACCGCGTGGGAATCGGATTTCATTTCGGCGGAGGCCGGTCGCGTTCCACAATCTTCACGAGGCGCACCGCTGATAATCCTCCCAGCGCTCCGCGCCCGACGCGGACATCGCGCACGACCTGGCCAGTCAGCACGTCATCTTCCAGCGGAGCCGCGGGCCGAGTAGTGGGGACGGCGGAGCAGTACATAGGTACGCCGTATCGATACGGCGGAACTTCGCCGCGAACCGGATTCGACTGCTCCGGATTCGTTCAGTACGTGTACGACATTCAGGGTGTGGATCTGCCTCGGACGTCGCGACAAATGGCGGGATCAGGAATCGCCGTGGAACCGTCGACGCGGTCGCTGAAGGTCGGCGACCTGATGCTCTTCTCCCAAGGCGGTCGAATCAGCCACGTCGCGATTTACGCGGGGAATGGCCGATTCATCCACTCGTCATCCAGCGGAAAGGGAGTTCGCTACGACGACCTCGGGACCACCCGAGGCAGATGGTTCGCGAACCATCTTGTTGCCGCCAGACGAGTCTCCGGTGATGGCCGCATATTTGGAAATGCATTTGCGGGTGCTTCCGCTATCGCATTTGACCACCTGGATCCGCCGGACAGTGCGCCGCCACCATCCAGATGATCAAGCGTAAGAATTCCTCGCCCGCTGTGGGCGACATCGAAATGCCGCATCCAACCGTCGCCGAAACGATCGGCGACGGGTTGGAGGGCGGCGCGGCCTAGCCAGGTTCAGGCTTTCGGCGTTGCCGCTTCCGTGACGCAGTGCGTGCGGACGGGCGGCCCAGGTCGTCGGGGAGTGAATCGTCATCTCCCGCTCCCAACCATCGCAACACACTTTCGATTGCGGCATCGTCTGTAAGACGGGTTCGAACGCGCGCGGGAGTAACTCCGAACACGCTGACCCAATGGTCGGAGAAGATGCGAGCTGTTTTGTATCCCAGCTTGATGCTGACATCGAGCACCGAGTAGCCCGGATCGCGCAGGTAGCCGAAGCCACGCAGAACTTTCGCGGCTATGAGCAGGCGCTTGGGAGAGCCGAGCTGCGCGGAATCCAGATTCCGATACACACTCACGATCGCGATCCCGGCTTCCATGCCGAGGTCGAGGGCGCTGGTGTATCGATGAGGCTGATCGAACAGGTTCTCGACCGCGACCGAGAGCTGCCTGGGAAGTTTTATGAGTCGGTCCCGCAATGCTTCGATGACGTCATGGGTCAGCGCATTGCCTTCCACGCGCTCGACCCGTTCGCGGAATCCCTCGGGCTCGTCGTCGAAGTGGTGAAGAACGACTTCCTTCAATCCAAGCCGGCCGAGTTGTGCCACGGCGTTGAACTGCGGTGCGTGGAGGGTGACGTACGCGATCAAAGGAAGGGATGGGTAGCGCTTCAGCAGTCCGGCGACCGCGCTAACGTTCATTATCCCGTCAGCGGTGGGGTCGAGGATCACTACGCTGATCGGCTTCCGGCGGATGAAGGATTCGAGCTCCTGCCATGATGATGCGACAAAGATCTCGGGCTCATCAGCAAGGACATGCTTGACGTGGGTGAGCAGTCTGGACGGCAGGAACGCCGCAACGCTCACGGAGCAATCGCGCGCATAATCTAGGAAACTGGCGGCAAAGCCTCCCTAGCGCGAGGGCAAATGATAAGAAAAGTGCTGTTTTTGGTAGGAAACAGACATTTTCTGATAAGAAAACGACATTTCGGCATTTCCTGACGTAGGTACGTTGGAGCGTCGCTCAGTTCCGAAACAGACGCTTCCTTCTCTCTTCAGGAGTTTTACAATGATCCGCAACAGAATTCTCTCCGCCGTCGCCATCATCGCCGCGGTTGTTCTTACGGCTTGTTCAGACATGACCGCCCCGAAGAACGATGCGCCGTGCCCGGTGACGAATGGCTCGTCCGTTTGCGCAGGTAAGTAACCCGGACCGGGGGCTGCCCGTAGTCTTTACGTGGCAGCCACCGCCGTCTTGCGAAGATCGGACAGCGCGCGAACGACTGCGTTGACCTCCTCGGGCACCCACGTAGGAGGAGCAACGAAGGGCTTGGCCGGTCGCGCGCTGCGAATTGCAGAAAGCGCCGCCTGTGCCTTGAACGAAACCTGGTAAATCTGATTGGCTTCGGCGAACGAGATGGCCTCATTCAGTGCCTCTTCGGATGCTTCGCGGCGGCCGAGCATGTCCATGCCTTCACCGAGAAACAGCAGGTAGTGCGCGCGACCCCATGGGGACAGGCGCGCAGTTGCTAACTCGCGCGCGTATGCATCGAACGCTTCGGGCATGTCATCAAGAGCAGCCAATTCCATCAAGTTGATCGTGGCCTGCCCGCGAACAGATTGCGACTGAGAGGTCGCGGCGAGAACCAAGTGCGTATCGCGCGCGGCGTCACGAAGGCCGATTGAAGTAAACATCGCTGCGATGTCATCAAGAATGAAATCTCGATCTGTCGGGTTCGTCGTGAAGCCGAGCGCATCATGAGCGAGCTGGATTCCTTCGGAATGATCGCCCTTGCGCGATGCAAGCGATGCACGGCTATGGAGAGCATAGCCCTGGACTTGCGGCAATTCCTGATCACGCGCCTGGACGAGCACGTCGTCGAGGATCGTCTGTGCCTGTGGCAGGTTGCCCTTTGCCATGTAGGTGTTCGCGATACCGATCTGCACCGTCAGCACGCCCTGACGATCGCCCAGCGTGTCAGCGATATACGCAGCCTGCGAATAAGCACGCGCAGAGGTGTCCCAATCGCCGTTACGACGAGCAGCACCGCCAACCGCGATATGCGCTTCGACGGCGAGCTTGGCGTTCCTTTCCGGACGGGCCAATTGCGCCACAGTCGCGAAGACATCGATCGCGAGTCCCCAGCAGGCGGCGTAATCCAGAACACGCCCATACGCCAGAAGCGACCCGCATACCGTGTCGTCGATAGCTCCACGCTTCGTCACTTCCTCGAGCACATTGGTGAGCACGCCTCTAACGGCATCGCCCTCCCCAACAGCCTCGATCGCCGCCCGGACGCTATGCAGCTGCGCCCAGTTGGCGGGGTCGATGGACGATCCCGTATCCGTATAGGCATCGACGAGACGCAGGACTGACAACCCGGCGAAAACCGCACGCCAGGAAGGGCTGTCTTCCTGCATTGAACCGAGGGTGTCGAAGTAGCTCTGGTGCCGGATCATTATGGCCTTTTTTGGGCGTAATTTGGTGAAGTAAAATGCCACAATACGCCCGAATAAGAAATGCCTGTTTCGTATCACTACAGGGGCACTTTCATATCACCCGGGCGGAATTAACCGCCTCCAGAGGGCCTTAACGCCCCAGGGGTATCCGATCCCTTAGGATGCGTTCGGTGGGCGGAATGTACCAATCCGCGAGGCCAAACCACCACGCATCCGGGCGCATTTTGGCTGTCCGGATTCGCCTATGAATGCCGATGATCTTGCGCGG
>Ga0193744_1000296_pt1 | contig 11953 bp, 9 predicted proteins | sample L1a1metaG_FD_143056 | JGI IMG/M metagenome (GOLD analysis project Ga0193744, IMG submission 143056) | Soil microbial communities from a riparian zone of the East river system, Colorado, United States - L1a1 | ecosystem: Environmental > Terrestrial > Soil > Riparian zone | place: USA: East River...
AGACCCACAGTACTCCCATACCTATCCAGATACAAAAGGTAAACATAGACCCGGCCAATACATAGTCTCTTTCTCGGGGTTCATTAGGAGGCTGGTTTGAATAAATGATAATACCCAAACCGGTTATAATGAATAAGGCTAATATGCCCAGGAAGTCGTCCCGTCTGCGACCATAGTGAAAAAGTATCCCGAGGATACCAAATATAAGTGGCAAGAAATAATAGGTGTTCCTGCTTTGGTCATATTTCATAGCATCAGGCATGAAGTCCGATTTATAAAGCCTGGCATCATCTATAAACTTCACCCCGGAAATCCAGTTACCACTTTTGGGGTTCCAGGAGAAATATCCCTGTTCGTCATTCTGCCGGCCAACAAAGTTCCACATAAAATATCTCCAGTACATCCAGCCTACCTGGTACCTGAAAAAGAAGGAAAGATTCTCACCAAAAGTAGGTACCCCGGTTTTATTTCCTGTCCATTGCTGGTATAACTTGGGCCTTCCCTGGGTATAGTCACTCATACGTGGGAATATTACCTTATCAGCATCATTATAAACATAATCGATCTTCTGATCTACTACCTCATATTTATTTCCTACTCTGCCATATCGGTCATCTGAAGAGATATCGGCATATTTTGCATTGTATTGTGGTCCTCTTAAAAGTGGTCGTTCACCATATTGCTCACGGTTAAGATAAGGAACTACTCTTAAGGCATCCGACGGATTGTTCATGTTAATCGGTGGATTGGCATTGGCTCTGATAAGCACCATTCCGATAGTGGAAAATGCGATACCACATAATGCTAATCCCACTATTAGTCTCTGAATCAATCCATTATTTTTTCTATGAGCCCATCTCAGTCCAAAATAAAGTACTCCGAACATAAACAAGGTCATAGGATATATACCTGAATTGAATGGTAATCCTAACCCATTTACCATCAACAACTCAAACTTTGACCACAGATTGGGTATACCTGTAATGATGGCAATTTGAATAGCACCGATAAGAAAAGTTCCTACCAAGGCAGCTATAGCCATCCCCTTTATATTAGGTGATTTAGTCTTTTTGAAGTAATAGAATAATGCCAGTGCCGGGAAAGTCAATAAACTTAATAAATGCACCCCGATTGATAAAGCTGCTGCATACACTGCAAAGACGATCCATTTATCGGCTTGTGGTGTATCAGGTAGATTATACCATTTCATCATGGCCCACAACACCAATGCAGTAAAGCAAGTAGACATTGCATATACTTCTCCTTCTACGGCCGAAAACCAAACTGAGGTACACCAAGCGGCACAAAGACCTGCTATTAATCCGGCTCCGGCTATTGCTATTATCTGAGATTTATCCGGTTCTGTATCTCTTCCAATTAAAGCCAGTTTGCCTAAAATCATTGTGGACCAACACACAAACATTGCAGCTAATGCAGAACAGGCACCCGACATCAGGTTTACAGAAAAAGCTATATTCTCAGGATTGTTGGAAAGCAAACTTGCCACCCAGGTAAACATACGTCCTATTAAAAGAAACAAGGGAGCTCCCGGAGGGTGAACAACCTGGAGTTTATAAGCACCTGATATGAATTCACCACAATCCCATAAACTACCTGTGCGTTCTGCAGATTGGAAATAAACTATAAAAGTGATGATAAATACGCACCAACCGATAATGTTGGTAATTCTGTTGTGAGAAGTCATGCAAACCTGATTTTAAAACTAGTCGAATGTTTTTATAAAAATACAAATACTAAAACGCAAATCTAACAAATTATTGCTTTTAACTTTTCTATACGATTGTTCTTATCTTATAATTTAATTGATAAGTCAAAATAAGCTAACTTTGAGCCGCAATTATACAGTAATAAATGAGATTAATATTAATTATCGGCTTTTTATATGTCATCTATCGATTCTTTGTAGTTCCGGCAATGGCACTTAATGAATCTTATAAAAATCAACATTTTAAATCCATGAACAAAGACGCAAAGGATGATGATTATGTTGATTATGAAGAGGTAGATAAATAAAACCCTTCCTGTGGAAACCATAAAAATTAGTGATTATATACTGGTTAATAACCATAAATTTATCATTTGTAATAAGCCTGTGGGAGTGCCTGTTCAAGAAGACAAAACAGGAGATTCTTCTTTGTTGAAGATGGCTGAAATCTATTGTAAAGCTACCCTTTACCCGGTGCATAGAATAGACAGACCAGCCAGTGGTCTGGTCATAATGGCAAAAAAGCAGGATGCCTGTACCCTGTTAAGTGCAATGTTGCAGGACGGCAGAATAGAGAAAACGTATATAGCTGTAACACGCAATAAACCTGAAAAAGACGCTGACAGGCTAGTACATTACCTAATTCATGATAAAAAAATTAACAAATCTATAATAGCCGAAAAGACAGCCAAACAGGCTAAAGAGGCAATAATGGAATATAAAGTGCTGGGAAGTTCAGATAATTATCACTTTCTCACAATTAAGTTACTTACAGGCAGACATCACCAGATAAGAGCTCAATTGGCAACTATTGGTTGTCCTATTAAAGGAGATGTTAAGTATGGAGACAAGCGATCTAACCCTGACAGAAGCATTCATTTACATGCCTGGAAACTAGTATTTAATGAAGCAGTACACCAACAAGTAAAAGAAGTTATTGGCCCATTCCCCCAGGATGCCCTTTGGGATTATTTTAAAGATCATATAATAACAGCATGACAGAAGAAAAAAGAACAGAAATAGGAAGTCTGGGTGAGTTTGGATTAATAGACCACCTGACTAAAGATATTCTTACTACACAAGAGTCTACTATAAAAGGTATAGGTGATGATGCCGCGGTATTAGATCATTATGGAAACCTGACGGTGGTTTCAACAGATATGCTGGTTGAGGGAATTCACTTTGATCTTATGTATACTCCTTTAAAACACCTTGGCTACAAAGCAGTGGTTTGTAATTTATCAGATATATATGCAATGAATGCCCAACCTAAGCAGATCACTTTATCTGTAGCTATTTCAAACCGCTTTTCGGTAGAAGGTATGGAAGAATTTTATGAAGGAGTCATGGCTGCCTGTAAATACTATAATGTTGATCTGGTAGGAGGGGATACCTGCTCTTCTAATAAAGGCTTTATTATTTCCGTAACCGCCATAGGTGAAGGGAAAAAGGAAAAACTCACTTATAGAAATACAGCTAAGAAAGGAGATCTGATATGTATAAGTGGTAACCTCGGAGCTGCTTATTTAGGATTGCAAATTCTGGAAAGAGAGAAGCAAATCTATCTTTCTCATCCTGAAGTTCAGCCCGATTTAGAACAACAGGATTACCTGGTAGGCAGGCAGTTAAAACCAGAAGCAAGATTTGATATCATTGAGTTATTTGAAAGCACAGGATTGGTTCCTACTTCCATGATCGATATTTCTGATGGCTTGGTATCTGAGTTATTTCATATTTGCAAGCAGTCAGGGGTAGGAGCATTTCTTGAAGAATCGGGTGTGTCTATTCACCCTGACGCAGAATTACAAGCTATCAAATTTAACCTGGACCCTATCACCTGCGCCTTGTATGGTGGTGAAGATTATGAGTTGTTATTTACTATTGATCCGAATGATATTGACAAGGTTAAGTATATACCGGATATCTACATAGCGGGTGAGATCACCGATGCTGCTGATGGTATTAAACTGCATACCAAAGGGGGTAATATTCATGGGTTGGAGGCTAAGGGGTGGAATCATTTTAGGGGAGGGGAGTAAGGATTTACGAATTACGATATAAGTTTATTTTTAATTGGAATGATTAAGTATTAAACAACTATATTGATTAGCCATCAATTCATAAAATGATGTTCAATTCTAATTTTTATAATCGAAGATCTATTAGATTAAAAGATTATGATTATTCTCAATCAGGGATCTACTTTATTACTATATGTTGTCATGATTATAAATGTCTATTTGGTGAGATTGTTAAATCCCCTCAAAATGAATTAGGAGTTTATGAGGTAAATATGGTGCTTAATGAATTTGGGCAGATTGCTTATAATGAATGGATGAAAACATCAGAAAAAAGACAAAATATAGAATTAGGTGAATTTATAGTAATGCCAAATCATATTCATGGTATTATCATAATAAATAGTGAAAGAAGTGTATCTAATACTAACGAAAATGATGAGAAAAATTTAAATGAATCAACATTAATTAACGTAGAAAATGTTGAAAGTTTAATAGTTTCAAATAATGATAATTTTGCAAATAAGGTCGTATGCAATAAGCTCCTACAGTCGCCTTCAAATAATCTAGGAGCAATAATTCGTGGTTACAAAGCAACTGTTACGAGACAAATTAACGATTTAGAAAACCTTGGAACTATTTGGCAAAGAAACTATTATGAACACATAATAAGAAGCGAAAAAGCCTATGAAAAAATATCAGATTATATAATAAACAACCCATATCACTGGGCACAAGATAGGTTTTATAAAAACAAATAAATTTTTAAATATCTATTGTAGGGGCGTATTGCATACGCCCTTGGACCACCAAAATTAGATTTGATGAATATACTTTTCCATTTCCTAATAAATAAATGTAGGGGCGTATTGCATACGCCCTTGAACCGCCATAATTAGATTTGAGTTAATTTAAGGGAATATTATTATATGTAAAGTATTCATAAATAATCTCCAGTTTTGAAAATACTAGGCTTGAATTTGGCGGTATTAGGGCGTATGCAATACGCCCCTACATTTCATCCGAAAAGTTTAGAAAAGGAAACCTCCTCTGCAACTCCTCTGTAACTTTCAGCAACTTCTCCCTAAATACCCTATACTCCTCAGTCTCTGTATGAAATGGCCTATGATCCATTTGCTTTCTCCAATTACTAAGTTCCTTGATTATTTGTTTTGATGAATCATTAATCATAAACTCAATAAACTTTTCCCAGATATAATCTATGGCCTGATCATTGGGATGGACAAGGTCAACGGTATTAAATCGATAGTCTCTTAGGTCATCCATGAATATTTCATAAGCTGGAAAATATTCTATGTTATTGTCAACATCGCTTACTTCATGAATGGCTGTTAATAAATGTGCTTTACTTAATGCATTTTCTGTAAATCCATCTTTTAAATACCGCACCGGACTTAAAGTAAAAACTACTTTTATCTCTGGGTTTAGTTTTCTTAATGAGTATACACTCTCTGATAAAAGCGCGACTATTTCATTTACCGATAGTAATGTTTTATTGAATTCCTTTTGTGGTACTTTATGACAGTTAGCTACAATTATATTCTTTTCAATATGTTTGTATACCCAGGCGCTTCCCAAGGTGATGATGCATATTTCTGTTGTTTTTAGAAAGGTATTTGCTTCAACAATCTTATTATTTATCATAGTAAGCAGCTCATCCGGAACTGTATCTGCAAACTTTCCGTGATGTTGCCAGCTATACCATAATTCATTAGAGAAAATAAGGTCTTCCTTTTTGTATACCCTGGATTCAGCTATCTCTTTTATACAATTGTGGATGGAAGCAGGATTAAAAAGTATACCATGAGGGTTTTCAAAACAATTCCATTTAATAGATTTTAAGCGGTTGCCAATATGCTCACTAAAGCAAGAACCCAATAATAAAATCCGGTCCTTTATATCGACCTTAAATTTTGCCTCTTTTAACTTTATTGTGGTTCTGAACTGCATATTTTAATAATGAGAAAGGGTATTTTTACTTTGTTTTTAAATCTTAATTATAAGGAGCTAATTGTGATTGTTAAAATTCTTAACTAAAAGTTAAGAATCCAGTTTACAAGAGCCGAAATTACGATTAAAACGTTTTGCAATGTATATTTAGCCTCTAATGAAAATACTTCTAAGCATTTCAATTTTTATCCTCGGATTTCTATCTGTGTATGATTCTGCATACGGACAAGTGTATTCCAGTGGGGATACCCTTATCCAATTGTCAGGCCTGGTTTTAGATGGTTCAACTGAACAGCTGATTCCGGTAGCTTATACTAATGTATTTATTAAAGGAAAAAATGCGGGTACTTATGCTGACTACAAAGGTTTCTTTTCGATAGTTGCTAAAAAAGGCGATGTTATAAGTTTTACTAGTGTCGGTTATAAGCCGGTTGATTACAAAATACCCATGGCACTTACTTTAGAGCGCTATTCAGTAGTGCAGTTGATGACACGGGATACTATCAATTTGCCGGAGACAGTAATATTTCCATGGCCAAGTCGGGAACATTTTACTACTGAATTTCTGGCTATGGATATATCCCATATATTGCAGGAAAAGGCAAAGTTAAATCTGGCTGCTGAGAGTCTTGAAAAGCTGAAGTTTGAAGTCAAAAGGGATGGTGGGGAATATGCACATTTGTATTTTAATCAGCAGAATATTAAGTATTATTCTATGGGTCAAAGACCACCTACCAATATTTTTAATCCATTAGCCTGGGCCCAGTTTTTTAAAGAGTGGAAGGAAGGGAAGTATAAGAAGAAGAAAACTCCGGTTTATGAGGAGGATGGGAATTGAATTGTAAATTGTGGCTATAGTCTAGTTGATGTATGATTTAAGATGTTAATTTATTATTTACAGCCAAATCAGAGCATTGAAAACTGGATCAGGAAGGGCATGGAGGGAGGCAGAGCGCATTGAATATTTTGACATTCGTGACGACGCTAAAAGGTCAAAAGATTCTGGGGCGCTAGAGCCTGATACAGGTTTTCAAGTGGGCAAGGATTGAGTATAGCTGCCTTGATTTGGCAAGCCTTTTTTGCTTACTTTTTTGGGCGACTGCAAAAAAGTAAGAGCCCGTACGGCTTCAGTACAATGCTAGGAATTGCTGAGAATGCTAAGTATCCAAAGGAAATAGGCTAAATCATACAGTAATTAGACCATAGCCTCCATGATTAATGGTTAATTCTACAGCATCGACTCTATCAAAACAATTTCTTGCATCTATTTAATAGTGATTCTTATATAAGTATCCTTTTCTGGAAAATTTCTAGTCATATAATCATATGTTCTTTTAAATTTAGCAATACCTGATCTGGGAGTTTCAAATCTAAAATCCTTGGGAATAAATCCTTGAATTTCAAAAATAGGCTGTATTTTCTTTTCACCAATATTTACAAAAAAAGTATTGTATTCACCACCGGGTTCACAATCTGAACAACAAATAATTGTTTTATGATCTTGAGCCATAATTGGTATACTTTTTTTGCTATAGGTTGTAAAAATTGGGTCCATTAAATCTAAATTTTCCCCATTTAATTTATTGACTGCGGTTATGGAACTACAATCAGCTCCTATATTTATTATTAAGTAATAACCTAATTCAGGGAGTTCTCCAAAATAGACGTTATCTTCTTCTTCATATTCTGAATCATTTTTATAAGTGTATGATTTTCCATTCAGAAATTTTAAAGTAAATGGTAAATATCTTTTTTCATCCCCCTCACCTCTCGTTTTCGGTTTACCAGGTATCCAGTTGACTGGTACTTTAGGAATTTTATTAAATGATTTTTCATTAACAAGTTTTACTTCAAGCCAATCATTATTTAGTTTTTGTAAATTATTAATATCTATATGTCCAAAATCAATATCTACTAGTTTAACTCCTTTGCCAAAGATCCACCCAATATTTCTATCATTACATGAATAAGACCCTTCCCGAAAATCAGAAAATACCTTATACCAGTAATCAATAGTCTTTTTACCATTCCACATTACTGTATCTTTTTTAACTGATTTTTCATTACTCCAAAATAACTCGGTACCTAAGGGTGTTTTTTTAATTACGGTAGACTTCACATTAGCTTCTTCTCTGATAAATACATTATCTGCAATGGTTTTTATGACACAGTTATATTTTTCAGGGAAATAATACTGGGTATTTTGGGAGTAGGAAACTAATGAATAAGTCAGGATATAGAGTATAAATAATTTTCTAATTAAACTTGTCTTTATCCATTCTATTTCAAAGGCCATTTTTATAATTTTAGAATTATTGTTTCTAAGTTTGGGGTTTAAACTTTTACTAGCTTTGAAAATTACTTAACATTAAATATGAATTCTTTCAATTTAATGATGCTAAGGTAAATAGTATATTTTCATTTCTATGTTTTAATATTGCAGTAAAATTTGTTGAATGGATTCAGAATTAGCAGTCATTTGTCCTAATTGTGGTAAAGCAGCTACCGGTAAATACTGCAGCAATTGCGGATTCAGGATTGAAAAGAAAAGGATATCTGTTAAGCTACTCCTTAGCACTTTCCTGGCTAGCCTTTACCATATTGAATTCAAGTACTTTAAAACTATAAAGAATCTATTTCTTCGTCCCATTGAGTTTATTCAGGAATACATTCATGGCCAGAGAAGGCAATACTATAATCCTATTAAGTATTTTTTGATTAACACTGGTTTAAACATTGGCGTAATCACCTATTATAATATTCAGAGGATAGAAAATTCTATTAATAATCCTGGTGCTTACGATACAACTGATCAGTCGAATTATTTCATGAATTCTCTTGTAGAAAACTATGCCCAGTTTCTATATATAGCTATAATACCCTTTTGTATTTTGGGTGCTGTTTGGGTCTATAGAAGTTACAAATATAATGTGGCAGAACAGGCCACTGCTTTTTTCTATATGGGTGGTCAGATGTCGTTGATAGCGATACCTTTTAATGCAATTACCTATTTTTATCATCCGTTTTTAGCTGTGAGGAATAATGTTGTTCCCACAATATCTCTCTTTATGTTATTCTGGTTAGGGTATAAATTCTATGAAAATAGTTCGCTAAATGCTTTCTGGAAAACTATTGTAATAGCCATTATTACGGTTGCCGGTATGGCCGGACTTTTATTTTTGATTTATTATATAAAGGAGTTGTTTTGAGGGTTAATCTTTACCTCACCCCCTGCCCTCTCCATCTGGAAACTAGTGTTAATACACATTTAAAATGTATCATGCCTACAGCACTCTATTGAATGTCAATTTATTACCCCGGATTAAAATCCGGGGCTACAATATTGGTCGAGGCCATGCCTCTTTAATAGAAATTTCCAGAGCCTTGGGCTCGAAGCATTTTGTAGCAACGGATTTCAATCCGTTGTCAATAAATAACAAATAAATAGAGTGCCTTAGGCACGGCACATTTTATTATGGTATTAATTAAAGATCTAGAGTAGCTTAATTGATTGATACACACTTTGATTATCAACAATAATAGATTCAATAAAATAATTATCATTAAGTCTCTACCTTCAAGCCTTAAACTATAGTGTTCTACTGATGAAAAATAAGCGGATAAATAAACTTATCATTTTTGCCTTTTGTATTTGTAATCTGGTAAATAATCAATTACATGCTCAAAATATAAACCTTGTTGATTATGTAAACCCATTAGTCGGAACCGAAAGTGATGTTGAATTATCTACCGGCAATACCTATCCTGCCATTGCTTTACCCTGGGGTATGAATTTCTGGACACCCCAGACTGCTAAGAACGGCGATGGATGGCAATATACCTATGGTGCCAAGAAAATTACAGGCTTTAAAGAAACTCACCAGCCCAGTCCCTGGATCAATGACTATGGTTGCTTTTCTTTGATGCCGATGACAGGAAAGTTAAAATTGGATGAAACAACCCGTGGATCCTGGTTCTCACATAAATCTGAAAAATCACTCCCTTATTATTACAGTGTTTACCTGGCAAACTATGATATAAAAACCGAAATTACACCAACTGACCGGGCTTCTCAATTCAGGTTTACATTTCCGAAGTCTGATGAAGCGTATATAGTATTAGATGCTTTTCATAAAGGATCTTACGTGAAGATCATACCTGAGCAAAGAAAGATTATTGGTTATTCCAGTTATAATAGCGGCGGCGTTCCGCATAATTTTCATAACTACTTTGTGCTTTATTTTGATACTGATTTTGAATCGAGTTACACCTGGAGTGATCTGATTGCCTTTGAGAAAATGGAAATAATGGATAATCATGTTGGTGCGGCTATAAAGTTTAAAACTAATAAAAATCAAGTCATTCATATCAGAATAGCTTCCTCATTTATTAGTCCTGAACAAGCGGAACTAAACCTGCAAAGGGAAATAGGCAATGACTCCTTTGATCAAACAATGGCTAAAGCTAAAGATAGCTGGAACAATGAACTAAATAAAGTGGTAGCGGAAGGTGGAACTCCCGCACAGATGGCTACCTTTTATACTGCCTTGTACCATGCTTTCCTATTTCCCAGGAAGTTTTGGGAACTTGACCAAAACAATAAGATAGTACATTTCAGTCCTTATAATGGGAATATATTGCCTGGTTATATGTATACAGATAATGGCTTTTGGGATACATTCAGGGCGGTGTTTCCTTTGTTTACTTTATTAAACCCTACACTTAACAGTCAGATTATGCAAGGCCTGGTAAATACCTTTAAAGAAAGTGGATGGCTGCCGGAATGGGCCAGCCCAGGCCATAGAAACTGCATGATTGGTTCTAACTCGGCCTCTATTATCGCCGATTCTTATTTAAAAGGTATCAGGGGTTATGATATTGATATATTGTATGATGCCTTATTAAAGAATGCCGGTAATGAAGGACCCATGGAATCAGTTGGTCGCTATGGGGTGAAATATTATAATGATCTCGGTTATATACCTTATGATGTGGGTATTGATGAAAATGCTGCCCGGACACTAGAATACAGTTATGACGACTTTACGATCATGAAACTGGCAAAGGAACTTAAAAGACCACAATCGGAAATCGACTCATTTGCCAAACATGCTTTATTCTATAAGAATGTATTTAACAAGTCAAGTAATTTTATGCAGGGTAGAAATCTAAACGGGAGATTTCAAACTCCATTCAGTCCTGTAAAATGGGGAGATGCATTTACAGAGGGATGTTCCTGGCATTATACCTGGTGTGTGTTTCATGATATAAAAGGGCTCTCTGATTTAATGGGAGGTAAGAAGCAGTTTTCTGCTAAGCTTGATTCTATGTTTAGTGAGGCGCCCAATTTTGACTTCTCTTATTATGGTAAACAAATACATGAAATAACTGAAATGGCCATTGCTAATATGGGCCAATATGCTCATGGTAACCAACCTGTGCAACACGGAACCTATCTTTATAATTATTGTGGCGAACCCTGGAAGAGTCAATATTGGGTAAGACAAACACTTGACAGAATGTATAATCCTAATCCGGATGGGCTTTGTGGAGATGAAGATAATGGTCAGACTTCCGCCTGGTATGTATTTTCTTCCATGGGATTCTATTCTGTATGCCCCGGAACCAATCAATATGTAATAGGCTCTCCTCTATTTAAAAAGATGACCCTCAATTTAGAAAACGGGAAACACTTTACGATTAATGCCCCAACTAATACCTCAGATAATGTATATATCCAGAAAGCCAGCTTAAATGGAAAAGTATATTCAAAAAACTACCTCTTGCATGAGGACTTGCTGAAAGGTGGAACCCTTGATTTTGACATGGGCAAAGAGCCAATGAAAACACGCGGGATTAAAGAGGAGGATCTACCCTTCTCATTAACTAAATAGAATTGAATAGAATTACGCTTAAACTTTCTGTTCTTTTGTATTTCTTTGCAGTCAGATACTATTTATCAATTTCAAACTATTCTTTTGATTATGACTAAGTTTTCTACCCTCTGTGTAAAGGAATTTCCTGATGTTAAAACAACCAAACCACATATTCTCCCTCTTTATCTTTCATCATCTTTTGTATTTGAAACGATAGAAGAAGGGATAGATATCTTCAAAGGAGCTAAACAAGGGCATGTGTATAGTAGATATTCTAACCCGACCGTGGACACTGTGGCGAATAAAATAGCTGCAATGGAAGCATATGGAACCGGTATAGATGCAAAGTGTATCATGGTTAG
>Ga0193744_1000297_pt1 | contig 11882 bp, 7 predicted proteins | sample L1a1metaG_FD_143056 | JGI IMG/M metagenome (GOLD analysis project Ga0193744, IMG submission 143056) | Soil microbial communities from a riparian zone of the East river system, Colorado, United States - L1a1 | ecosystem: Environmental > Terrestrial > Soil > Riparian zone | place: USA: East River...
TGTTGCGGCGCCACGGCAGCGAAATGGCTGAATCAATCGGCGCGAACGCGGAGTTGATCGGCTTCGGCACCGGCGCCGGCGTGAAAACGCGGATGTTGCTCGAACACCTCGAGAATCCGATCGCCTACGTCCCCGTGGATATCTCCAAGCAGCGGCTTACCGACTCCGCGGCGGAGTTGAGCCGCGCCATGCCCGCGCTCGACATCCTCCCGGTGTGCGCCGATTACCTCCAGCCCCTGCAATTGCCGAAATCGCGCCGCAAGCCGGATCACGTCGCCGTTTATTTTCCAGGCTCGACCATCGGAAACCTCGAACCGGAAATCGCGGCTGATTTTCTTCGGCGCGTTTGCCGGCTCTGCGGAAAAAACGGCGGCCTGATTATCGGCGTGGACCTTCGGAAAAACCGCGCGGTCCTCGAGGCCGCCTACAACGACAGCGCCGGGGTGACCGCGGAATTCAATTTAAATCTTCTCGTACGGGCCAACCGCGAGCTCGGCGCAGACTTCGATCTGCCGCTCTGGCGGCATCAAGCGATTTATAATGAGCGCCACGGTCGCATCGAGATGCATCTGATCAGTGAAGCGGAGCAGACCGTCCATGTCGGTGGCGCCGAATTTCATTTTCTGCGCAGCGAAAAAATCGTCACGGAGTTTTCCTACAAGTACACGCAGGACGCATTCGTCCGCCTCGCGGTTTCAGCCGGTTTTCGCCTGGCGCGCGTCTGGAGCGATCCCGAGCAGTTGTTTGCCGTTTTTCATTTCACCATTCTGTAGCCGCCCTGCTTGCCACGCCGAAGCAAGGCGAAGGCGGGCTGGACGCCGGGACGCGCCTCGTCGCCAACCTCTGCGCTTCGCACAGCGAAGCGGCTACAGCGAAGAGGCGATAGAATAAATCTCGCGGACAGCCGAAGCTCGATTACAAGCAACTGGTGAGTGCGCTTGTTCAGCTTCGCGGCGTCAGCAAGAAATTTGGCGCCGCGGCTGCGCTTCATCCAATCGACGCCGCATTCGAGCGGGGAAAAACCACGGTGCTCATAGGCCCCAGCGGCTGTGGCAAATCCACGCTCTTGCGTTTGATCATCGGTTTGCTCGAGCCCGACAGCGGGACCATTCAGTTCGACGGCGCGCCCATAACTTCAGCAACCCTCGCTCAACTTCGCCGCCGGATCGGTTACGTCATTCAAGATGGCGGTTTGTTCCCTCACCTGACGGCGCGCAAAAATGTGCTCCTGATGCCGGCGCATCTGAAACGGCCAGCAGCCGAGATGGAAGAGCGACTGGCAGAGCTCTGTTCCTTGACGCGTTTCCCGGAGGCCGCTCTCGACCGTTATCCTATCGAACTGTCGGGCGGCCAGCGCCAGCGCATCAGTCTCATGCGCGCCCTCGCGCTTTCGCCCGAGCTGCTCCTGCTGGACGAACCGCTGGGCGCGCTCGATCCGCTGGTGCGAGCAGCGCTCCAAAAAGATCTGAAAGAAATTTTCAGGCGGCTGAAACAAACCGCCATTCTGGTCACGCATGACCTAGCCGAAGCCGCCTATCTCGGCGACGAAATCGTACTTATGAATGATGGTCGCGCCGTGCAAATCGGAACGTTGGAAGATCTGCGCTCGAAACCGGCCAGCGATTTTGTCACTGAGTTCATTAACGCTCAACGAGGACTCGCCGTGATATGACGACTTCGCGGCATTCTTCAACAAGGAGCGGCGGTTCGAAACCGCCGACCAAAACAAAGGGCGGTTTCAAACCGCCCCTCCTTGGCATGCTCGCTGCGCTTTGCGTATTGCGAGCGTCACCGTGTTTGGCAGAGCCTATTCTTGTCGGCTCGAAAAAATTCACCGAATCGTACGTCCTCGCCGAGATTGCCAAGCGCGCGCTCGAGAATGCCGGTGTCCCGACAGAACATCGCCAGGGCATGGGCGGCACCATCATCCTCTGGGAAGCGCTGCGGACCGATCAGATTGGATTCTATCCGGAATATACCGGCACCATCGGCGAGGAAATCCTCAAGGCGTCATCTTCTACTTCCGGTGCCGAGATGCGAGCTGCGCTCGAAAAAATGGGCGTCGGCATGAGCGGCGAACTCGGTTTCAACAACACCTACGCCCTGGTCTTGCAGCGAACGGTGGCAGAGCGATTGCAAATTCACCGAATCAGCGATTTACGTAATCACCCGGAATTAAAGTTCGGACTGACCCACGAATTTCTCAATCGGCGGGACGGCTGGAATCCGTTGTCGGAGAAGTATCAACTGCCGACCCAGAATGTCAGCGGCATCGATCACGGTCTCGGCTACGCGGCGCTTCGGAGCGGTTCCATCGACGTCAAAGATGCTTACTCGACCGATGCAAAGATCGGCGAAAACGATCTGGTCGTGCTGCAAGACGATCTCCAGTTTTTCCCGCAATATAAAGCCGTCTTCCTCTATCGATTAACCCTGCCGGCGAAAGTGATCTCGATCCTGCGAAGCCTCGAAGGGACGCTGGACGAAACCCGGATGATCCGATTGAACGCCGAAGCGGATCGAACTAAGAACTATGCCCGCGCGGCCGATCTCTATTTTCAAAATAGCGCGTCACCTCTTCGGGCTCGAACCGGCGAATCTTTCCCCCACAAACTGTTTCGCTGGACTTCGCGCCATCTCGAGCTGGCGGGCATCTCGCTGCTGCTCTCGATCATCGCGGGCATCCCGCTTGGGATCGCCGCCAGCCGTGGGGGCGCGCTCGGCCAGGCAATTCTGGCCGTGACCAGCGCCGTGCAAACGATTCCATCCCTGGCCTTGCTCGCGTTGCTGGTTCCGGTGCCGTTTTTCGGAATCAGTCCGCGCACTGCCATCGCCGCACTGTTTCTTTACGGATTGCTCCCGATTGTTCGTAACACCGCGACTGGATTGCAGGACATCGCGCAGCCCGTCCGTGAATCGGCGATTGCGCTTGGCCTTGAGCCTGCGGCGCGGCTGTGGAAAATTTATTTGCCGATCGCGTCGCGCTCAATCCTGGGCGGAATAAAAACCAGCGCGGTCATTAATATCGGAACAGCTACACTGGCCGCGCTCATTGGCGCAGGGGGGCTCGGTGAACCAATTTTGAGCGGCCTGGACTTGAACGATCACGCCACCATTCTGCAGGGCGCCATTCCCGCCGCCGTTCTCGCGCTGCTCGTCCAAGGGAGTTTTGAACTGCTCGACCGGGTCTTGATTCCGAAGGGCCTGCGCTTGTAGTAACATAGTGCCGTGAAACGCATTCTCCTCCCAGCTGCACTGATCGCTTTCGCTGCTCTGGATTGTCGCGGCGAGCAGCCTCCGATCGAACGTATCCTGGGACTCAAAGGGAACACACTCTGGGAAGCTGCGGAAAGTCTCGGAGATGCAAATTTTTCTGCCCGCGATCTTATCAGGATTGTCCAAAAACTCATCGCCGAACCATATGAAAAACCGCCAGGCGGCCTTAACAGCTTCGGCCTTTCGAATTGTTTCGAGGCAGCTTGCAACAAGGCGAGCGCGGCGGAATTGTCGCAGCTAATTCAGATCTACGTGAATTTCGACCACGAAAGCTTCGAAAAACAGTTTGAGTTCCAGCCTTTGGCCGCCCGATGGATCCAGGAGGAGTTGAAAACGGGTCATTTCAGACCGCGCAAGAATCTAGTTTCAGAGGAGACATCGGCACCCGTGCCGGGCGAACTGGAAAATCGCGAACCTGAACTAGTTAAAGCCTGGAAGGCTTATAAAGCGATTATCCAACCAGTCGAACAAACCATCTATATAAATTCGTCGAAGCGATCAAAGATCAGTTTCCAGGCAAATCAACGTGCTTTCTTCAAGCTGCTAGATGACGCGCTTCTCAAACGCGGCAAAGGGTTAGCCGAACGTCTAATCGAGTTTGGGTGGAGTGGAATGAGCGGAACAGGCAGCGAACTCGTCAACGAGCCGCGGTCGGTCGCGATCTTTATGGCTCTGCTCAGTGAGGGCAGAATTCCTGAGGCGCTGGGTGCGGCTCTCTACGTGCGGGGCGATAAAGCCCTCATCACAGGCGACACGGATGTGCGGATCGAGTTTCTGCGAGTCTGCGGCGGGGATTGGGAGATCGTGTTTGCGGGCGCCGAGATTGAAGCGGAACGCTTTGGGCCTTGGGGGACTTACGGCGATCCGGTCCTGAAAGAGCTGGCGGGGTTTGGTTCAGATCACGCCGCCACCCTGGTGGGAATGATGGCGCGACAAGCCAAGCCTGATCTTCGGGTAGCCTACGCTAACGCCATCTCCGCGTTTATGACAGAGGGCTCACTCGCACAGTTACGTTTTAGTAACGGAGCGTATGACCGTATTTCCAAGCGACCGATTTCGCCACGGGTCAAACTGGCTCTCGCGAAGGTTCTCCAGGACTTCGCCGAGCCCGGTGTTTCGCCTGACCTCGCCAAAGCAGTTCTTGACGGATTCGCCCGCGCCCAACTCCCCGAGACAAAACTTACTCTTTACCAACTCGCTAAACATCGGTCAGCTCAAGTTGCCGAAGAAGCGATCTACGTTTTGCAGGCGATGGGCGAAAAGATTTCGGCTCCAGTTGCAGCTGCAACTTCGCCAGCTCGATTCCGCATCCTCGTAAATGGAAAGCCGATGGCGCCGCACTCTCAAATCTGGTGGGAATTAGATGGGTTCTCTTCAACCAGCGAAGTCGGCGAGGATGGCATGATCGGTATCGATTTCTTAGAGGAGGCAGGGAAGCCGACAAAAGTAAGTCTTAGCAGCGGAGAACGGAATTCAGCAGAAGGACCGAGCTTTCATGTCGAGTTACCTGTCCCATCAAATCTCGATTCAGTAACGGAAGTGAACGTAGAGGTTTCTTCCTTTCCCCTGATTATTCGCGCGCCCGCTGGCACAACTAGTCCAAGAGACTCGAAAGCGTCGGTGCTGATAAAACAACGCCTTCCCGAGAACTTGAAGGACACCAATCAAACAGAGGATTTGTTTACGTCGTCAATCAAACGCCAGTTTGAAATCACGTTCGATCAACCAGTCAACCTCTCCCTCCAGGTTGGCCATTACGATGTGACAGTGACGGCAACCGGCGCGGCCCGGCTCACGAAACAGATTACAGTTCCATCTCAAACATCGTCTTTGGAGATTCAGCTCACAGCGGGAAGCGATCTTCACTACGAATTGATTCGCCCCGATGGTGAGCGGCGAGCCCCGGTGGAACTCAGGAAAGCTGGGCAACACGTGGCAGAGGACTACTACGATCGTGAAAAGCGAACCTTTCGCTGGTTGCCACCAGGGAGCTATGTCTTGCACATTGCGGCGAGCAAGGCGCTTGAGTCCGAGGACAGAGAGTTCCTGGGGTACGGCCCGGCAAATATCCCGTGGTCGGAATGTGATATCCCTTTCGAAATTACGCCGGAATCCCCGGGGGAGATCAATTTGGGGGAGATCGCCTTGGAGCAGGCGGGCGATTGAACCCTTTCGCGGCTCAGCATTCCTGTGTCAGGTTCACTGATGCCGTTCGCATCGATCAATCCGGCCACCGGTGAAACGCTGAAACAATTCAACGCCCTGGATTCAGCGCAAGTCGAAGAAAAGCTCGCAAAGGCGACGCACGCTTTTGCCCAGCATCGTCGAACGTCATTCGCTCAACGCGCGGAATGGATGATGGCGACCTCGCAATTACTCGAGCAGGAAAAAGAACAACTCGCGCGAATCATCACGCTCGAAATGGGAAAGCTCCTGCGCGCGGGAATCGAGGAAGTAATGAAGTGCGTGCGTGGTTGCCGCTTTTATGCGGAGAACGCCGAGCGCTTCCTGACCGATCAAATCATCCCGACCGATGCGACGCGAAGTTATGTCCGCTACGAGCCGATCGGCGCCGTGCTCGCGATCATGCCGTGGAATTTTCCTTTCTGGCAGGTGTTCCGTTTCGCGGCGCCGTCAATCATGGCGGGCAATGTCGCCTTGCTCAAACACGCCGCGAACGTTCCGCAATGTGCGCTGGCGATTGAAGATATTTTTCTCCGCGGTGGACTCGCGGAAGGCATTTTCCAGACCTTGCTCATCGAGACGGAACAGACGCGAAGCCTCATTGACGATCCGCGGGTGAAAGCGGTCACGTTGACCGGCAGTGAACGCGCGGGACGCGAAGTGGCGAGCGCCGCCGCGCGCCAGATCAAAAAGAGCGTGCTGGAATTGGGGGGCAGCGACGCGTTCATCGTCATGCCCAGCGCAGACCTCGAAGCGGCGATCGAAACGGGGGTTACGGCGCGCACGCTCAATACCGGCCAATCCTGCATCGCGGCGAAGCGTTTCATCCTGGCAGATCAAGTGTACGACCGGTTCGTCTCGGAATTTGTGGAGCGAATGCGCGCACTCAAGATCGGAGACCCGCTCGAGGCGGCGACGGAGATCGGACCGCTCGCGACCGAAGGGATCTTGCGCGGAGTGGATCAGCAAGTTCAGGATTCGATCGCAGCCGGGGCGAAGTTACTCCTCGGTGGCAGACGCATTGAGCGCGATGGATTTTTCTACGAGCCCACCGTGCTCGTGGATGTTCCGCGGAATTCGCCTGCGTATCGTGAGGAAGTTTTTGGTCCCGTGGCCTCCTTCTTTCGCGCGTCGGACGCGGCGGAAGCGATCCAGATTGCGAACGACAGTTCATTCGGTCTCGGCGGAAGCGCCTGGACGAACGATCCGGTGGAGCAACAACTTTTCGCTTCAGAATTGGAAACCGGGATGGTCTTCATCAACAGCATGGTGGCTTCCGATCCGCGATTGCCCTTTGGCGGAGCGAAGCGTTCCGGTTTCGGCCGTGAGCTCGGTGCGGAAGGCATCCGCGAGTTTGTAAACATCAAGACGGTGTCGATCGCGTAGTGAGATTGCGCGCCCACAGCTTGTCATCCCGAGCCGCGCAGACGGCGAGGGACCTCGCACCTGCAAAGCGGAATAGCTTGCGCCCTACAACGCTGCTTGCATGGCCCGCGTGCCTTTGGCGCAAGCTAATCGACACTGCAATTGTGAGGTCCCTCGCCGTCTGCGCGGCTCGGGATGACAAGCAAGAAATGGCGCCCGAACTAATACCCCGCAGCCTGCCCGTCCTTACGGCTCTCGCTCGCGCCGACATAGACGCGCTGCCCATCGTGCAGCTCGACTTTGATCGCCTGATAACCGCCGTACCCGCCCAAGTCGAACCGGACATCGTGCCCTTTCTTTTTTAGCTCACGCACCGTCTCGAGCGGGACGCCGCTCTCTAGATTCAGGTAACCGCCCGTCTCGGTCAACCTTTCGCCCGTCGGTTCGCTATCGCCCTCGTGCTGCCAGCGCGACGCGTCCCCTGCTTCCTGCACACCCATGCCGAAATCAATCAAGTTGGTTAACACCTGGACGTGTCCTTGGGGTTGCATCCCTCCACCCATGACGCCGAACGCGAGCCACGGCTTTTGGTCCTTCATGACGAAGCCCGGGATGATGGTGTGGAACGGCCGCTTGCCCGGCGCGTACACATTCGCGTGACCGGACTCCATCGAAAATAATTCGCCGCGATCCTGGAACATGAATCCAAGTCCCGGAACGACGATGCCGCTACCCATTCCTCGGTAATTGCTTTGGATGAGGCTGACCATGTTCCCTTCGTCATCCGCCGTGCACATGTAGATCGTGTCGCCATCCTTCAGCGCCGGATTGCCGGGCGCGACCTTGCGGGCGGCGTGTTCCGGATCGACCAGCTTCCGGCGTTCGGCCGCATAAGGCTTCGAAAGCAAACCGGCGAGCGGAATTTTCGAGAACGCCGGATCGGCGTAGAACTTCGCGCGATCGGCCCACACGATTTTTTTCGCTTCGACCATGGCGTGCAAAGCCTGCGGCGAATTGAAGCCCATCGAGCGAAGATCGAAGCCTTCGAGCATGTTGAGGATCTGGAGTGTCGCGATCCCCTGCCCGTTCGGCGGCAACTCAAAGACATCGTATCCGCGATAATTCACGGAGACCGGATCGACCCAGGTGGAAGTATGTTTTTCGAAATCCGCTTTCCGAAGGAAACCGCCGTTCGCCTGCATGAACGCGTCGATCTTGTCCGCGATCTCGCCTTTGTAATACGCGTCGCGGCCTTTCTCTCCGATCAAGCGGAGCATCTTCGCCAGCGCCGGATTTTTGAAAATATCTCCTTTGGCCGGCGTCCGCCCTTTGCCGTCGAGGGTGTAAGTTTCGAGAAACGCTCCGGGCAAATCCTTGTAAAGCTCCGGTCCGAAGTGCCAGTAAAAGGCGATGAGCTCGGTAACCGGAAAACCTTCGTCGGCATAACTCGCCGCTGGGGCGAGGTCGTCACTCAGCTTGAGCTTGCCGAATTTCTTATGCAACTCGCTCCAGGCATCCACCGTGCCCGGGACACTGATGGGGAGCATGCCGCGCGGCGGAATCGTCTTGCGGTGCAACTTGTCGAGCTCGGCTTTCATTTGCTCGTAGCTCAGGCCCAGCGGCGAACGACCGCTGCCATTCAGGCCGTAGAGTTTGTTCTCCTTCGCGCTGTAAACGATCGCGAAGAGATCGCCGCCGATGCCGTTTGAAACCGGCTCCATCAACCCGAGCGTTGCGTTCGCGGCGATCGCGGCATCGACCGCGCTGCCGCCGCGTTTCAGGATGTCGAGCCCGACCTGGGTCGCGAGCGGCACGCTGGTGCAAACCACTCCGTGGCGGGCGATGACTTCTGAGCGCGTGGCGAAAGGTTTGCCGGTGATGCGATCGATTTGGGCCGGCAATGCGGAAGCGGCGAGGAAGAAGAGTGCAAGAGAAACGAGGCGGCTCATGCGACAACTTTCCATCGCACTGAGCGCCCGACAAGGCGGGTCATTTAGCGCAATCTTGTATCGGGAGGGCGAAGCTCCTGCTGAGCCGTCGGCGCTCCGCTAGATCCAACACCGGCTCGGCGGGAGCCTCGCCCTCCCGAACCGTTGTTTCTATTCCGGAAGAAAGTCTCTTCCAGGGGTCCCGTCTGCGCGGCTCGGGATGACACGCTTCACTCGTATCGCAGCGCCGTGACCGGATCCATCCGGGCAGCGCGATACGCGGGAATGAGCGCAAAGATCCAACAGATGACAAAGGCGCTAATGCAAATGATCGCGACATCCCGCGGCACCACTTCCGCGGGAATCTCGGAGAACTGGTAAACCTGTTTCGGAAACACTTCGAAACCGAACGTGTTCGCCAGCCAGTGGCTGAATTCGTTCCGGTAGCGAATCAGCGTCATCCCCAACCCCAGCCCGGTTAATGTTCCAAAAACTCCCACGACCACTCCCTGCCCCAAAAAGACCCAGACGATCTGCCAGATATTCGCGCCGATCGCTTTCATGATCCCGATGTCGCGCGTCTTTTGCACCGTGACGGTGATGAGCGTGTTCATGATTCCAAACGCCGCCACCACCACGATGAAGAAGAGCAGGAAAAACATCACGGTGCGCTCCAGCCGCACGGCCTCGAAAAACTGGGTGTTCATGTCGATCCACGTTTGCGCGAATTGCGGCGGCTGCAGGAATTTCTCGATCTCGCGCTTGATCCCCTCGGCGCCATAAGGATCCACGGTCTTAACCGTGATGCCGTGGAGCGCGTCCCCCAGGCCGTAGAGTTCCTGGCCTACGTGAATGGGGACGAGCAGGAATTCCGAGTCGTGCAAATAATGCCCGGTCTCGAAGAGGCCGGTGACAGTGAGCTCCTTGGGCAGAACGACCTCACGCAACTTGTCGATCGCCTCGTGCTCGTCCTGGCCCTTGGTCTTCTCCAACTCCTTGATGCCGTCGAGGATTTCCCCGAGATTGCCCGGCGAATACACCGTGAGCTTGTCGCCCACGTCGATATGGAGCTTGCGCGCCAACTCCACGCCGAGCACGGCTGATTCACCTTCCAAGTCGAGCGTTCCCTTTTTGATGAACCTCTTCAGCGAAACAACCTTCTCTTCCTCGACCGGATCGATCCCGCGGATCATCGGGGCGAGCCGCTGCTGGTTGAATTCGACAATGACCGGTCCCTGCACGTAAGGCGCCGTGCCCACCACGCCCGGGGTGTTCCGGATTTTTACTGTGAGGTCGCGCCAGTCCCGCAACACATCTTCCGAGCCGACGAGGATGTGCGCATCCCAATCGACCACCTTCTGGCGAAGCTCACGGTCGAATCCCGTCATCACCGAAATGACGAGGATGAGAACGGTGACGCCGAGCATGACTCCCGCCATTGAAATGAGCGTGATGATCGAGACGAAAGTACGCTTCGGCTTGAGATAGCGAAGCGCGAGAAAGAGGCTGAACGGCAGTTTCAAATCGGCGATACGGTGGTGGGGAAGGCGTTACAATTCCAGAGAGGAAACAGATCAGCTTTCCAACGCGTGCGCCTTCAGCTCTTCAAGCGTGACAAATTCGATCGCGGATGAGTGCGTCGCCTCGAGATCGACGGGCGGCGCGACGCCACGGCGTAACGCCTCCTGATAACGCGACGCGCAAAGGCACCATTTGTCTCCAGGCTCAAGACCTGGAAAACCCCACTCGAGATGCGGCGTCACCAGATCGTTTCCTTGAAAGACCGAGTCGTCGAGGAATTCGCGCGTCACTTTCACGCAAACGGTGTGCTGACCGATGTCCTCCACCCCGGTCCGACAATATCCGTCGCGATAAAACCCAGTCATCGGATCGCGACAACAGCAGCGCAGTTCAGTCCCAAGAACGTTGGTCAACATAAGGCGACAATAGCACTTCCTAGCTCATCTTGAAAAAGCCTCGTCTGGCAGAACTTTCAGCATGCTTGCTCATCGAAGGCGATCTGGTCGATGAAATCATTTTGGGGAATCGGACCTAAGATTCCGCGTTTAGCCTAACTGAACAGGCGCGGGAAATATTGCAAGAGCGCCCAAATCCCAGCGCTGCCGGATGGGAGAAGGATAGCTGTTGCAAGCGGATGCTCCGTGATGGCAGCGAAGGCGCCGCGATGCTCCGCCGCAATGAGAATGGCTGTTTCACGTATCGTTCTCGCTTCTTTGCCCTCGGCTTCTCCGGCGGCGGTAAAAGAGATGAGGATGTCGTTTAGGCGATGCAGGGATTGCTGGCGGGCGCGCTCCGCCGTCCTGCGCAAGTAACTCACCGAAAAAATCGCATACCCGATATTAAATCCCACGATGATGAGCAGCGGCAGAGGCCAGCTCCAGTGATCGAACACCCCGGACCGCGATATGATCATCAGAGAAATGACAACGAAGGGATAGTAGATCAACTGCCCGATGACCTCGGTGGCCTGGGCGATGAGGTCGATGCCGAGATATTCCCTGAGCAATCGAGGAAGTGGAATATCCGATCTGACTGGCAAACTACCGCGCACTTCTTCGGAGGTTTGTTGCCACCGCCCGCGAAGATTCCCGACCGCGGACTCGGGCCAAATCGTCCGCGCTTTCATCATGAAATGAATCAAGCGGCGCACGAGCAAGGTCGCATCCGCGACGTAAAATGTCAGCGTGACCGAACCGAGCACGGACAAACTAAGGAAGAGGTGATCCCAAAAGGACGACCACTTCCCCCGGAAGGGCACTGCGGGCTGTCCCAACAGGAAGAGAAGGCAGAAGGCCGCTCCAATATAACAGAGGATAAGCGGAGCAATCCTCCAAAAGCGCGCATATTGATTCCCGTATCGGATGTAACAGCCCCAGAGTTGCGCGGAATCCAGGCATCCGGTCCGGTCTTTGTGCTCACACTTCCAGTGGCGCACGGTCACCCGCGAGATCAATCGCGATCCCAAACCACTCAAGGGAAGTAACCTCGGGAAAGACTCGCGCCGATGAGGAAGAGAGAAATGCGCTTCGACCTGGCGATCGCTCCGCGACAGGGAGCGGCAGGCTTTCCAGATGTAAAAACTCGACAGCAAAAATACCAGGCACCGAA
>Ga0193744_1000298_pt1 | contig 11873 bp, 9 predicted proteins | sample L1a1metaG_FD_143056 | JGI IMG/M metagenome (GOLD analysis project Ga0193744, IMG submission 143056) | Soil microbial communities from a riparian zone of the East river system, Colorado, United States - L1a1 | ecosystem: Environmental > Terrestrial > Soil > Riparian zone | place: USA: East River...
TACTTTTTTGGGCGACTGCAAAAAAGTAACTGCCCGTCCGGCATGAGGACCATGCCAAGCTTAATTGAAACTCTTAAGTATTCAAAGGAAATAGCTCTAATTCATACAGTAATTAGACCAGAGCCTTAATGATTAATTGGTAATTTCTTGAATCGAAGATTAAAGAAATTATAAACCTAAAATTCGGACATCGGACATCGGACCCCCTCTAATCTTTATTAAAATCTATATAAATTGGAATAGTAACATAAAAAGTAGTCCCCTGGTTTAAACCCGATTCAAAGAAGATTTCTCCATCCATTGACTCTATTAGCTTCTTACAAATAGGTAACCCAAGTCCGGATCCCCGTGATTTTGTAGTAAAATTTGGAAGGAAAATTTTATCCTCTTTCTCTTTTGATATTCCCATGCCATTATCACTTACTGAAATAATAGCATATCCATTCTTTTGCTGAAGTTGAATATGTATTCTTCCGGGTCTTTCGTCCACCAGGGCCTGCTGAGCATTGTTGATCAGATTATTAAATATCCTGATCAAATGACTTTTATCTCCAATTACATTTATTGGTGTGGTAGTAATATCTTTAGTAATTTTCACATGTAGTGAAGAGGCCTTTTCAAATAATGCAACTACCCCTTTAATGATCTCATTAACTTCTAATTGCTCATTATTCAATTGGGGTTCTTTTGCAAAATTATTAAATTCACCAGCTATTTGGGATAAATTCTCTATTTGCTGAATAAGTACATTACTTATATTTTTAATTCGCTTCTCCAGATTCTCAGGATCTGAATGAAAACTATGAAGGAGATATTGGATATTTAACTTCATAGGTGTTAAAGGATTCTTAATCTCGTGCGCCACTTGTTGTGCCATTTCTCTCCATGCTTTTTCCCTTTCAGATTGTGCCAATATATTAGCACTGTCATCCAATTTAAGGATCATTTGATTGTACTCCTGTACCAATGTACCAATTTCATCAGAGTTATCCCATTTCAGGGGTTCATTATGCTTCCCAAATTTAAGGCGTTTTAATTTTTCTCCTAATGCAAGTAATGGACTTGTAATAGATCTTCCTACGGCCAAAGCTAGGGCACTGGCAATTAATAATAAAAAGACATAAGTATTGATGAGGGCCCCAATAAAATCAGCAAGCTGGCTTTTAGTTTCAGGTTCTGAACCATAAGAAGGTATAGAAATAAACCAGGAATGATTTTCTTTGTCAGGATTGATTTCAGTGCCAATCATACCAAATTTATCATTACCATTAATTTGGATCACTCTTTTTGAATTTGAAGAAGTATTTGAATCAAATTCAGGAGATTTTGGTAATAGCTGAAATGCAGGATTAAGATTTACTAAAGATGCAGGTATAGACTTAAATAAAAATCCGTTTGGCTTATAAATTAATAATTCAGTTTGGAGTTCCACAGCAATTCTTTCAAAATTGGTCATCTCAATATTTACTTTACCATCCTTTTGAGTGGATAATTCCGTAATGATGTTCAGTTTTTTTAATTGGGCTTCCAGATCGGCTTTTTTGTTAGAATACCTAAAATAGAAAATGGTAATGGTCCCAATTGCCAGAAAGGAAAGTATGATCATAGAAATGATCGAAATCTGAATTCTATTTCTTAAGGTAAGATCCGAGCTTTTTTCAATATAGAAGATACCGGGAATAATTCTAACTACCGTATTAAGCGCTATAAAAATCAGGATGGTTAAAGCAAGCAATACAAACAAGTAGGAAAATAAATTAAGTATTTTAATAAATCCACCTCCCTGTTTTTCTAAATGTATTTCTCTTCCTGACTTGTGTTTAGCATCATAATTTAATCCACCCAAGTTTTGAGAATAGGTTTTGGTATTTGATCTATCATTATTTAAAGAAATAGAATAATTAGCATTCTGATTATGATAAACCAAGTGGCCTCTATAGAATATGGAATAAGAAAATTGATCCAAATGTTTAAGCCCCTTATAAGGTTCTATATTATAAGCAATGTATTGAAAATCTCTGATGTCTTTAATCGAATTGGTTGCAATTTCAAATAAAGCTGAGTCTTTGCTTTCAATTATTTTATAATGAATATCACCATTAATGGGTTCGATACCCCATTTTAAATTAGTTTGATCTGTTTCATTCCATGTTTTGATTGGATTTGTTCTACCACTATCCTGTACAAGAGTGTAATAAGCTTTGGTATAATTATTTTCCAAAAATGCTTTTAAGCTCTTCCTGATTGAATCTCTATCTGTGGAGGGTTTCCCAGCTTTTAGTTGATAAATTCTTTCTAAGATACTATCCCTTGGATTTGAAAGGGTTATTGCATATTGCTGTATTCGCTTTTCTTCTTTATTTTGATTAAAAGTATACAACAATGCAGCAGAAAATGAAGAGAATATGATAAGCCAGATCAATAACCAGGTAAAATCTGTGCTTTCTGAATCTGTATAAAAATCAAGTAACAACAAATATAATAAACCAAAAAGAAAGAACCTTATATTGATGGTTATGACTGGTATTTCTACGAGGAAAATGTAAGCAATTACTAAACTACCCAGTATGGAAAAAATGCGATGTAGTTTACTCAGCTTTAATTGGTTGATCGTAAACATCAATCGCTGACTAAAAAGAAACAGTGTAATAAAGACAATCATGAGTCCAATTATTGAATATAGACTATTGGACCCAAGATTAAATACATTCTCAAAATCAAAGTAGATATCGGATTCAAGTATAATACTTTTGATAATACCTGTGATCATGATAATACCCAGCAAGATGGCGAAGTAATTAAAAGTACCGATAAAGCCTCTTGCTTTGATGCCTAAATGATCATAATGTGCTTGCCTGTAAGTTTTATACCAAAATATCACTACCCATAAGAAAACAATTGCATTTAATAAAAAGTCTCCAATTGAAACCCCTAGATAACTTGAGTGAATAGATTGAGTAAATAAGGGGATGTCATTGAAATAATAAGATACATTGAGATAATTGCTCAAAAAGCGTAACCCGAATATATTTACTAATAGAAATGCTGATGAGATCCATCCCTGGTACTTGTATAGAAAGCGTATAGTGATTTGATTAATAGCTAATAAGAGGCATAAAAATCCTGACAAATACAAGATTAGTCTAACTAAATCATCACAAACATTTTTGACTTCAATCGCTTGATTGAGATAGATTACATTTTTATCTTTTGAATGGATAATCAATGAGTTGGGAGTTCCAATAAAAATAGAATCCAGGGGATTTTTGGTTACCAGGTGTTCGATTTTAACTGGTACCCATATTTCTCTTAAATAACCCGATATACTTGTATCTGCCCAAACTTCAAATACATTATCTTCTATATAAATAAAATTGGCATCAGACGAATGATAAATAGTTTTTGGTAATGAAAAATCAGGAGTTTTGAGCCAGTAACAAAGACTATCCTGTTTAAAGAGCAGAATGTTAAAATCGGGAGAACCCAATCGGTGAGCTTTATCTGTTTTACCCGTTTTAATAATATTTTCCCATACAGTAGTCTTTTCCAGTTCTTCTTTTGCTTCCTTTTCTGCTGATCTGAGTTGTGTATTAATTTTAAAAACTGAGGTAGTAATCGTTTCTTTTGGCCAATACGATTTATGTAGTACCATGCAGCTTATAGAAATGCATGCCACTATTAAATATTTCGTATATGTAATTTTATTGTTCACCAAGCTATTATATCGAAAATAGGGTAGTACTTGTTTCCATATAGTAGATAATAATTTAATATAGTGAAAGGTGAAAAGTAAAAAGTAAAAGGGAGAATACAATTTATGATGTACAAATTGTGATGTACCATTTGCTTTAAAGCTGATATCTTTTTGTAAATATGATAAGTCGCAACACAATGTCGTTTAGTTAAGGGAAAAGAATTTAATAATTGTAAACTACAACCTTGAAAAGCTGACATTATTATATTTACTTGATTAGTTATCATTGATTTTTGCCGAATCGCTAAATCGCCGAACCGCCGAATCGCTTAGTTATATTAATTTATAAATTCCAATAAGTAATAAATAAGAGGGTGGGATTTAACATATCACAAGTCTATGCGTCCCATATATTTATATTGATTGTAGTTAGTTGCAATTTTACTGATTCTACAATTCTTTCTAGTTTTATAATGAATTTTTCCTGGCAACTGACAACTTGCAACTGTAAACTACTTCCTATATAACTCACGCACTTTTCAAAAAGTGAGATTTTCGAGTCATTTTTGGCACTAAATGACGTTTCTGGCACAAATATTTTTAGTTGATAAAAATTACTAAATATAAATAATTGATAATGATACAATTGCACTAAAAAATATTTTTAATTTTTTTTAGTTAAAATAATGGGCTATTTTGAAAATATAATAAATATGCTACTTAATTGAGTGATTTTGTATCTAAATGATTATTTTCAATATTGTATTGACAAGGATAAAATTTAAATCTGGAATTCTTGTAATATCATTGTTAATAATAGATATTTTAGGTAATTTTTCATGCAGAGGGACAGAGTTCGCAGAGAAAGCATGAAATTAAAATTGGGCAACCACAAAGGATTGCCCATTATACACTTTGCATTTTACAACTCACATTTTAACCTCCCAGTGCCCCTCATTGCATAGAAGAGTTAGCCGGACCCTCTTTTGATGCACCCGGTATTGCACATTCATCCATACCATGTGGAGATGAGATTGTTAGCCTAACAGGTTTTGCATCCATTATATCCTCATAAATGATCTCCATTAGTAATTGCATAGCTTGTTTGACACCATTTAATGAAATAAATAACTATTTCAGCACAATCTGTCTCTCATCAGAAACAACAATCTCCGCTTTTCCATTATAAAGCTTTAAAAGTCCGGTTACGCATATTGTTTTTTCATTCAGGTATTCTTCCGGCTTATATTTAAATATATTTTTGTCAAATATGGCTATGCTAAATGGGCTGTCTGGATAGGCTGCACCCATATTAATAAGGGTTATTTTCGCAAAGGCTTTACCTCCATACACCAATCCACATACTTTTACAATTTCACCAATATGAATTATGGCATCTTTTGGGCTAATTTCTATGGTGTCTTTAAGAAGGACAGGTTCCAGTTTAAAACTTGAGGTATTGAAATAAGTTTCCAGGATGGATGCCAGGCGTATACCTGCATACACGAGTTCTTTTTCAATGACAGGTTTCATGTTTGCCGCATAAGTTTCATCTATCTGATGACCTTCAAAATTGTATACTTCTTTTAAAATAGCACGTGACTCTTCCATCCAATTGATAAGATTGTATTGTTTAATAGAGCTTAGTATTGAATCTGAAAGTGTAGTTCCGAATTGTAGGCAAGATGCGAGGGTGATATTTTGATTCTGGATTATTTCATCATCCCATACTTTATGTAAGTTGCTGTTATGACCGACAAAATTCACTTGCAGTGTATTGCCCCCTCTGTCTGCTCCATAACCAACATGTAATGGTTGGTGCAGATCCCCAATTAAATGAAAGAGTATCAGTAAATCAGTTTTGACCTGTTCATTTGATAAATTTTGTTTGTCCCCTAGTTCCTGTATGGTTTTTTCTAATTCACTAATTATATTTTCAGTTTTTCCTGATTCATATTCATCACCTCTTTCAATATTAATATAATGCCAGGGTTTCATGTAATCATATTCATGGTTTGATCGCATTTCATCCATCCAAATGCCTGATTCTTCTATACTGGTTCCGTTGAGGTATTTTATTACATTTTCTCTCACGACCGGATCAAGATATTGCATGGCAATTTGGGAGATGATTTGGTGCCCGGTTTTGCTGTATGCGAATACAGAATTAGCATGGAGGACAATTAATAGTATCACTCCAAGATATTGGAATATTCTTTTTAGTTTCATTTTTAGCCTTATATGCTGTAAATGTCTGTTATTTTTATTTGTTGTAAAAGCTTTTAAAATCAGGGCTTTTGTATAGGTTGGGGGCTGGGAATTAGAAATAGAAGGAATGGAGTTTATTATGTGGGAGTATTGTTAGTTTTGATATTTTAGTTTTTTAATAGTTATAAAATTTATGCTATTTGGAGAGATGTTAATTTTTTGTAATAGTAGCATGTCTAATAGTCAGGATTTACAGGATTTTAGGATTACCAGGATTGTAGTCAGAATCAGAATTTATGGAAAATGAACATAGTTCGCGTCATATGTTAAAAATCTTATGTTAATTCAAAATACATTTAAAAATAAATATCGAATATCTTCTGCCCGTTTACAAACTTGGGATTATGGCAGTAGTGCAGCCTATTTTATTACTATTTGTATAAAGAACAAAATCCATTTTTTTGGTGAAATATTTGAGAATAAAATGCAATTAAACGAAATGGGCCATATAGCAGAAAAATATTGGACAGAAATACCTAAACATTTTTTATGTGTTGAACTTGATCAGTTTGTGATTATGCCCAATCATGTCCATGGGATTATTATAATTGATAAACCTGAAAATAATCTAGATAAATTGGTTATACATGAGAAGGACACAAGGCAGTGCCAAGAGGAGACAAGGCAGTGCCTTGTCTCTACCGATAATACTGGAAATGGGATGGGTAAATTACGATTTCAGAATCAGGGGAAAAATACAATTTCATCCATAGTTGGATCCTATAAATCAATTGTAACAAAAAATATAAATATTTTAATAAAATGTAGAGAAAAGGCACTGCCTTGTCTACCTGTGGTACTGCCTTGTCTCCATGCTGGTATGCCTTGTCAGTTTGGTTGGCAACCACGTTTTTATGATCATATTATTCGCGATGAAGTTTCATTTTCCAGAATTCAAGATTATATTATAAATAATCCAATGAATTGGAAAATGGATAAATTCAATAAAGGATAATATGATATTATTATACCGTATTATAAACCAATTAATATTATCAAATAAATATCATTAATAAAGCTATAACTTTGCACACCTACATACTGCTTTATCGCTCCTGTTCTTGAAACATGAGAGGAAAGTCCGGACAACGTAGAGTACCACACCATCTAACGGATGGGCTCAGGTGAAAGCCTGATACAGAAAGTGCCACAGAAAATTACCGCCACGGTGTAAACCGGGGTAAGGGTGAAAATGTGCGGTAAGAGCGCACAACTTGGCTTAGTAATAAGTCTTGGAGGTAAACCTTGTGGGTTGAAATGCCATGTATACCGTGATTCCTTTCGGGGAGTGAAGTTACTCGCTTTATTATGCACGGGGGGTAGGCAGCTAGATTTTGTTCGCAAGGGCAAAACCAGATAAATGATAGAGGTTCTGAGCAATCGGAATACAGAATCCGGCTTATAGGTGTGTAGTTTTTTTTCGATGGTAGTTGGTAGAGATCGTTGACCGATAACAGGTGTCCGATGTCCGCAATTTCTGTAATTCAGACAAGGCAGACATGGAGACAAGGCAGACATGGAGACAAGGCAGTGCCTTGTCTCTACAGATTTGCAATTCACAAATCATTTTACATTTCACCTTTTACCTTTATCAAATGTTTTTTAAACGATATGAACCAAAATCAGGACTTGAGAAGATAATTGAATGCTACTGGTTCATAGAGGATTCTTCCTCGATTCCTCTAATACAGAAAATAATACCGGATGGCTATACCGAAATCATATTTCATTTTGGAGACCCTTACCGCATTTGTTTAAATGATAATTGGCAATTGCAAACAACATCTCTTTTCGCAGGACAAATAACAAAGCACTTTTATTTAGAAAATATCGGAGCATCCGCTATTCTGGGAATAAAATTTAAACCCGCTGCATTGGCTATATTATATAATCTTGAAATGCATAATTATACAAATGAGGTCTTTGACTTAAAATTGGTAATAGGGGATGCAATGCAAAAGATTGAACATGAATTGCGTTCCACTAAAAATCATGAATTGATAATAACCAGACTGGATAGTTATTTTGAGGAGCTATTAAAGAATAAACCATATCTGGAAACCCTGATAGAAAAAGCAGTTGAATTAATATTGCACAATAATGGAATGATAAGTATAAAAGAGATTACTGAACTCATTGGCGTGGGTGAAAGACAAATTGAATTGTTATTTAAAAGGTTTGTAGGGGTGCCTCCAAAATTATTTACAAGAATAATTCGCTTCAGTTATATTTTTCAATTGGTAAATAAAAACCATAGCTGGACTGATCTTGCTTACCAGGCAGCCTATTTTGACCAGTCTCATTTTATTAAGAACTTCAAGAACTTTACTGGAGAGAACCCTACGGATTATCAATTTGAAGAAAAGAATATGGCCAATTTCTTTCTTAAAAAATATAAGATTTAATATTCATTGTTCATTTCGGTTTTGTACAATACATTCAAATTCGAACTCACTATTTTTGTCCTTAATTAAAAAATAAACTTATGAAAGGATTATTTTTAAGTGCAGCATTCTTTATTTCTTGTATCACTATAGCTCAGACAAGTGTACAAAGCAGTAATTTCAAAAAGCTGAATTGGCTGGAAGGTAAATGGTTGAATACGAACCCTGAGCCTGGAACTACTGGTTATGAACAATGGTCGGCTGTATCTGCTAATGAATTGAAAGGAGAAGGGAAAACTATGAAAGCTAAGGATATAGTCTTTCAGGAAAAACTGAAAATCCTTATTAAAGATGGTGCTATTTATTATGTTGCAGATGTTCAGGAAAATAAGGAGCCCGTATATTTTAAGTTTACTGAATTAAGTGATCATGGATTCGTATGTGAGAATCCGGAACATGATTTTCCAAAGCAGATTAGTTATTCATTGGATGGGAATAAATTGAAAGCGACTATTTCGGGGGATGGAAAATCGATTGATTTTTTGTTTGAAAAGGTAAAAAGTAAAAAGTAAGAAGTAAAATGTAAAAGGTAAGATATATGACACACGATATACTATTGTTCCAGCTATCATGGGTCAAATGTAGAGACAAGGCACTGCCTTGTCTCAATTAGATTCATACCAATCCTCGAGAAATGGGAAATGATAGGGGGTAGGAGTAAACCCTACCCTTACATATTTTTAGCCTTCCTAAATGTAGAACTTGCTCTTAAGGGCGCGGATTACGCGGAGAATATTATTGATCACTAATCACTAATTTTATTTCCAGTAATTCAGATGCTTCAGTATCATTGTCACAAACTGCTAATAAGGTATAACTTGAATAAGGATCTGTCTTTAAAATACAGAGAGATTCTATTTTTTTATTTGATATAACCTGGCTGTGTTGAATACTCAAATTTTTGCAATCCTGATTTAAATCTATAATTCCAATTATGGATCCCAATATTTGACCATCATCATAGGTGTTTTGAATATTTTCAGCTGCAGCACAGAAAATAATAGATTGGGTGTGTTCGTCGAAGCAGCAACCTGAAATCCCAAAGTTTACACCATTTGTTTCTGGTAATTGGAAAGTACATGTTTCAATATTAATATTTGAAGATGGATTTTCGCATAAGGAAAAGAAGCTTTTGATTTCCAGTTTAAAAATTATCTGATGGCCTGTAATATTTCCTCGCTGAGCAAAATATAAATGGGTTTGACTGGAACATAAGCCTTCAATATTGAATACTATTTGATCTTCTACCGGAATTTTAGATTTTAAGCGTGAATAGAAGTCTGTTAGTATTATAGTATCTTCTTTCCTGGTATTGAGATTTATCAGTTTAGCAAAATCCCTTTTAGCCTCTAGAGATCCGGAACCAATAACCAAGAGGTATGCTTGTTTATTTATGTATATACTTGTTATTGCTTCAAAATCAGCCTTGTCCTGTTTTGCTATTCGATGTTGGGAAACATTTTCGACTAAAGGAATTCTTTCTTTAATATTGCCATGTATATCAATGTGGAAAAGGTATAGGCTATCATCACCAATAACATAAAATTCCTTATCTATTATTTCTACTCCGGATGCAGATGGAATATCAGGTAAATAAAAGGAGCGTAGAATCTTAGCTTTCATTTTAATTTAATATTATATAATAGGGCGGTAGTAAACCCGGCCACTACATTACTTAGTAAATATGTAAGGGCTGGATTTACCCCTGCCCAAATATTCTAATATTTAGATTTAATTTATACAGCACTGGTATTTTACTCTCGGGGTAGGGGTAAACCCTACCCTTACATATTTTAACAACAGTTGAATTAATCCCTGCTATTGTAATATTGATATTAATTCAAAAACTGCCATTGAATACCGAATCTGAATTTTGCTTCAGGTAGGGGATAGAGTGGTGTAAAATAATTAATAACAGGACTGAACCATTTACCTATATTCTCCATTTTGACAAAGGCCTGGAAGTTTTTAACCTTAAAATCCATGAATATATCCCAAAGCAACTGATCTTTTAGTAGAGTCTTATCTTGTAAGATGAACTGACCACTCGCAGGCATATAATTATCTGCATAATAACTGCTGATGTACCTGAGATTGATGCCCGGTCTTAAGAATAAACTTTTCTTAAATATGCGACCTTCAAAAAAAATACTACTATTGCTGATCCATTGTGGTAAACGGATATAATCTGAATTCTTAGTTTGATAAGTGATCTTGTTATTCAGATGTAGTTTCCAAAGTTTCAACTCGTTAGAAATGCCAAACTGGGCTATTTGAAAACTTTCTGACAATTGTCTCGGATAGCCGGTAGTATCAAAATATATGTAATTACTTACACTAAACTGGTTGGCAAATACCACAAGTTGTGCAGGTTTTATATTTAACTTTAAGTATAAAGCTTGTTCGTCAATTTTATTTAGATCCTGATCCCACACTTTTTGTTTAGAAATGTGAAATATGAAATTCATAGTAGTACCGGGATATTTTTGTATCACCGCATGAGCAGACAATTCAAGGTATTTGCTGATATCCGTTTGGGCAATTACATCTAACTTGAAATTTTCTTTATTATCTGCAAAGCCATATTGTCCATTGGCAGTGATATTAAATACACCGATATTCCCATTTAATTTAGCATGGAGCCAGGCTTCTGACCAGGTAAATGAGCTGGTATCTAAACTCACATTAAAATGGTTGTAAGAGAATCCGGGTTCTAATGTCAAAGCATTTTTGCCTGCCGATACACCTAGTTTTACTCCCCCATAATTAGATAGTCCCTGGTTGCTTGTATAGTACCTGAGACCATTAGGATAGGTATTAAAAATGCCATAATAGTCCGGATTAGAGAAATCATCGGCAAATTTAATGGTCTCATCTGTCCATTTGATTTTATGTACCAGGGTGATGATCGTTGATTTCCCCGCTTTTGGTTTGATTAAGGAATAATAATGTCCAAATAATAATTCGTAATTAGTATATCGGGTATTGAAACTGGTAGAAGTGGCATTTAATTTTACAGGAATTGCATCTCTTTGTTGATAGATCGTTTGATTAAAGAAGGTGTCTGCAGCAACACCTCCATTATCTTGTTGATTATTGAAATTATTGCTGAAACTAAACCAGGCATCATACCTGTTTTTTGGACTGTGATACCAAAATGAAGCACTAAGGCCCGTATGTTTAGTTCTTTGATGTGTATAAAATCCGAGGTTAGAATATCGCTGGTATTCTAAACTAAATAAAACAGATTTACTGAGTTGGCGGCTGTATTCTCCTTTAAATACAAAGTTGTCCTGCCCACCCATTTGTGTATAAAACACCTTGGTATATGGCTTCTTACTCTTGGCAAAATGTGCATTTTCGGATCTGAGCTTATAATTATCAAATGCAAAGAATCCCAAAGTAAATCCGATATCTCCTACTGCATCATATATTAGTGGTTTGGCAGAAGATCCCAGGTTGCCAAG
>Ga0193744_1000299_pt1 | contig 11845 bp, 11 predicted proteins | sample L1a1metaG_FD_143056 | JGI IMG/M metagenome (GOLD analysis project Ga0193744, IMG submission 143056) | Soil microbial communities from a riparian zone of the East river system, Colorado, United States - L1a1 | ecosystem: Environmental > Terrestrial > Soil > Riparian zone | place: USA: East River...
CAGCCAAAGTAAACAATCTAGACCGGTTTCAACGACAGGAGATGATTGTCCGGCGGTTGTTACACGAGGCATGACACTATTTTTGCATTCGATCTACCGAGCGGTCGACTGAGCAGGTTGCCGACAAATACGTGATCGCTCTCCCCGATATATGAGTACGCCTGTTTCTCGAAACCTGAAAATGGTGTTTTGCCGGTCAATCTCGTGCACGTGAGCCGCTGGGCCTGGGTCCTGTTCGGGATCCTCGTGCTTTCGGCCCTCACCCTCGACCTGGGCTTCCTCCGCTCCAGGCGAGACGAAGAGCGCCAGCTCTCTCTGAGAGCAGCTGCGATCAGGAACGGTGCGTGGGTCGCGCTTTCCTTGTTGTTCTGTCTCGGGGTGCTCGTGGTTTACGGGCGCCACGCCGCGCTCACTTATCTCACGGCCTATCTGCTGGAGCAGTCACTCTCGATCGACAACGTCTTCGTATTCGTGCTGATCTTCTCCGAGCTGCGAATTCCGCCGGCGCAGCAGCGGAGCGTGCTTCTTTGGGGTGTTCTGGGTGCGCTGATCATGCGCGGTTTGCTGATTGGAGCCGGGCTGCTGCTGCTCAACCGGTTCCATTGGGTCGTATATCCATTCGCCGCGCTCATCATTTTCGCCGCCTTTCGCCTGTTGTTCGGCAAGCAGAAGCAGCAGGAGCTGGTCGTCGCCGCGTGCTCGATCTGCAACACATGGGTAGCGAAAATTATCCCCATCACTCCGGTATATCATGGCGGTAGCTTCGTGGTGCGCCAGGCCGAGCGTGGTGGGCGGCTCGTTGCGACGCCACTTCTCGTGGCGCTGATCATCGTCGAGACTACCGATATCGTCTTCGCGCTGGACTCGGTGCCGGCCGTTCTAGCCATCACGCGCGATCCGTTCATCGTCTACACGTCGAACATCTTCGCCATGCTGGGTCTGCGGTCGCTCTACTTCGTTCTGGCGGGGGTCATCGATCGCTTCCGCTACATCAGGGTCGGACTTGCCGCCATTCTCATTTTCTTCGGCGTGCGACTCCTGCTGGGCGATATTCTCGACGTTTCGACAGAGGTGTCACTGGGCGTAATCGCGGTGGCCCTCACGCTCTCGGTCGTCGCGTCGATCAAATGGCCTGGCCCGAGCGCTCGTCCTGCCTGAATCTCTAGGGCCTCCTGCCTTCCACGATCGCGCGCGCGATAACGCTTCCATCCACAGGCGGTAGTACATCCAGCCGCGTCAATGGCTTGTAGTCGTTGCGCACGACGAGAACTGCGTAGCTCGAGCCGGTGTGGGTCCAGCTCTTCCACGACCCATCTGGCTGGATGTGATGCAGCGCATAGGGCGCCGGCTGGATATACCACGCGTCGGCTCGGGCGTAGATGACTACGCCGTAATCCGTGATCACCTCACCGGTGACCTTGCCGCCAATGTCGGCGCGTGTATCCGGCCCCCCCGCCGGCTCGTATTGTGGAATCTCGGTGATTGAAATCGCGACCTGCGGGCGCGGCTCGCTGGACACTAGCATGTTGGGGTCCATGTTGACGTCGAGCTCCCCCTCCGCGACGCGCTCGTTGTCTCGCCAAACCTCGACCCTGATGCGATCACGCGGGGAATTGCTCGCGAAAGTGAAGGAGCTTTTCGGCGTTTCAGACTGCTGTGGATCGAGTTCTCCAAGTACCGAGAACCATTTATAACGCAGGCCCGCCTGGGGCCCGGTTACCTGTGCCTGAACAGCGAGCAGGCCTGGCGGGGTCGAAGGTTGATGATGCGCATTGAGCTCAACGCCGACTTCGCTTTTGGCGCAGGCACCAAGGAACACGAGGATCGTCCCGAGCCGGATTCGATTGATCGAGGATTGTCTACTCATTTCCGAGCTGCGCAAGGTAGGACAGTGAATAGCTGCCTACTCGTTCTCCAGGTTGAAATTCGCGCGTCAGGAATTTTTGCCGGCGTTCGACAGTCACTGTCCCATCCTCTTCGTCTCCGGTCTCCTGTCGGCTCAATCTGCTCAGTCGCATCTCCGCGCGCGCGGATCCACCAGGTCCCGTGTGGCTCGCTACATCAGCGTGGCGGTTCGCCCAGAAACCGGACTCGAACGCCACAGCGAATGCTTCGGGGCGTTTCGTGTCGAGGCTGATCCACAAATAATAGGGCGAAGGTGACGACGGGGTCACGACCCTCGGCGGCGATGGTGGCACGAGCACGTCACGTATGTCCGGCAACGCCATCACCATGACGATGCTTACGGCGATCGCCAGAGCGTTGGCCGCGAGCTGGTAATTGCTGGCAAAATCGCCGACCGCCAGGATCGACTGCCCCGCATGACGGCACCGGTGACTCCGAACGCGTTGCCGCTCCGATGCAAAGGCGGGCGTCATGTCCGGGGCAACCGGCCTCGCTCGCGTCGCACGTCCACTCGTGAGCGTCAACTCATCGATAGCGGTTTGCCGCGCTTCCGGCTGCCAGGGCGTGAGAATATCGGTGATCTCGGGGTGTCGGAGACACGCCAGAATCTTCGGCTCGATCGCCACGCTTTCGACACCGCCCTGCGAAGTCACTACTCCCGTCGCCGCCCAATTACGTGATGCGAGGCGAAGATTCCTGAAGAAGCGCTCCCACAACCACGACCGACTACGAAGTCGTGGGAGAGAACGATAAGTGGCAAGCAGAGTATTCAGGCAAAACGTCAACCCGGCGGATCCGCCTTGCAGCGACAGCCCACCGTTGATGCGCAGCCGCGTCTGGTATGTCTCCAATCTCCGACGCCATTGACGCCCCGCCTGCCAGGCGCGGAAGCCCAGCGCGCCGGCAACCGTGAGCGCCGTAAGGACCAGCGACGCCCAAAGTCCAAACAGCAATCCGAAAAGTGGAGTGAGCCGAGCTCCTGGATCGGAGCCGGCCAGGAGGCGAACGACGAGACTGGCGACGGTGAGCCACGCAATCAACAATCCGAGTCCCACCCAGCGCGGATACGGCCGGCGACCAGTCGCGAGCCATAGCGCGAGAAAGACAAAAAGCCCCTCGCCGCCGAGCAAGCTCATCGCGGCTTTTCGCGCGGTGTTCAAGTCCGCGCTCTCCGCCTGGAATCCCTCGGAGATCACGTCGTGCGCGGCGGCATCTTCGTCCGGTGGCAGGATCAAAGCTTCCACGCGCCGCACGTCTTCGGGCTCGCCGGCGCTTTCCTCATCGATGACGATGGCACTGATACCTGGCGCTCCGTAGGCTTTGCGGTACTTATCGAACGCCGGCCACTTGTCGAACGGCGATACGCGGGAAAGCTGTGCGAGCGCGTACCTGATTGGCGGGACCTCGCCTTGCCAATTCGCTTCGCCGGCCCAGCGCCGGGCGAGCCAGGTGACGAATCGCCTCTGCTCGAACCGACTGTTGCCTAGCGCCTCGATTGCCTCGCGATCGCTCGGCGACGCTTCGTGCCTGAACCATTCATCCCAATGGCTTCCAATCCCCTGCACAGGGCTGCGCAAAAGCGCCCCGGAGCGAAATCCTTCGGTGCTCCAGTGCCAGAAAGTCCAGAACCAAACGAAACGCAGAGTGCTCTCCGGAGGGTATTATCCCGCGTCAGCTGTCATCGACCGCCGGCCGCAGGATGAAACGAAACGGCATACGGTCGGTGACCTTCAATGACTCCCAAGATGTCGCCAGATCCTCAGGCAAGTCGGCGTCGAGGCGGTATTCACCGTCGATCGACAAGCTCGCATACGCAGAGAAAATCGGCTTCAGCGCGTCTTCAGAGACGAAGGTCACCTCGAACCCAGGCTCAGTCCGCGGGATTGGATCGAGGTGGAAGCGAAGGCGCAGCCTGCCGTCCCGAATATTGACGTAGAGCACACGCGCGGGAGACTCCAGCTCCTCGTCGTCGCGGCTAATCAGCGTGGGCACAGGATGGCCGCTGTGGCCGTGGTGGAGCTGCGACATTGCGTATCCGTAAGAGATCTGAATTGCCCCGAGGCGCCGTACGTGCTCCGCGAACTTCGCAGGCGCGATCTCCCACCACGGCCGCGCGCGCTTCAGCAGGTGCACTCCGCTGGGAGGAAGAGGCGCGTCAGATTCGGCGCGGTCGACGCGCCACTGAAGCAGTTGCTCGATGTCGAATTCTCGTCTCATCTGGTTTCCGCCCGCACGTCGAAAGTGCGCGATTCGCCAAGGTAGACTTTCATTTCGCGAACTGCTTCCCGTATCCAGCTGCTGATCGTCTGCTCCGTGCGATCGTACCGCCGCCCTATCTCGGCGGCGGACTCTCCGCCGACGTAGCGAGAGACGAGTACATCGCGGAGGTCTGGACTCAACTGTCGAAGCGCGTTGTCTATATCCATCTTGAGCAGGACCTGATCATCCATTGAGAGTGTGCTTGTGTCCGGTACCATGTCGACGAGTGCCATCGGCTGGCCATGGTCAGGGTCCGCGGCATCCAGCGATTCGAGGCGGCTGTCAGCCATTGCTCCGGCACGTCGGGCGGTGCGGTTTCGATCACGCCACAGGTTCGTGGCAACGGTAATTATGTAAGCCCGAAAATTTCCGTCAGGCTGGAGTGTGCGACGGGCACCAAGAACTCTCAGCCATGCCTCCTGAGCGAGGTCGTTCGCTGCGTCACGATCGAGCGTAAGAATCTGGCACCTGGCGAAAAGCGCTTTCCAATAGCGCGTCACAAGCACGTCGAGCGATGCTTCGTCAGGCGGTTCTCGACGTACCGCGTTGATGAGCCATGCATCGGGCCAACCCGACCGGGAGCCCTCGCGAAGGCCGCCGATGCCTGATACCGGGATATCTGTGAGAGCGGTCTGGTTCTCAGAGTCCATGAGACGCAACTCGCCCACTCTGGAGATTACCGGTGTGTCGGTCAACGCCCGCAACGGCATCGAGGTATTCATGATCATGAATACGTGGCTGCGGAGGAAACTGAAAGCGTGACATTTTGACCATGAGTAGATCGCCGCCGCGAGTACGTGTTCCATTCACGACTCGCATCCAATTCGACCCGGATCGATGTATGCCCGGATCCATACTGAGTACGCATGTCCGGAGCGTCCGTCAAGAAGAACGACTGTTTATGAAAGAAGCTAAGCCGTTTGTTTGGCTTTCGTGCTCCGGGCCGTAGTGATGAGAGCAACCGCACAAATGACTATCGCAGCAGCGATTCCGGTTCGGATAGACAAACGCTCACCCGCGACCGCCCAGCCCAGCAGTACCGCGACAATCGGATTCACGTAGGCGTACGTGCCGAGTCTCGCGGGCGACACCTTGTCGAGGAGCCAGATGTACGACGTGAAGCCAATCAGCGATCCGAAGCTGATGAGGTAGATCAGACCGACGGCCGATGCCTTCGAGACGCCGTGGATGTCGAAATGCGAAAATTCACCGGTCAGCGCTCCGACTATCAGCAGGAGTACGCCACCCCCGAGCATTTCCATGCCGGTGGTGAGCAATCCCGATTCTGGCAGTTGCGCGTCACGCGACCAGAAAGATCCAATCGCCCAGGACAAGGAGCCGAGTATGAGCACGAGCGCGCCGATCGGGCTCACGTCTCCATGACCGCCGACATCAGACGGCCCCACGAGCACGATGATTCCGATGAAGCCGAGGACAAGCCCGACCAGAACGGCGCCGCTCGGGCGCCGGCGTGGCGGCCTCACCCATTCGATGATCACGAGCCAGAAGGGAAGAATCGACACCAGCAACGCAGTGAGCCCGGACGGAACTACCTGCTCCGCCCACATCACGGCTCCATTTCCTCCAAGAAGAAGGAAGCCACCCGCGATGATTGCGTTCCGCCAGTAGAGACGCGTCGGCCTCGGAGCTCCACGGGATCGCGCCCACAAGTAGAGCATCGCGCCAGAAACCACGAAGCGAGCGCCGCCCATGATGAATGGCGGAATCGTCTCGATGGCGTATCTGATCGCGAGATAGGTGGATCCCCAGACCAGATAGATCGAAGCAAACGCAGCGATGATCTGCGCGCGCGAAGCGTGGCTGCGTTGGTCGTTCAAATGAGGGGAGATGGAGACGGGTGAGGCGACCCGCCCAAATCTAGTCGAGCCGGCAACGCTTCACTCGATCAGTCGAGCGGCGCGCCCCGGCGATCGCGTTTCTTGGTCGAGTGTCGCTTCTTCGAGTCGAGCCGCGCTTCCTTTGCGGCCCTCGTCGGTTTCGTCGCCCGTCGTTTTCTCGGAACGATGAGCGCGCGCCGCACCAGGTCGGCAAGCCGCTCTTCAGCCAGCTCGCGATTGCGGCTTTGGCTCCGCATGTCGCTCGCGACCACGCGGATGCTCCCCTCGGTCGTGAGCCGCGAGGCAAGCTTCTCCCGAAGGCGGGAACGCTGCTCGTCGGTCAGTGCGCGCGATCCGAGTACGTTCCAGAAGATCTCCACGCGCGACGACGTCTTGTTCACATGCTGTCCACCCGCGCCCGACGATCTCGACACCCTCACGTCGAGCTCGGTGCGCGGAATCGAGAGCGACTCGTTGACCGCAAGAAGATTTCGGGGTGCGGTCGCCGAGGGGTCGCTCACTTCGCTACCGCCAGCGGAACAGCTTGAGGGCGGCGAAGAATGTGACAACTCCCCAGGCGATTATGACGAGCACCTGCGAAGAGACCGCGGCAAGCGACGCTCCCTCCAGCATGTTGGCACGAAGCGCATCGTTCACCGCCGTGAGCGGAAGCATCTTGATGAACGGCTGCACGGCGTGCGGAAAATTCGCGGACGAGAAGAACACTCCCGAGAAGATCCACATCGGCAGCATGATGAAGTTCATGATGCCCGACACGGCCTCCGTCGTGCGCGCGCGAGACGCGGTGAGCAGCCCCAGGCCGCCAAACGAAACCGCCGCCAGCAGGCAGATGAGAAACAGCGTCACCACCGATCCGCGCAGCGGAACTCCGAATGCCCAGTGTCCGAAGCCCACGAGCGTCGCGACTTCCAGAACCAGAAAGACGAGTCGCGAGCACATGTACGAGAGGAGATACTGCACGCGCGACATCGGTGTCGCCATCAGGCGCTTGAGCAGCTTCTTGCTGCGCGCCGTGACGATCGAGAATCCAAGTCCCCAGATGCTGCTTCCCATGAGATTCATGCCGAGGAGGCCGGGAATGAGGAAGTCGATGTAGCGTGAGCCTGCTTCCGTCACGTACGTGTCGGTCGCGCGAACTGCGTCAACTCTGCCGGCTCCGATCTGGACGGCGCGGTCCACCATCAGCCGCGCATTGACTGCCTCACTCCGTCCGCGATCGTAGACGTAGCGGACGCTGTCCTTGGCCGATCCGGGAAGCACGAGCAACGCCACCTTTCCAGTGCGAAGCGCGAGCGCTGCGGCACTGTCGTCGTAGGTCGTAACGACGAGTGTGGAATCTGCCTTGAGCGATGTTACTACCGCGGCACTTCCTGGAGCGCTGGTAACGACGCCGATCTGCACCTTGTCGGGCCCGCGTTGCCTGAACGCGATTCCCAATCCCGCCGCAAGCAGAATGGGGAAGACGAACGTCCAGAAGACGGCTTCGGGCTCTCGAATGAACTCGCGAAAACGAACGAGGGTGAGCTGCACCATCGAGCTCTTCATGAAGCCCCGACGTCGCTGTGGGAGCACGTTCGCCTGTGCCATCTCGTCGGTGATCGGAAACGGAACTCGCTCACTCATCGCGCAAAGTCCTCCCTGTGAGTGAAACGAATACGTCTTCCAGGGTCGCCGATGTCTTTCTTGGCTCCGGCGGCGGCAAGTGCGAGACATCCACGGCCTCGATCAGCTCGCGAGGAGTCCCCGACGCAATCACACGACCGTGATCCACGATTGCCACGCGATCGCACAGCCGCTCGGCCTCCTCCATGTAATGCGTCGTGAGCACGATCGTCCTTCCCTCGGCCTGGAACTTCGAGATCAGCTCCCAGAGTCCACGCCGCGAGACAGGATCGAGTCCCGTCGTCGGCTCGTCGAGAAAGAGAAGCTGGGGATTTCCGACCAGGGCGCACGCGACTGCAAGCCGTTGCTTCTGCCCGCCCGACAGTCCGCCCACGCGCGAGTGGCGCTTCTCCCCCAGCTCGACCTGATCGGTGACTTCACCGACATCACGGGCCTCGCGATAAAAGCTCTGGAAGAGGGTGAGAGTCTCGTCCACGGTGAGCTTCTCGGACAGCTGCGTGTCCTGGAGCTGGATCCCGAGCAGCTCGCGGAGATCGTCCGCGTCCGATTCCCAGCGCCTTCCCAGCACCTCGACGCTGCCGGAGTCGGCGGCGAGAAGGCCTTCGCAGATCTCGATCGTGGTCGTTTTTCCGGCACCATTGGGGCCGAGTAGGCCGAAGCACTCCCCGGCGCGGACCTCGAGGTTCAGGCCATCGACGGCGACGACGTCGTCATAGGCTTTTCGAAGGCCCTCAACTCGGAGCGCGGGCGCGGATTTGTCCAAAGTTGTCACCATGGGACGACAAAGAGTGTCACGAGGGGAGGGCAGTAGCCTATTTCAGGATACGTGAAACTCGGTATAAGCTCTTACCGTAAAATGATATAGCGTTGGCTCGAGACCGCGGCACTGTCCCTGCCACCGCTGGTTACAAACCCGAGGGAGTGAAACTATGCAGTCCAAGGCCGTGTTGGTACTGAGCACTGCTTTGATTTTCGCATCGGCAACAGCCGTCGATGCCCAGATCTACAACTTCGATGAGATTCCTTCCCGCTTTTCGGTCGGGGGCGATTTCGCAATCTCGCAGCCCAAGGGAGAGTTCGCGAGCAACGTTCCGACTGGTTACGGATTCGACCTGAACGGGATGTTCAAGATCGATCCAAAGGGATATCTGAACCTTCGCGCGGACTTCGGCGGTGTTCAGTACGGACGCGAAACCAAGCACGTGAACTTTCCCAATACTGGTCGCGTTTTCCTGGACCTGGAAACGGACAATCGTATCGGGTTCGGCTCCTTCGGCACCCAGCTGCAGATACCCGACGGCTGGTTCCGGCCTTACGCCAACGCTGCAATCGCGGCGACGTATTTCTGGACTGAGTCCTCCATCAAGGATACGGAAACCTCGGAAACGATCGCCTCGAGTACCAACCAGGACGACTGGTCGAGTGCCTGGATCTTCGGCGGCGGCGTGATGATTCCGTTCGGGAGATCCATCGGCGCACTCAATCTCGGAGCGAAGTATCACTACGGTGGTCGCGCCAGGTATCTGAAAGAGGGCGACATCACCGACAACGCCGACGGCTCAATCAGCTTCAATCCGCGCGAGAGCAAGACTGATCTCGTGCTCTGGCAGGTGGGCGTCACCTTCTCGATTCCTCGTCCCTCGAGGCGATAACGCATGATAGCCCTCCTCGCTGCGGTCATTTTCGCGCAGTCCCACGCTGTTATTCAAATAGGCGATGACAACAAGGACAGCGTGTCGCAAGCGAAGAGGGACTCAATCGCGTTCAGGCGAGATCAGGTGCGCGATTCGTTGCGCGCCCGGAGCAGGGTCAGGGATTCGGTCAGAAAGGAAACCCGTCTCGCCAAGCGGCCGCCTATCACGCCGGCTGTCCTTGCCAGCGCCTTCAAGGATCGCGGCGCCCGGGATCTTCTGCTTCACGCGCGTGAAGCAAGACTCAGCCAGGACTCCTCGCTCGTCGGCTATGATGCGAGTGCCTATGAGCGGTTGTCGGTCGGGATGGGATTCAAGCACATCGGGCGCGACCGTCTGCTCCTCCGGAGTGAGCGGGCTTCGCACGTTATGTGGCAACGTGGCAAGGGCGCGGTCATCGAGGTGAAGGGAGCCAGAAGTGTCTTTCCCATGCTCGATGGAATGGGTAAGGGAGACATCGACCTCGGCGCCGATACAGACATTCCCTACACTCCGGGGCGCGAGACCCTTTGGATCGGTTCCGGGCTTGCCAAAGCCGACGTCAGCGAGAGCGAGATGATCCATCCGCTCGCGTCCGGTGCGGAGGCGTACTACACGTACCAGTCGGGCGATTCCGTCGGCTTCCAGCTACCGGGCGGTCAGCGCATCGAGCTGCGAGAGCTTCGCGTTCGCCCGCGGCAACCCAAGTGGAATGTCGTGGTGGGCTCACTTTGGTTTGACGCATCTTCCGGTCGACTCGTGCGCGCGGTTTATCGCATGGCGCAGGAGATGGACATCATGGCGGTCGCGAAGGAGGCGAACGAGGAAGATCACGACGATGATGACATCCCTCGCTGGGTAAAGCCGATGATTACGCCGATGCGTGGGAACGTCACCTCCATAACCGTGGAATACGGTCTCCATGAGGGACATTTCTGGCTTCCGCGGTCCCAAGCCGTTGAAGGTCAGGTGCAGGTGAGCTTTATGCACGTCCCGTTCAAGCTCGAGCAGCGCTACAGCTATGCAAGCGTGAATGGTGCCGAACCACTCGACGATGTGACCATCGCGGCGGGGGATACGGCCACTGATTCTCTATCGCGTGCCGGCCGAAGAGAGCGCCGTCGCAACGAGTGCAAGGAAGGGACGGAGCGTGTGCGACGTGAGCTGCGCCGAGATCAAGATCTGCGGGTCCTGATCAAGACGCCGTGTGACACGGCTGCGCTTGCGCGCTCGAGCGAGCTTCCCAAATCCATCTACGACGAAGGCGAAGCGGTATTCGGAACTGCCGAGCGCGATGCGCTGATCTCCGAAGCGCTGACGCTCGGCGCGCAGCCGGAGTATGCTCCGCAGCGACCGACGGTATCCTGGGGAGTTCCGTTCACGCGCTTCAACCGCATCGAAGGATTGTCGAGCGCGTTGTCCGTCGAACAAGTGCTCGGCAACGGATACTCGACGCACGCACTATTCAGACTTGGCGTGGCCGATCTCTCGCCGAACGGCGAGGTGTTTCTGGATCGGACCGATGGCCGCCGGAAAATCGGGGTTGGTGTCTACCGTCGTCTTGCCGCTTCCAACGACTGGGGCGATCCACTCGGCTTCAGCAGCTCGGTGTCGGCACTCTTCTTCGGGCGCGATGAGGGGTTCTATTACCGGACCTGGGGCGCGGAGCTCAGGGGCGACAAGGACTACGGCCTGATCAACAGCTGGCGCCTGTTCGGCGAACAGCAATTCGACGCGACGGTGCACACTGAATTCGCGATCGCGCATCCCGGCGGCGTGAAAGGCGATCTCACGAACATCGATGCGGTGAACGGGAAGATCGTCGGACTGGCGGTAGGTCATCACTCGTCTCACGGGCTCGATCCGCACGGATTCCGCGCGCTGACGGACATCAAGCTGGAAGGAGCGACGGGCACGTTCGACTATTCGCGCGGCTCGCTGCAGACGACCCTCTCGCACGGGCTCGGCCCGCTCGATGGAGCGCTCACGCTTGGCGGCGGTACCTCGGGCGGCAGGGTCCCGATCCAGAAACAGTTCTTCCTCGGTGGCGTGCAGACCGTTCGCGGCCAGAGGGCCGGTGCGGCGATTGGAGACTCGTTCTGGATGACGAGCGCCGAGTTCGGTACGCGATCGACTGGGTTTCGAAAGATTGTGTTCGGTGATCTCGGCTGGGCGGGCGATCGCACAAACTTCTCGCATCCCGGTCGGCCATTAAGCGGAGCAGGTATCGGCGCCTCTTTCATGGACGGGCTCGTTCGCGTCGATCTCGCCAAAGGGATTTACCCAGAGAAATCGTGGCGCGCCAATCTCTACGTCGAGGCGCGGTTCTAACTCTCGCGGTTCTGATGCATCTCGGCTTGGGTCGAGGCGCGGTATCCTCTCCGCGGCTACACTCGCTTGGTCGGAGCCCCTAACTACGCTCCCTCGCTCCGCTCGGTCGCGGGTCTCCTCCTCGCGCTCGCTTTGAGAAGCCGCTACGAGGACACCGCGCCTCTCCTGCAGAGATCTGTAACGGCACGCGCGCTCACC
>Ga0193744_1000300_pt1 | contig 11807 bp, 9 predicted proteins | sample L1a1metaG_FD_143056 | JGI IMG/M metagenome (GOLD analysis project Ga0193744, IMG submission 143056) | Soil microbial communities from a riparian zone of the East river system, Colorado, United States - L1a1 | ecosystem: Environmental > Terrestrial > Soil > Riparian zone | place: USA: East River...
GATCGCGAATGAAGCCGAAGCGAGCAGCGCCTTCGACGACATTACCTACCGGAAAGGAATGTCGTTCATCCGTATGCTCGAGAGTTTTCTCGGCGAAGACGTTTTCCGCGACGGCATCCGCAAGTACATGGCCGCGCATAAACTTTCGAACTCGACCACGGCCGATCTCTGGAACTCCCTTTCGGAGGCTTCGGGAAAACCAGTGGTGGATATCGCCGCGGCCTGGACGCAACAGCCCGGTTTTCCCGTCGTAAAAATGACGCGCAGTGAGAGCGCCAAGATCACGCTCACCCAGGAGCGATTTACCGTGCACTTCGAAAAGCCGCCATCGCTCGAGTGGAAGATTCCGCTCACTTACTCGGTCGCGGGCGAGGCCAAGCCAGTCAGTTTACTCCTGACTTCCAAGTCGATCGAGCTGCCAGACATTCCCGCGAATCGAGCCGTGAAACTCAACGTCGAGGGCGCCGGAAATTATCGCGCTCAATACGATGACGCCTCGTGGAAATTGTTGCTCGAGGAATTGCCGAAATTGAGTGTGCCAGACCGCGTGAACTTGCTCGCCGATACCTGGGCCCTGGTCCAGGCGAACCGCGTGCCCCTTTCCCTTTACCTCGACCTCGCCGAAAAATTGCCCACCAAGACTGAACTGGCCGAGCGCGAGCAGATCATGCACGTGTTCGATTTCATCCACCGGCTCATCGCGGGTCAACCGCACCGGGAGCAATTCCAAAAATATGCGCGCTCCATCTTGCGACCCAGTTTCGATCAAGTCGGTTGGGAACCGCAGAGTGGCGAACCGCCGAAAATCGCATCGCTCCGCGCGAGCCTGGTCAACGCCTTGGGAAATCTAAACGACCCGGAAATTATTGTCGGATGCCGCGATCGCTTTCAAAAATTTCTGTCCGATCCGAAATCGCTCGCGCCCGATTTGCGCGCACCGGTTTTCGCGGTCGTCGGCCGTTACGCGGATGAAGCGGGCTGGAGCAAGCTCCACGAGCTCGGCCTGAAGACGACGAGCATCGAGGAGAAACAGAATTACTACGATGCCATCACCTGCGCGCTCGATCCAAAACTCGCCGGGCGCACACTGGAGATTTCGCTCGGCGATGAATTGCCGACCAGCCGCGCCATTTACCTCGTGGCCAAGGTGGGACGGCAAAGCGAACACCCCGAAGTGGCGTGGAGTTTTGCGAAAGTGCACATGAAACAACTGCTCGCAAAGACGGACGCGCTGGCCGCCAACAGTTACGCACCGGGTTTGTTCACCTTCTTTTCTGAAGCCGCGCGGGTCGCGGAACTTCAGGCCTACGCGAAATCCGATCTGCCACCCGCGGCCGCGAAGGATGTGGCGAAAGCGGTCGATGAAGTCGGATTCCGCGCGGAATTCAAATCACGTTTAGTCAGGCAATTGGCGGGCCGGATCAAGTGACGCAGCTGTAGCCGCTGCCCTGGAGGCCCGCGCGTCCCAACCCCGCACGCGAAAGAACTGGAAATCCTCTCCCTAACACCGGCCTTCAGGCCGGTGGCGCGCGACCGAGGGCTGCTCAGCCGTTTCAACGGCTTCCGCGCAATTTCGCGCAGAAACACCGGTCTGAAGGCCGGTGTTAGGAGAAGCTGCCGCTGGCACGGCTCAATACCGCGGCACGCTCGGCGGTGCCCCCGCGGCCTTCTCCTCCGCCACCATCATTTTTGCCTGCTGCCAGCCCGCGATGGCCCGACTCAGGATGAAGAAGGCGAGAACGCCAGTCCAGAGCGACCATTGCCAAATGGCAAGGGCAGCAAGCGCGGCTCCACCAAACAGACCGACCACGCTGGCAATCTGCAGGCTGCGAATTTCCCCTAGCGGAAACCAAAGCAACGCGCGCAAAATCTGACCGCCATCAAGCGGGTAGACCGGAAGCAGATTGAAAATGAGCAACCCATAATTGATGAAGCGAACCATTCTGAGCAGTCGGTAGGTGTCGGGAGCGTCAAAATACCAACCGGAGCGGGTCGCGAAAATCAACAACACCTCGAACACAGGAACCAGCGCCACGTTGACCAGCGGTCCTGCGGCGATGCTCCAAAGCACCGCGCCGGGACGGCGCGGCGGGTTTACAAACGCGATGCCGCCCAGAGGCCACAAGACGATGTGATCGGCGGAGCCGCCGGTTTGCCGGCACGCGAGGGCATGGCCGAATTCGTGGAGGAGGACGATGGCAAAGAGCGCGAGGTATTCGTAAACGGCAAAGACCGGCGAGACATAGCTATGCAGGCGTCCGGTCAGCTGATAGGCCGCGACGATGAACCAGGAGAAATGCAGGTAAACCTGGATTCCGCTGAATCGAAATAAACGAATGGCGCCCTGCATATTCGCCGCGAATCTACAGCGAAAAAGGAGGAGGCGCGTCCCGTTTTACAAAGTTACTTCCGCCGGAGTATCGGTGGAAATAAGAAGCCGCATCGGCAGCATGGACGATTCGTAGAAGCCGTGGCGCTTGAAGAAATTCTGCGAACGCAATTCCGGGCGGTCGGTCAGTAGAGTGATGCGCAGAAACTTCTTTTGCTTGGCGAAGTTGATCGCGTACTCGAGCAGCTGCGAGCCGTAGCCGTGCCCGCGAAAAGAATCGTGCACGACCAGATCCTCCAGGAGGATGACGAAGCCACCCTCCGCGGTGCTGATGGTGAAGAGGAGATTGATCATGGCCACGATCGTGCGATCGCGCCGCAGAACGAAAACCCGTCCCCGATTCGGTTCCTCGAAAATGAGGCGCAACCCCTGGAGCTGCTTTTGTTTATTGGGGCGGAAGTCCTTTTCTTCGCTAAAAAGCTCGCCCAGAAGATTGGACAGCTCGTCCAGATCTTCGAAGATCGCGGGCTCGATGACGACTTCGCTCATGGGGATTCCCGTTATTTCATAAAGCTGCCTTGATGGCAATGAATGATGTGGCGATCTCGTGCTCGTGATCGTGATCGAAGCGCAATCAGATCGATCACGAGCAGGAGCACGATTAAGATAGGGAACATTGCGGGGGACGATTGACAGCAGAGAAGCCGTCCGTAATGTAGCCGCTCTTCACTGGCCCACGGTATGAAACGCACTCTCCAGCGCTCGAAGCGCACTCGAAAGAATCAGCACGGTTTTCGCGCGCGCATGAGCACGAAGGCCGGCCGGGCCACCCTCGCGCGGCGTCGCCAGCGCGGCCGTAAACGGCTTCTGCCCAAGGGCGTGGAAGTTCATTACGCCCGCCATACCCAGGCGTAATCGACTATCGGTTCAGCTCTCGGAGCGGGCCGGCGTAACCGGTCAACTCAAGGTACCCGCGACCCTTGAGCGCCTTGCCTTCTCGCGTCCCGCTCGCATCGATCGCTCCCTCCCAATAGGTGATGGGTCCGAGCGCCAATTCTTGATCTTCGACTGCGGCCCGCACCACAAACTCCGCCTTCTGCCCCGGCAGCGTCACGCGCCAACCGATCGGATATTGCGCGCCGTTCGCCTTGCTCTTCCAAAACGCGATCGGGGTCATATGAAAATCAGCGCTGCGCAAATGCGTGGCCTCGCCATTCTCGGCGATCCAGGTCCCGCTGGAGCTCGCATCCGGTTGTCTATTTTCCAGGCGCATTTGGTAAAGCATCAGCTCCGTTCCGTCCTCCCATTGCAGGCAAATCCAATCCCACCCGACCTGACCCGGCCCGAGCTGCCCGCTGGCCCATTCGTGATCGAACCAACTCTCGCCGCGAAACGGATGCGACTTTCCGTCCGCAACAAACTCGCCGGTCGTCTGCAAGCGCGGGATCGAATAATAGTGCGAAGCGTTTCCGCCGGCGACGGACTTCACGCTGATGCCGTTTTCTCCGTGCACGATCGGCGGCTTCGTCGCCCGCAAGTGAAGGTGGATCGTGCTGGCTTTGCTCGACCCGATCAGGTCGAACGCGTCGTCGCCGTTGGCGGAGAGCGTCCAATTGTCGATCCAAGCCAGGCGTTGGCCGTCGTCGAAACCGGCTTCGCCGAAAGCGCCGCGGCTCGTTTTTTGTTCGAAACGGAAGGTTTGTTTTGAAACATCGGTCAGCGCGAAGTGAGCGAACTTCAGATCGTCGACAATAAAACGCGATGACTTCGGAGCGCGCGCGGCCTGGGGGGTAATTCCTTGACGGAAAAAAGTTAACTCGTAGCCGAAGCGATGACCTTCTGCGTCAAAAACATTTCCAGTAAAGTACCACCACTCCGTCTTGAATTCTCGATGTGCGTGGTGGTCCCGCGGAAATTCGAATTTCCAGCCAGGCTCGGCCGTTTTCCAATCAGCCGCGCTGCTCACAAGACCAAGCAAAACGATCAGCCCTGTAGCCGCGGCCCTGTGGGCCGCGCGGGATCGGCGAGGCATCGGCGAACTCCCTCGCGCTTCGCACAGCGAAGCGGCTCCAGAAGAGCTCGGAACGATTGCTCTCATTCGCTGCGCAAATTATCCGCCAGCTCCATCCGGCTCGCGCGCCACGCTGGAATAATTCCGGCGATCACGGCTACCGCGAGGATCCAAATCGGTGTGAAGGCCAGGCTTCGCCACGGGAAGGCGAGCCGAATGGTCCAGCCGAAAAAGGCGCGGTTAATCACGCCGGTGAGAACCAGCGAAAGGCAAGCGCCGGAAGCGATCCCGACCAAAGACGCCAGCACTCCGATCATCGCGGTTTCCCAAAGCAGCAATTTGCGGATCTGTCCCGCGCTCCCGCCGATCGCCCTCAAAATTGCAAGCTCGCGAGAACGTTCCGTGATCAAAATCGTGAGCGACAAAAAAATCCCGGTGATCGCGACGATGATCGCGATCGTCAGCAACACGTACGTCACCGCGAAGGTTTGATCGAATATTTCGAAGATGCGCGTCCGCAACGATCGGTTAGAGAAGATCACGAATTGCCTGCTCCGGCTGAATTGTGCCTGGAACTCGTCGGTCAACGCCCCTGCCGAGCCATCCTTCTTCAGATAGACTGCGACACTGTTCACTCGGTCATCGTGCCAAAAGCGGATGAAGTTCTGCTGACTCATGAAGACCACCCCCTGGTCCCGGGAGTAATCGTAAAAGATTCCGGCGACGGGAAATTTCCGCGCGCCTTCCGGCGTGGTCAGCTCGAGCGAGCCGTCGTCGCCAACGTGATGGCGCCGGGCGAAAGCTTCGGAAATCAGGACGCACGGTTCATCGTGAAACCGGCGCATGATCGCGGTGCCGCTGCCGCGCAGGAATTGAAACTGGCGTCGCTCGCTTCCGCGGATCACGGCGACGGAGATGGTCTCACTGCCCATCGGCAGTTCGGCGTCGCGAAAGGTATCGATCGTCTCGACTGCCGGATGCGTTTCGAGAAAATGCACCACCTCCGGCGGAGTGAACGAAAACGGTCCGACAATTTCGTTTGAGGCCGGCGTGATAAAAATATCCGCGATCAAGGTGTCGTTGATCCACCTCTCGACGGTCCGGCGAAAAGAAAAGACCATCACGCTTACTCCCACAGTCATGGCGACAGCGGCCGCCAGCGCCGCGATGGTGACGGAGTTTCGCAGCAGAGCGCGCGAAAGGTTCGCCGCGCCAAGTTCAGCTTCCAGCGCCGCTTTTCCGCGATGACGCCGGAGCGAACGAAAAAACTTTCCGACCGACGCGCTGAAGCGAAACGTCAGCGGAGGGACCAGGAGAGAAAAACTGGCAAGAACAAAGAAGGCGGCGCCGAAACCGAGCCAGGGTGGGCCGGTCCAAAGGGCGAGAAAAGAGAGAATCGCCGCGAGCCCGAGGGAGAGCAACCCGCTCCAGAGCCACACGGGTGGCGGGTTGAAGGAATGCTTCCAAGAGTCGCCGCCGTGGAGTGCACGGACCGGTTCCATCTTCGCCGCCGCTTGCGCGGGCAGCCACGCCGAAACCAGGACAGAACCCAAACCGATTATTCCAGCCAGCGCAAAACTCCACGGTTCCAATGCGACCTGCTTCACATGCACGAGCACATAAAGAGAGGAGATGGTTTCCGCGACGGCACCGGAAAGGAATTGTGCGAGCAGCGTGCCTCCCACCAACCCGAGCAAAACACCGATGAATCCGAGCGAAACCGCTTCCGCAAGGAAAAGAGCGCGCACCTCATTTCGCGTCACGCCTAACGAACGCAGAATTCCGATTTCGCGCTGCCGACGCGCGACCGACGCGGAAACTGTGTTGTAAATGAGGAACATCCCCACCACCAGCGAGACCAGGCTCATCGCGCTGAGGTTCAACTCAAAACCGCCCAGCATTTTATCGACTTCTTCCGTCCGCTGGGCCGGTGCCATGACATTTGCATCCTTCGGCAAGACCTGGCGCAGCTGCGTCAAAATTTTCTCGCGTTCGCCTGGGTTAATCAGCCTCAATTGGATCGCGCTCAATTCTCCGCGGCGACCGAACAATTCCTGGGCCCATCCGATATCCATCGCAGCGAAGTGCGAATCCAAGATCGGCGCGCCTTTGCCGCGGAGAACAAACCCGACACGCAAATCGTGATCGGCCACGTTCACCCGGGCGCGGATGGTGTCCCCGGCTTTCAAATGATGCCGCGTCAAAAATTCCTCGGAGAGCGCGATCGAACCCGGCGGTCCAAGCCATCCCTGGATATCAAGGGCGCCGGCATCGAACGCGGTCGGATCGAAAGTTCGGAATGGTTCGTTCGTGAAAACGTCGATCCCGATGATTTGGAGATACTCACCGGGAAAATCCGGCAGCGTAATCAGACCTCGAACGACCGGTGTCGCGGCGGAAACTCCACTCGCCGCCGCGACGGATGGGAAGACGGTCTCCGGCAAATGTCCCGCAGGAGCGGTGATTTCCACTTCGGCCTTACCGGCGACGAGATCGACTGTGGCGGCAAACGCACGATTGGCGCTGTGATTGGCGATCTGGGTCGCGAGATAAACCGCAACGCCAAGCGCGACGCTCAGAATATTCAAGAGAGCCAAAAGCAGATGACGCCGCAGATGCCGGAGAACGTGCCACCTGAAAATGCGAAAGTATTGTGCGGTCACGTTTTCGTCATCATCGCCTTTGTCCGCGGAAACTAACCGGCATTCGAATGCTTCCAAAGAAGTTGTGGCCGGAAGCCCACCGCCCGATCAATTCCTACCTGACACCGCGGATTTGCCGTTGCAGAATGGGAGTTCACAGATGAAAATCCCGCCCCGAGCAATCGGAGACTTTCGCACCGCTAGCTCAATTGGCAGAGCAAGTGACTCTTAATCACTGGGTTGTTGGTTCGATTCCAACGCGGTGCAGTTTTCCGCTAGTCGACGTACTTTTGCGCGATCGGCATCCGGCGGCCGACGCCGAAAGCCCGGCTGGTAATCTTAATGCCGGGCGCCGCTTGCTCGCGCTTGTACTCGTTGATGTCGACGCGCCGCTGGACCCACCGGACCGTCTTTTCGTCGAACCCATGAGCGACAATGTCGCGCGCGCTCATGTTTTCCTCGACGTAGAGCCGCAGAATTTCGTCCAGCACATCGTAAGGCGGCAAACTGTCCTGGTCGGTCTGGCCAGGCTTTAGTTCGGCGCTCGGCGGTTTTTCAATGGTCGAGGCGGGAATGATTTCCCGCTCCCGATTTATCCAGCGCGCCAATTGATAAACCATCGTCTTCGGCACATCGCTGATCACGGCCAGGCCGCCCGCCATGTCGCCGTAAATCGTGCAATAGCCGACGGCCAGCTCGCTCTTGTTTCCGGTGGTGAGGAGCAGATGACCGAATTTATTCGAGAGCGACATGAGGATCATCCCGCGCAAGCGCGATTGCATGTTCTCTTCCGTGGTGTCCTCGGGCACGCCGGCGAAAATTTCTCCGAACTGAGCTTTGAACGCAGCGAAAGCGTTGGCGATCGGGATCTGCAGGCACTTGATCCCAAGGTTGCGCGCGAGCGCGAGCGCGTCGTCGATGCTGCCGCGGGATGAATAAGGGCTCGGCATCGAAACGCCGAGAACGTTCTCCGGACCGAGCGCTTTGACGGCGACGGCCGCGACCACGGCAGAGTCGATCCCGCCGCTCAAACCCAGCACGGCGGTTTTGAAATTACATTTGGTCAGGTAATCGCGAACGCCTAACGACAGGGCCTCGAATAAGTCCGCGGAGACATCGGGTTCGGCGCGTTGCAATGGCTGCGAAGCATCGGTGTCGACCACCTCTTCGGCGGTCCGGAACCCGGGCAACTGAGCGACCAGGTTGCCGCCGGCGTTCACCGCGAAGGAGTAGCCGTCGAACACCAGTTGATCGTTTCCTCCGACGGCGTTGCAATAGCAGATCGGCCGGTGATAAGTGCGCGCCAGCACGCCCACCATCTCGCGCCGGACCGCGGGCTTGTTCAGGCTGAACGGCGACGCGCTCAGATTCAGGATCAACTCGGCCCCCTGCTCCACCAGGGAACGCACCGGTTCGATTTCGTAGAGCGGGCGCGGCAGGTAACGTTCCGTCCAGATATCTTCGCAAATCGTGACGCCGATTTTTTTCCCGCCAAAGACCAACGGAGACACGCTTCGGGCTGGCTCGAAGTAGCGATCTTCATCGAAGACGTCGTAAGTGGGCAAAAGCGACTTGTAGGTTTTCGCGATCGGAGCCCCCGGTTGGAGCAAGGCCGCCGCGTTGTGAAACGGTTTGCCCCGCCCCTGGTTTCGCTCGACGTAGCCAACGAGCAGACCGGCGCCGCGAATGTGAGACTGGAGTTTTTCCAAGAACTCGAGATTCTGCGGAACGAACTGAGATTTGAAGACGAGGTCCTGCGGCGGATAACCGGTGATCGCTAGCTCCGGCGTGATGACCAATTCCGCGCCGGCGGCGGAGAGCCGTTCATACCCGCCCAGAATCTTCTCAAAATTGCCGCTCAAATCCCCGACGGTGGGGTTGATTTGAGCGAAGCCGATCTTCATACCGTGCTACGCAGATTATGCGCAGCACGGGGGTCGGCAATCGCTTTTCGACTACGGCTTGGCGGTGAGACTGACGGAGGGCGAGGTATGCTTGTAACCTTTGTTCAAAGCGTCGTCCGCGCCGGTGACGAACACTTTTCCCCATTGAATGAGGCAGGCCGCGAAGAAACCCGCGATCATGCAGAGAATGACTTTTTGCAAAAAGGTCGCGTGCATTTCCCACCCAAAGGGAGCAGAAGCGGTGCCAGAGGGAGCGCCTTTACCAGAAGCCCCATTGGCCGGTTTTCATGATCCAAAGGCCAAGAAGAAGGTTCGTGACGGCATGGGCCAGGACGCACGACAGCAGGCTCTTCGTACGATAGGCGACGCAGTTGTAGAGCGCCCCCGCGATGAGCGCCGGGATCCAGTCTGCTCGCGCATGGGCAAACCCGAATCCGGCCGTGACAATCGCAAAAGAGACCCAGGAAAAAGTGCCAACCGGGACGGCGTAGAATTTTTCGTTGATGAAATAGCGGAGCAAGAACCCCCGCCAAAAAATTTCCTCGACCAATGGAACGACAACCACCAGTCGCAAAAACCGGAAGACGATCGTGATCCGGTAGGACGCGGGCTGGCCGGACAAAATTTCAGGATTGAATCCGTCGAGACGCGGCGCGAAACCGAGAAATGCCTGCGGCGAAATCCAGAGGGCGAAAACAACAAGCGCAACCGCAAGCGTAAAACCGATCTGCCGGACTGCGCGAAGTTCATATTCACGCCAAAACCAAAGGAGCAAAGCGCCGCAGCCAATGGTCTGAACCGGGTAGATCCAGTATTCCGGGGAAGCGAGCCAAAAGGGCCCGCCTGCTTTTCGTAGCAGGCTAAGCAGGACGAGCAGAAGGAGAAACGCCGCCATCGGCAGCGTGAAGGCGACCAGCTTTCGCCGTTCCCTATTCGCAGAATCCATTTGGTCTTTCGGTTGAATGGTTAAGATTCTTTTCGATGAATCCTCACGGCGACGGCAAGCACGAACCGGCCGATCCGGAAAATACCGTGCGCCTCCTCGAGATCGAACTGATGCGACAACGGGTGGCCAGGCAGCAAGCGGGCTCTCCCTACCGCGGCTTGCGGATTGTCAGTTTCCTTTTTCTGTTCGCCGTCATTTTGGGCGCGCTGCTGGCATTTTACTATGTCTTCTACGCCGGAGGCCTCGATGTCTTTCGCAGCCGGAACGAGCCGCAACCGAGTTCGAGCGCCACACCCGCCTCCAGCACCCCGTGAGGTCACAGACCCTGTGATGAATCAGGCGGAGCTATTCGAAGCGGCCAGTGACGCCATCATTCTGACCGACGCGCAGGGCGTCATCACCTATTGGAACGAGGGTGCCCGCCGCATTTACGGTTGGGAAAAATCCGAGGCGCTTGGTCAAAACGCGCACGCGTTTCTTCGGACCGAGCTGTCTGGTGACGCTCGAAATCTCGAGTCGAGTCTCGAGGAAAAATCGCATTGGGAAGGCGAACTCGAACAGGTCCGCCGCGACGGAGAGCCAATCATCGTCGCGAGCCGGTGGACCGGCGCGGGCGGGAAATCGACGGCACCGCGCTTACAAATCAACACCGACATTACCGCGCGCCGCCGGGAAACTGCGGCCTTGCGCGAAAGCGAGGAACGTTATCGGCGCTTCGTCACGGAAGACTTCACTGGCACCCTGAGCATCCGGGCCGACGGACGGATCCTGAATTGCAATCCGGCTTTCGCGAGCATCTTCGGATTCGCCTCGATCGAAGACGCGACCACCGGAAATTTCCTCGAGCTTCTTCGCAGTCGCAAAGACGGGGTAGAATTGCTCGAAATGGTGCGGCTGCACGGAATTGTGGAACGCCATGAACTCGAGATGAGCCAGCGCGGCGGTGATCCGGTCTATGTCGTGGCGCGCCTGGTCGGGTCTTTCAGCGAAGGCGAGCTAACCACTTTGCAGGTGTATCTCTTCAACGACACGAAACGCAAGCGGCTCGAACAACAGCTCATCCAGGCGCAGAAAATGGAAGGCCTCGGAACGCTGGCAGGCGGAATCGCGCACGATTTCAACAACATCCTCGCGATCATTCTCGGATACACGAACCGGCTCGAAACGCTGCGCGCCAAACCGAGCGAGGTGCCGGGAGCCATTAAGATCATCAAGGAGGCGGTCGAGCGCGGAGCGGCTCTCGTGCAACAGCTCCTCACTTCCGCGCGCCAGACGGAGGCGCGTTTTTCCTTGCTCGATTTGAACGCCCTCGTGCGCGAACTGGAGAAAATGTTGGAGGCGACGTTTCCCAAGATGATCAACTTCGAGCTGCACTTGCAGCCGAATCTCCCCCTGATCACGGCGGACCGCAGCCAGATCCACCAAGTCCTCTTGAATTTGTGCGTGAATGCGCGCGACGCCATGCAGAATGGCGGGACGCTGACGGTCGAGACGTCGATGATGCCTGGGGCCGAGTTGACAGAATTTTTTAGCAGCGCGACCGCGCAGGATTATGCCTGCGTCCGCGTGCGCGACACCGGCAGCGGAATGACCCGCCAGGTGAAGTCGCACATCTTCGAACCATTTTTTACCACGAAGGAGCGGGGCAAAGGCACCGGTCTCGGGTTGTCCGTCGTTTACGGTGTGGTGAACAATCATCGCGGTTTTGTGCAGGTGGAGAGCGAGCCTGGCGCGGGCACGACTTTCTTAATCTATCTGCCGTTCGAACATTCCGTAGCCGAAAGCGGCGCGAGTCACCTCGGAAGAATTCCGCGCAAGGCGAATGCTCCGCAAACGATCCTGCTGGTCGAAGACGAAGAAATGCTGCGCGATTTGGGCATGAAGATTTTAGAGAGCGAAGGTTATCGCGTGCTTGCCGCCAAGGACGGGATGGAAGCTGTGGAGCTCTTCGATGCCAATCGAGACGAGATCGGGC
>Ga0193744_1000301_pt1 | contig 11793 bp, 4 predicted proteins | sample L1a1metaG_FD_143056 | JGI IMG/M metagenome (GOLD analysis project Ga0193744, IMG submission 143056) | Soil microbial communities from a riparian zone of the East river system, Colorado, United States - L1a1 | ecosystem: Environmental > Terrestrial > Soil > Riparian zone | place: USA: East River...
AATTGCAATCATCTTAATAAAAAACCATTGCTCTTATATCGATTAAAAATGCTTGATATATCAATTTAAGAGGTATAATAATTAGTCCTATAAAAACCTAGAGAGTATTTTCACATTCTGACGACATACGATTTGCTTTTAGCGCGGATAACGGACATCGGACATCGAATTTAATTGTGAATTGTAAATTTTGAATTGTGAATGTGTAGAGACAAGGCACCGCCTTGTCTTAATTAAGGATAGAGGAGATCAGATATTGAAATGAAATGTAAAATGTAAAATGGATTTACGAAATACGATGTAAAAAGGAGGTTGAGGTTAAGGTTGAGGTTAAGCATGCTTCATAAGCGGATAACGGACATCGGACATCGGACATCGAAATGAATGGTGAATTTTGAAAGGAAAAGATAAAATGTAAGGGCGATTCACGAATCGTCCAAATGTGGAAGAAAAAGGTTAAGGCTGAGGTTAAGCGCGCTTCATACGCGGACATCGGATAACGGACATCGGACAACGATTTCGACCAACGACCAACTAACAACGAAAAACGAAAATAAATATGTTAACAAAAGAAGCTGTCAATAAACAAATTAAAGAGTTACCAGAAGAGTTTACTTTGGATGAACTGATCGAGAGATTAATCATAGTTGAAAAAGTTAACCTTGGCTTGAAAGATATTGAAGAAGGGAGAACTGTTTCTGAAGAGGAATTAGACAAAAGAATGGAAAAATGGTTCGCGTAATATGGTCAGAATTAGCATCAAATGAATTACAAGAAATATACGATTTTATTTCTACAGATTCAAAACTATATGCTAAAAGACAAGTTATGCGAATCCGGCAAAAAACGTTTAAATTAAAAACTACAAAGTACATTGGAAAAGAAGTTGAAGAGATAGGAATTCCAACAATTCGGGAATTAATTGAAGGCAATTATAGAATAATTTACAAAGTTTTGAATGATCACGAAGTAGCAATTTTGACAATTAATCATTCAGCGAGGGATCTAATAAAACAAAAAATTGAATGAAGTGAAAATAGATAATTTCAAATCAGTTAAATATATGCGTAAAGTCAGAGAAGAGTTAAGCAACTTATACAACACTGATAAAAAAAGATATTTTGAAGAAATCAAAAAAGCAATGAAAGAATTTAAAGCGAAAAAGCAAAAGAGCAATACTTAATTTATTAATAAAAAATGTAAGGCAATTCATCAATTCCCCACATGGGTGAAATTAATTGATAATTGATAATGATTAAATGTGAGATGTGAAATGTAAAAAAGCCTAAGGTTGGGGTTGAGGTTAAGCGTGCTTCATACGCGGACATCGAAATAGGTAAAAGGTAAAAAGTGAAAAGTGAAAAGGAATGATGAATTAAATGGTAGAAAAATATGGGACGTAGGGACAGGTCGCGACCTGTCCGAAATCGAAGGTATAGACATCGAATAGCGGACAACGGACATCATTCGACCAACGACCAACGAAAATGAGATCAAAAATATACAGCAAAATTAATATTTCAATAAAATCTAATACTTTGATTAATAACAGAATGGTACTATCTTTGAAGCATTATAATCTTGAAACTATATTAATATAATCTAATGAAGTTATATTGCCTGCAAAAGCGATCTATTACAGCTTTTAGTACTTACTATACTAAGGGTTTTTCTATCTTGGTTTTAGGACTGTTAAGCTATTGCAGCCTCCAGGCCCAAACCATCACCGCCAAACAAAGAGATGTAATCATCATAGACAATGGTGCCCCTGGAAAAGCAGACCCGGGAGACCGAATCATGTATGATGTAACCATCTCAAACAGTGGAGCAACACAAGGAAACAATACCCAATTAAATATAAACCCGGATCCAAGAACTACTTTTATTCCGGGCAGCTTTAAATCATCACCATTGGCATTAGACGATAATTATAATGCAACCGGCAATATAGGAATCACCATATCTGCCGGAAGTGGAGTCTTGTTAAATGACTTTGATGATAATATACCGGGTTTAACAGTTACGGCAGGAACATTTGCTACTACGCAGGGTGGTTCAATTGATATGGCTGCTAATGGAAGCTTTAGCTATAAACCTAAAGCAGGATTTATAGGAAGCGATCAATTTGTATATACATTGAATGATAGTGATCCGGTTGGTCCACCGGTTCCGGCGACAAATACAGGAACCATTAGTTTTACAGTGAGTCAAATGGTATGGTTTATAGATAATAGTGCATCTCTGTCTGCTAATACGGGCACATTTTCAGATCCATTTAAAACTATAGGAGCATTTAATACTGCTAATACAGGTGCTGCTCTGAAGCCACAGGATAATGATCTGATATCTCTTAGAAGAGGAACCGGGACTTATGCAGAAGCAGATGGAATAAACTTACGCCTCGGGCAGAGATTAATAGGAGAAGCAGTTCAATTCAATACGGTATTTACCGCAGACGTAAATAGCCTTTCAGCATACCAGACTTTTGCTTCAGGTACCATGGCGTCTCCAGTTATTGCAGCAAGTGCCGGAAATGGAGTAGATCTATTATCAGGAAATACATTGAGAGGATTTAACATAGGCAATTGTTCAGGAATGGGAATTAATGGCTTAGCATTTGGAACATTGACGATTAATACAATTTCTATCAATTCCACCGGACAAGCAATGACTTTAATTAACGGAACTATTGCCGGAACAGGTTTCAGTTCTGTAAGTTCATCAGGGGGAGTAAATAACATTTCTTTGGGTGCCCTTAGTGGTTCCTTAGCTTTAGGTAGTGGTGCCCTCAGTGGTGCAACAGGCGGTTCTTTTGTTGCAAGCCAGGGAACAGCCACAGTAACTTACAGTGGTACCATCAATAAAACTACTGGAACAAGGATGATTGACATCCAGAACCTGACAGGAGGTTCTTATACATTTTCAGGTGCATTGATACATAATCTTGCCTCAGGATCGCAGGAAAGTATCTTTCTTAACATGAATGGTTCGGCAAATATTACTTTCAGCGGAGGTCTTTCTTTGACTAGCGTTTCAACTGGCGCAGTTTTCTCTGCCACAACCGGGGGCATTGTAACTGTAACAGGCACAAACAATGAAATTCTCAGTACAGTAGGTACGGGGCTTAACCTACAAAGTACAAATGCAAGTGGAAGCGGAATTACTTTTGCTTTAATTGCTTGTACAACTGGACAAGTTGCCAATATTAATTCAAGTACTGGAACTAAAACATTAGGGCATATTATAACTTCAAGTGGAGGTACCGCAGCATTAAGTTTAATTAATGGAGGAATAGTAAATGCAGGGGATCCTTCAACAAGTACATTAACTACTTCTACCGGTACTGGCATTTTAATTAATACCACCACATTGAATTTAACTGGATCAGGTGTTTTAATTAATGCAACTGGGAATGGTATTGGCCTAAATATGACAGGAGGAATTGTGAACATTACCGGTGGGCTGTTTATTGGAACAAATAACGGAGTTGGATTTAATGCTTCTTCAGGAGGAACAGTGAGCTTAACGGGATCAGGTAATGTAATTAACTCATCTGCAGGAATAGCTCTTAATGTGGTAAATACAAATATAGGAGCTAGTAATCTGAACTTTGTGGCAATTTTTTCAAATGCATCAACCAACGGTATTATTTTAAATTCAACAGGTACTTCTGGAGGTTTAGTGGTTACGGGTGATGGAGGAGGAAGTAATAATGGTTCAGGGGGCACCATTCAAAATACAACTGCAGAAGGTATAAAAATCACCAGCTCCAAAAATATAAACCTGGGTTACATGAACCTTACCAATTTTGGAACGGATGGAATAAATGCAATTAGTGCAGATGGTTTTTCTTTAAACAGATGTAACATTTCTGACAATGCTGGGAATAACACAATTGATGACGGAATTACCTTAACAAATGCATCTGGGGCAGTTTCAATTACAAATAGTTCATTTATAGGTTCAAGACATCAAGGTATCACAGTTGATAATTTTAATGTCAATATGACTAGTTTGACTATTTCAAATACTACAGTAAGCAATACACCTGGTGGTGATGGTATTCTGATACAAATGCGTGGTACCTCTACAATGACGACAGGCACAATTAGCAATAATACTATATCTAGTAATTCAGCAACAGGTCTTCAGGTGAATAATGCGGATACTGGAAACATACTAAATTTAAATGTACAGGGTAATACAGTAGATGGAAATAATGCTGGGATGGATTTTGATGTTTCTCAAGCTGCAAGTATGACGGTGGTAGCGCAAACTAATATTGTGACACACTCGCATTCTCAGGCTATCAATTCAGTTGCTAGTACTTCAAGTACAGGTGGAACACTTACGGTTACTATTAAAAATAATAATATAGGTATTGCAGGTGATTTTGATTCGGGATCTGCTATTGGTGGCGGAATAAGAATTGCAAATGGCGGCACAAACGTAAATCTTACAATAGATGGTAATGTAATTAGAGAAGTTCCAAATGCAAGAGGAATTGATATAGAACCACAGGCTTATATTCCAAATCTGAATGTAAAAGTTAAGATTGTAAATAATACAATTGTCCGTCCAACTGGTACAAATCAGAGTATTGGATGTGGATTTCATGTACCATGTCCATCAGCCTCTATATTTGTACTTTCTGATAATAATAATGTTGGAGGTTTTGATCATGTATGTATGTCTATTTCCGGGAATGTGGCATATGATCCCACCAGTTGGCCCTCAGGTGGTGAAGCAGCCTATTATTTTGCAAGGAGAACAACAACTTCAAATACAATGACCCTGGAAGGCAATACTGTATTAACACCAAAACAGAATATATTGAATAATAATATGGTAACGAATTTTACAGCTGCTGATTTTGTAGATGAAGGAGCACCAACAATGCCCGTAATTGTAGTGGCGGTGGGTGCTTGTGGTGGGTTTCCTTAATTATTTGAAAATGTAAAATGTGAAATGTTTGATATCCAATATAAAATAAATTGTGAATTAGGTAAAAAGTAAAAAGTGAAAAGAAGGTTAAGGTTGAGGTTAAGCATGCTTCAAATGCAGACATCGAAATAGGTAAAGTAAAAGGTAAAAAATGAAAAGGAAGGATGAATTAAATGTTGAAAAATATGGGACGTAGGGACAGGTCGCGACCTGTCCGAAAATCGAAGGAGACAACGGATAACGGATAACGGAAATCGGACAACGATTTCGACCAACGGCCAACGACCAACTAATGAAGTGAAAAATTAAAGGCATTTAGAGTAAAAATACTAGCTTATAAACTTGAAAATATCATCAAAAAAGCTTAACTTAATAGCGATAAAATGAGTGAAAAGTGAAAAGTGAAAAGTGAAAAGTGAAAAGTGAATTTACGAATTACGATGTACGAATTACGATTGGATTTTAAAGCGGACATCGAACATCGATTTTAAAACGAATAAACGAATAAACGAATAAACGAATAAACGAATAAACGAATAAACGAATAAACGAATAAACAGAACAAAATTTACAAGATAAATACAAACAAAATGAAAATCAGATCTACCAATTCGAACCAACAAGAAAGAAATTTAATAACGGGAACCACTCGTTTAAATTTAAAATCTATTCTTTCTGTAATGATTTTTAGTATCATGGGAATGAGCCTTTATGCTCAAACTTTTCCTTCTCCCGGCTTCACACTTCCAGCAGGTAAGACTATTGTCGTTACTTATAGTGTAGATGTCAATGCAGGAGTATGCCCTACCGGGACAGTCCCATCTGACATCTCTAACCAGAGTAATGTAACAGGATCTAATTTCGCTACAGTACAAACTGATGATCCCGATATAGGCGGCGCTTCAGATCCTACCTTGACAACCGTTGCCGGTTTGACACTGGGTAATCTTGTTTACAAAGATGTGAATAAGAATGGTGTATTTGATGCCGGAGATACCGGAATAGATGGAGTAACCCTCAATCTATACCTCGATAATGGAGATGGTGTTTTGACAGGCGCTGATGGAGCTCCTATAGCAAACACGACTACAGCTGGTGGAGGATTATACTCTTTTTCACCCATATGCCCGGGTAATTATATAGTGGAAATACCACTTTCCAATTTCAATTCGCCTAATGCATTGTATGATGCCGGTCTGATGGCTTCTTTGATAACCAGTCCGATAGGTGGAGCACCTGATCCGGATAATGATGTCAATAATGATGACAATGGAGATAATGTATCAGGTTTTGGAGTAGCGTCTCAGGCCATCACTTTATCATTTGGAGCAGAACCTACTAACGATGGAGATACAGATAACAATACCAATTTAAGCCTGGACTTTGGATTTAAGACTCCAACTACCGTAACGATTGGAGATCTTACATTGGCTGAAGGCACCGGAGGTTCGACCACTGCTTTCAATTTTACAGTAACAAGATCTGATAATTTGGCTGCATTTAGTCTTACAGTCAATACAGCCGATGGTACTGCTGTGAGTCCTTCTGATTTTACTGCCATAAGTGCAGGTTCAGTAAGCTTTACAGCTGGAGGTTCTACAACAGCTACTGTTACTGTTTTAGTAAATCAGGATAATGCCGTGGAAGCTAATGAGACTTTTACTGCATTGATTTCAGCCCCACCTGCAGGTGTGGTCATTACAGACGGCTCAGGTTTGGGAACTATAACTAATGATGATGCTGCAGTGGTAACACTTTCAGGTGGTACCGCTAAAAATGAGACCAATGCAGGTACGGTAGCCTATGTATTTACTGCTACTTTAAATAACCCGGTGCAGGGAGGATTTTCAGCAAACTATACCACCAATAATGGTACAGCTACTACTGCTGATAATGACTATGCAGATAATGATGGTGCACTTGCCTTTACTGGTACAGCAGGTGAATCACATGATATTACTGTCAATGTAAATGGAGATAATAAAGTAGAGCTGGATGAGACCTTCACAGAAAACTTAAATACGATAACAGGCGCCCCTGCAGGAGTTACCCTTGCCGGTTCACCACAAACCGGAACCATTACTAATGATGATTTGGCAATAGTCTCAATCTTAACAAATATAGTTGGTTCAGAAGCTTCGACACCTCAAACATTTCAGATTACAATTAGTAATCCTGTTGATGTAGCGGTAACAGTATTGTTCAATACTGCAAACGGGTCAGCGACGACTGCTGATTTGGATTATAATGCAATAGTAAATCAAACTGTTACATTTAATGCCGGTTCTACTACAAATCAAATTGTGAATGTTACCATTAATAATGATACTAAAGTTGAAAATGATGAGGTATATGCTATTTCAATAGGTAGTTTAAATGCCAGTATGCGAAACGTATTGTTAGGTAATATTAACGGTACAGGAACAATTATTAATGATGATGCTGCAACAGTAACTCTAACAGGCGGTGGCTCAGCAAATGAAGGAAATAGTGGAACAACCCCAAGAATATTTACTGCAACTTTAAATAATGCAGTACAAGGAGGATTTAATGTTGCCTATACTACTTCAGATGGTACAGCAACAACACCCAGTGATTATGTCGATAATGATGGAAGTCTTGCTTTTACTGGTACTGCCGGTGAAACAAAAACTTTTACTGTTTTAGTAAATGGAGATAATGTTGTAGAAGCCAATGAAACATATACTGCAGCTTTAGGTACAATATCATCTGCACCAGTAGGTGTCACTGTTGGAGGCGTCCCACAAACAGCTACTATTGTTAATGATGAAATAGACTTTGGGGATGCCCCTACCGCAGCTCAAAGTGGCTTTGCCGGTACATATCCAACTTTATTAGCTAATAACGGCGCAAGACATACCACAGTGTTGGGCTTTCAATTAGGAACATTGATTGATGGAGAAGATGACGGACAACCTAATCCAACTGCTTCAGGAGATGGAGCAGATGAAGATGGTGTGACCCTACCGGGTGTATTAGTTACCGGTACTAATGCCAATATTACTGTAAATTCATCTGCAACTGGAAAACTGGATGCATGGGTAGACTTTAACAGAGATGGAGACTTTGCAGATGCAGGAGAACAAATATTTACCAGCCAGAGTTTGGTTGCAGGTAATAATTCACTTTCTTTTGCTGTACTTGCCTTGGCGACCCCTGGGACATCTTTTGCACGTTTTCGTTTAAGTACTGCAGGTGGATTAAGTTTTACAGGATTAGCCGCTGATGGAGAAGTTGAAGATTACCAGGTCAGTATTGTTAATAACCAGTTTGCTATTACCAGCCCATCAGTTACTGAAGGAAATGTAGGTACAACACCAATGGTATTTACCATAAGTCGTACCGTAAACACGAATGCTTCTTCAGTAGATTATGCAATTACCGGTGGATCAGCTACTTCAGGAACAGATTATGTTCCTTTAGCATCCGGTACCATAAACTTTACAATGGGTGGAGCATTGAGCCAGGATATTACAGTAGATGTAAACGGAGATTTTCTGGTTGAAAACAATGAGACAGTAATTATTACTTTGTCTAACCCTATGAATGGTGGTATCGGAACAGGTACGGGAACAGGAACTATAACAAATGACGATGCCGCAGTGGTAACTTTAACTGGAGGCACTGCTAAAAATGAGACCAATGCAGGTACGGTAGCCTATGTGTTTACTGCTACTTTAAATAATAATGTCCAGGGAGGTTTCTCAGCAGTTTATACTACAAATAATGGAACAGCTACCTCTGCTGATAATGATTATATAGACAATGATGCAGCGCTTGTATTCACAGGTACTGCAGGTGAATCCCATGATATAACTGTTTCTGTAAATGGAGATAATAAAGTAGAGCTGAATGAGACTTTTACTGAAACTATAAATTCTTTAACAGGTGCTCCTGTAGCTGTAACTATTGCAGGATCCCCTCAGACCGGTACCATTACGAATGATGATGCTGCAGTAGTTGCTTTCGATGGATTTATTCTAACCGATGCAGAACATAACACACCGCAGGCGTTCATAGTTACGCTTTCTAATCCCGTAGATGTGAATGTTACGGTTTTATTTAATACTTCAAATGGAACAGCTACTACCGCAGATAATGATTATAATGCTATTGTAAACCAGACGGTAACTTTCAATGCAGGTACTACTACATCACAGTTTGTAAATGTTACCATCAATGATGACATAAAAGTAGAAGATAATGAAACATACAATGTAACTATTGGAACCTTAGGGGCTAGTGGGAGAAATGTATCTCTAGGTTTAAGTAACGCAACACCTACTATTTTAAATGATGATGGAGCAAACCTTACACTTAGTGGCGGTATCGCTCAAAATGAAGGCAATTCAGGAACGACAGCTTTTACATTTACTGCTACACTTAATAATCCGGTACAAGGCGGATTTACAGTTGCTTATACAACTAATAATGGAACGGCCACTACAGCAGATAATGATTATACAGACAATGATGCTTCTTTAAACTTTGTAGGTAATGCTAACGAAGCTAAAACTATAACAGTATTAGTGAATGGAGACCATAAAGTTGAAGCTAATGAAACATTGACTGTAGCATTAGGTGCATTGAGCGGAAGCAGCCCTCCACAATTGGGTGGCATTGTAACTTTGGGTAGTCCACAAACAGGAACCATTAACAATGATGAAGTAGATTTTGGTGATGCCCCTGATACTTACCAAACTTTATTATCCAATAATGGAGCGCGACATAATACCGTGTTGGGCTTCAGGTTAGGCGCGGCTATTGATGGAGAAGATGACGGGCAGCCTAACGGAACAGCAACCGGGGACGGAGCGGACGAAGATGGCGTCACTCTGCCAGCTGTATTGATTACCAATCTTACTGCCAATATAGTAGTAAATGCTTCAGCATCCGGAAAATTGGATGCCTGGGTAGACTTTAATAATAATGGTCTCTTTATAGATTCGGGAGAGAAAGTCTTGAATAATGTGTCACTAGTAGCAGGTAATAACAATTTGAGCTTTATGGTGCCCGCAGGCGCTACACCAAGCAATACATTTTCAAGATTTAGATTTAGTACGGCGGGGGGTTTAGCTGCCTCAGGTCTTGCAGCAGACGGTGAAGTAGAAGATTACGCTGTTCAGATAGTCAGCAACCAGTTTGCTATAACCAGTCCAACTGTAACGGAAGGAAATGCGGGTACAACAGCTATGGTGTACACTATTAGCCGTACTACCAATGCAACTGCTGCTTCAGTAGATTATGCAATTACAGGCGGTTCTGCTACTTCAGGTACAGATTATGCTCCATTGGCTTCAGGTACTATTAACTTTACTATGGGCGGAGCGTTTAGCCAGGATATTACAGTAAATGTGAATGGAGATTTGGTGGTGGAAGATAATGAGACAGTAATAATTACTCTTTCCAATCCTGTCAGTGGTGGAATAGGCACCGGAACTGGAACGGGAACAATAAATAACGATGATAGTGCTAACTTGACTTTAACAGGTGGTATTTCTCAAAATGAAAGCAATGCCGGAACTGTAGCTTATACCTTTACTGCTACTTTAAGTGCTGCAGTTCAGGGTGGGTTCCAGGTAGCTTATTCTACAAATGATGCTACTGCAACTACCGCCGATAACGACTACGTGGATAATGATGGTACACTTACATTTACAGGTACAATCGGAGAGACAAAAACAATAACGGTTTTAGTAAATGGCGACACTAAAGTAGAATTAAATGAGACCTTTGGAGAAGCATTGGGCGCAATATCTGCTACTTCAGGTACACAAATTGCTGCAATAACTAAGGTAGGGTCTCCACAAATGGGAACTATACTCAATGATGATGCAGCGGTGGTGTCAATAGGCGGAAATATTACCGGACCAGAAGCAACAACGCCGCAGACTTTCACAGTCACCCTTAGTAACCCGGTAGATGTTAATGTAACGGTATTGTTTAATACTTCTAATGGAACTGCCACTACAGCAGACAATGATTATAGTGCTGTTACTAACCAGACAGTTACGTTTAATGCCGGTACAACTACCGCTCAAACAGTAAATGTCACGATCAATAATGATACAAAAGTGGAAGACAATGAAGTATACAATGTATCAATTGGAACTTTAGCAGCCGGTGGCCGAAATGTATCATTAGGTACAAGTTCTGCTATAGGTACTATTACCAATGATGATGCTGCAACGATTACACTTAGTGGAGGTATAGCACAAAATGAAGGAAACTCCGGAACAACAGCCTATACTTTTACTGCCACATTAAGTGCTGCAGTTCAAGGTGGATTTACTGCTCCGTATACTACCAATGATGGAACAGCCACAACAGCAGATAATGATTATGTAGATAATGATGCTTCATTAGTCTTTACCGGCACTGCTTTGGAAGCTAAAACCATAACTGTATTAGTGAATGGAGACCACAAAGTAGAAGCCAATGAGACATTTACTGTTGTATTGGGTACGTTAACCGGCGCAACACCGGTACAATTGGCTGCTATTACAAAAGTGGGTAGCCCGCAAACTGGAACTATTACCAATGACGAAATAGATTTTGGTGATGATCCTGATACTTATGGTACCTTACTGGCCAGTAATGGAGCCCGCCATGCCACAATTCTGGGCTTCCAGTTGGGTTCGACCATAGATGGTGAAGATGATGGGCAACCAAATGGCACCGCCACAGGTGATGGAAGCGATGAGGATGGTGTTACTTTACCAACAGTGTTAATTACCAATGTAACTGCTAACATAGTAGTAAATGCTTCAGCGATTGGAAAGCTAGATGCCTGGGTAGACTTTAATAACAATGGAGTCTTTACGGATG
>Ga0193744_1000302_pt1 | contig 11777 bp, 13 predicted proteins | sample L1a1metaG_FD_143056 | JGI IMG/M metagenome (GOLD analysis project Ga0193744, IMG submission 143056) | Soil microbial communities from a riparian zone of the East river system, Colorado, United States - L1a1 | ecosystem: Environmental > Terrestrial > Soil > Riparian zone | place: USA: East River...
CTAAATTTATGAAAAATACTATTTTAAACTACCTTGCCGACCACCCCAAATACAATGCAATAAGCTGCGCTTCCATATTGAGTTTTATAATAAATCTTGATCTGAATCAAATAGCCAATACCATGGTACTTAGCGTGGTTGGAGCTTTGTCTGGTTATGTGGCTACTAAGATTCTTGAAAGAATATTAAAGCTGAAAATCAAAATTAAAAATGAGGTATAAACTGCGATGTAGCGTGTCGATATTAACTGCTAAATACATCATTTAATTAGAAAGGGCGAACACTTTGGTTCGCCCTACTATATTTATAATCACAGAAAACTCAGTTTAAAAGCAAAATGTAAATCTTAAATCTTACAATTTACTCCTGAAGCAAGCTTAACCTTAACCTCAACCTCAACCTGGAAAGCAATGTTTAAAGTAAATGGTAAATCTTATGAAAATATCTCTACCCCACCAAAATGAAAACTGCCTTCAATAGCTGCATTTTCATCTGAATCTGAACCATGGACTGCATTTTCGCCAATGTTCTTTGCAAATAGAGCTCTGATAGTTCCGGGTGCTGCATCGGCAGGATTGGTTGATCCTATTAGTGTTCTGAAATCTTCTACTGCATTTTCTTTTTCTAGTATAGCAGCTACGATGGGTCCTGAAGACATAAAATCTACTAATTCGCCGTAAAATGGCCTTGCAGTGTGCACTGCATAAAACTCACCAGCTTTTTCGGCTGATAACTTGGTGTACTTCATCGCTACAATCTTATAACCTGCTTCATTTATTTTAGCCAGGATAGCGCCAATGTGACCTGACTTAACCGCATCGGGCTTGATCATGGTAAATGTTCTGGATAATGCCATAAATAATTTTTGTTTATTCAATAAAAAAGAGTGCAAAAGTACGTGCATTTTCTCATTCATGTCAAACGTTACAATATTAAATTTTGTTTTAATGAATAATTTTTATCAATTTCGCACTTTATTTTGCTCAGCCATTGGAAAACAAGAAAGAAATCCTTCATATCTTAGACCATCCGCAGGACGTAGTGATCTTGTCGCACCGTAATCCGGATGGTGATGCATTGGGATCTTCATTGGCGATGTACCTTTTTTTAAGAGAATTGCATCATAGTGTAAAAGTTATTTTTCCTTCTGAGTTCCCCACTATTTTCTCCTGGATGCCCGGATCTGAAAATATTTTAATTTATGACCTGGACCAGGACAATTGTAAATCGGCAATAGAAAAGGCTTCATTGATTATTTGTCTTGATTTTTCTTCTTTAGACAGAATAGACAAAATGGCGGAGTTTGTAATTAACCAATCTTGCTATAAAATAACCATTGATCATCATTTGGATCCCGAGCCTTTTTCTGATTTTCTAATATCTGATATAACAGCCAGCTCCACATCAGAAATTATCTTTGATTTTATATCAGAATTAAAAGGAATTTCGTACATAAAGAAAGATATAGCTTCATGTATTTATACAGGTATAGTAACTGATACGGGTTCATTTAAATATGCCACTTCTGCCAAATTGTTTCGCATTGTAGCTGAATTGATTGATGCGGGGGTAGAGGATTATAATCTGCAAAATTTGATCAACAACTGCCTGGAAGAAAAATACCTGAGATTGCTTGGATATTGCCTGTATGAGAAGATGGAAATATTGCCTGAAAGCAGAACTGCATTGATCGCATTAAACAGGGAAGATTATATTAAATTTGATATTCAAAGAGGAGATACAGAAGGAATTGTCAATTATCTTTTGATGATGAAAGATATTGATATTGCTGCCTTAATTACTGAACAACCTACCATAATTAAATTATCTTTGCGCTCGAAGGGTGATATATCTGTACAGGAGATTTGCAGAGATCATTTTAAGGGTGGTGGACACAAAAATGCTTCCGGAGGTGCTGTATATGGGTCACTGGCACAGACGGTTAAAAAGTTTAAAGAAATTGTACCTAAATATTTTAAAAATAACAATCAAAACATTCCATTATGAAGAAATTATCAGTTGTATTTTCTATTTTATTAATGGCGTTCTTATTTTCTTGCAAGCAGGAAATGAAAAGAACCGCAAAAGGATATGAATATTTAATCGTTAAATCTAACGATAAGGGAACACCAATTAAGCCAGGCGATAATGTTGCTTTTAATATTGCCTTTTATGTAAATGACTCTATGAAAGATTCAAGACAGATGGATCAGAGTATTCCCATGGATATCGGAAAAGCTCAATATCCTCCGTTTATCGAATTACTTGCAAAACTTAAGGATGGGGATAGTGCCTATGTTTTAGTTAAACTGGATACAATGAAACAATTGGCTCCTAAATTTAAAAAGACGGACATAATTAAATATGCCGTAAAAGTAACCGGAGTAACGGATGCAGTAACTATACAGAAAAATAAAGATGACCTGGCAAAGTCCAAAGGCTTAATTATGGAGCAAATGAAAACTGTAGTTGATCAAAATGCAAAAGGTCAAGTGGCGAATGCTCAGAAAACTCCATCTGGTATTCAATATGTTATTCTTGAAAAAGGATCCGGACCTGTTCATGTAAAAGGTGAAACAGCTAAGGTTCATTATATTGGAATGACAGCTGATGGTAAAGAATTTGATAGCTCATTTACCAGGGGTGAAACTTTTTCAGTTCCTGTGGGTATGAGTCAGGTAATACCCGGATGGGATGAGATACTCGCAACACTTTCAGTAGGTACTAAAACAATTGCAATTATTCCTGCCGCATTAGCATATGGTGAAAAAGGAGCAGGGGGTGGAGTCATTCCGCCAAATGCAAATCTTATATTCTATATGGATATTCAAAAATAATATCATCAAAATTTTATAAATTCCTTTCTAAACTTAGAAAGGAGTTTATAATTTTAGTTTTTAAGTTAAACATATTCAATTTTACTAATTTTGACTATAGAACAAGTTCAAGATCTAAAAGACCGTTTAGGTATGCTGAGGAGGTATCTTTGACATAGATAACCGGTTAATAAAGATAGAAGAAAAAGAACAACATTCCCTCGATCCTGAGTTTTGGAACGACCCTCAACAAGCAGAAGAAATATTAAAGGAATTAAAAGCCCATAAGAAATGGGTGGAGAATTTTACAGCAGCATCCAATGAATTGGATGACCTGGAGGTATTATATGAATATCAGAAGGAAGGCGAAACCACCGAAGAATCTGTTGATCTTCAATATGAAAAAGTATTGGAACAGATTGAAGAGATTGAATTTAAATCCACATTAAATAAAAAAGAAGACGAACTCAACTGTATTATAGAAATTAATGCAGGCGCCGGTGGAACTGAGGCTTGTGACTGGGCAGAAATGTTATTGAGAATGTATTCGATGTGGGCCCAAAAACAAGGTTTCAAGTATGCGGAAGTTTCAAGGGTAAACGGTGATACTGCAGGTATAAAATCAGTTAACCTTGAAATCGATGGTGAATATGTATTTGGACTTCTGAAGGGAGAAAACGGAGTACATAGATTGGTGAGGATTTCTCCATTTAACTCTCAAGGTAAAAGGATGACTTCATTTGCTTCAGTCTTTGTACATCCTTTGGTAGATGAAACTATTGAAGTAGAAATAAATGTGGCCGATATAGAATGGGATACATTCAGGGCTAGTGGTGCGGGTGGGCAACATGTTAATAAAACAGAATCTGCTGTTAGAGTGCGTCATATTCCTACAGGGGTTGTAGTAGAATGCCAGCAAGAAAGATCACAACACATGAATCGTGAAAAAGCCTTGCAAGTATTAAAGTCAAGGTTATATGAATTAGAACTACAAAAGCAATTGGAAGCAAAGGATGTAATTGAAGCTCAAAAGATGAAGAATGAGTGGGGGAGTCAAATCAGGTCATATGTATTAGATGACAGAAGAGTTAAAGATCACAGAACCGGTTTCCAAACAGCCAATACTGAAGGCGTATTAAATGGAGAAATAGATGGCTTTTTAAAAGCATATCTTATGCACCATGATTAAAATAGGCATAAATCAACTCTGTCTTTCTCTGTCCCTGAGTGTAATTTAATTGTACCGTGCTTACTTGATTGGCTATTCATTTTTAATTAATAAATGATTTATTACTGATTAGAAGTTGTAGATTTTTCTATCCAGTCTTCATATGAAGTATTTGCATTAGTGACCCAAAAGGATATACAAGGAACTTCATAAGGATGTAATGATTCAATTCTTTTTAAAAGGCCTTCAGCAGCCGTCACAGATGTTTTTATGATAGCAGCAATTTCAACTTCATTCTCAACGTTTTCATGCCATAAATAACAACTATTAACCTGAAAGCTATTGCCACATGCAGCTAATCTTTCACTAACTACTTGGTGAATGATATTACTGGCAGTATCTTTATCAGGGAATATTACATAAAAGCTTATATAACTCATTTTCTTTAAATTTATTAATGCCCTTTAAAACTACAAATCTTAAACGAATTTACAATATCAGTCTAATAAGCTGTATGAGTGTTTTAATAGGCAGAGCCTGGCAACATATTTTTTGGGATCCCCCTTATAGAACTTTGCTGTGGGATGAGAATTTATTAAAGCCCATTATTGAAAAGGTCTTTGGTATTAAATGGGAAAAATATGTAACGGATATTGCTATTGATCACGCTATTCAGTCCACTATTATTGGTATAGGAATATTTCTTTTTTTGGTAGCTGCTTCCTGTATATTTATAAAAAAATCTAAAAGAGTAATAGGTTATTTAATAGCTGTAAGTGGAGGTATTCTTATTTTGATTTCAATAGCTTATTGGAAAGAATATTTCTGGGATATTCCTCAATTTTTAGAATTGACTGCACAATGGATGAGTCCATTTATCTTTCTTAGTGTCGTGCATGCATTTGACAAAAACATCAATGTATTTCGTTTATTGAATTTCACCTTGGTTTTTACATTTGTGGGGCATGGATTATATGCTTTAGGAATTTATCCATTACCAGGAAATTGGATAGATTTGGTTATTAATACTTTTCATTGTAATGAAAGCTCTGCTAATATATTTATTAAAGTATTTGGTGCTCTGGATATAGCTTCAGCGATTTTAATCTTCATTCCACGGTTAAGGAAAGTTGGATTTTATTATATGTTAATATGGGGATTCCTGGCTGCTTTTGGAAGATTGACCGGGAATTTTATACCCGACTTAGGAATTATTCCATTTATTCAGGCCAATTTTGGTGAATTTGTCTATAGAATTCCCCAATTTATTTTAGCCTTAATGGGACTTTATCTTTTAAAGGAACAAAAAATAATACTTCACGCTTCCATTAAAAAGAAACAAGAATAATTTGCTGAAATAAATCTTGTTTTGTCTACTCTCTTTTTTTTACTAATTTCGGCCATTAATTAAAAATAGGATATAATGCAAAAAATAGTAGTAATAGGTGCTGGCACAATGGGAAATGGTATTGCGCATTTATTTGCAATGAATGGTTTTGATACTTCAATCATAGACATTTCAGAACTTGCACTTCAAAAAGCAATTGCTACTATTACTAAGAATCTAGACAGAATGGTTTCTAAACAAACTATAACTGAAGAAGCTAAATCTCAGACTTTATCAAGACTTACAACGTTTACATATCTCCCTGAGAATATTAAGCATGCTGATTTGATAGTTGAAGCAGCTACAGAAAATATTGATTTAAAATTAAAGATCTTTAAAACACTGGATGAGAATGCTCCAAAACATGCAATATTAGCTAGTAATACTTCCTCCATTTCAATTACTAAAATTGCTGCTGTCACTAATAGGCCAAACCAGGTTATTGGTATGCATTTTATGAATCCGGTACCGGTTATGAAACTGGTAGAGGTAATAAGGGGGTATGCCACAAGTAATGATGTGTGTAAAGATATAATGGATCTTTCCATTAAATTAGGAAAAAGCCCGGTTGAAGTTAATGACTATCCTGGCTTTGTAGCCAATAGAATATTAATGCCTATGATCAATGAAGCAATTTATAGCCTTTATGAGAATGTAGCTGGTGTGGAAGAAATAGATACTGTAATGAAATTAGGAATGGCACATCCTATGGGGCCCTTACAGTTAGCTGATTTTATAGGCCTTGATGTTTGCCTGGCAATTATGAAAGTCTTATTTGATGGATTTGGCAATCCTAAATATGCTCCATGCCCTTTATTGGTTAATATGGTGACTGCAAACAAATTAGGAGTAAAAACTCAGGAAGGATTTTATACTTATTCCACTGAAAGTAAAGAATTCTATGTATCTAGTAATTTCAGAAAGTAAGATATTTATTTAGGGTTGCCAATTTCAATACTGTTTTCAAGTAATTTATCCTGAATACTGTTATAAATGGAATCAGCTATTGAGTCTTTCAGATTCCATTCACATATATAGGATATTTCAATCCAATAAATTTTGGGTTCCATCATTTGGATAATTATATCTACAGGTTTTTCCACATTCAATTCATTGATTGAATCTATACTTGATTGCATTAATGGCTTTACAGTAGTAAATGGATAAATGTGCTTTAATGGAATTCTTAGTTTATGAACATATTGACCCCTTCCGGAATTGTTTTTTACAATACAATTTAAGATAATTGAATTAGGAATAAATATGATCTTTTTTGAATCATCCATCAATATGGTATTAAAAATGAGGATTTCTTCTACTCTACCAGTATTATCAGACAAATTGACAATATCACCAATCTTAAATGGCTTGAATAAGAATATCATTACCCCTGCTGCAAGATTACTCAGACTACCTTGTAAGGCAAGTCCTATTGCAAAAAAAGCAGAAGCGAGTACTGCAAAAAAAGAAGTAGTCTGAATTCCTAAAAAACCTGCCACAGTTATGAATAGAAATAACTTTAATCCAATATTTACTATACTTGAAAAGAAGGGATAAAGAGTTTCATCAATCTGAGACTTAAAAAGTAATCTGTTAAAGACTTTAGATATTTGCTTAATTAACCATATTCCAATAATCAGTGCAAAAATGGATAAGGCAATTTTAGGGATATATTCGATTAATACATCCATTGCTCTTGATTCCATTGTTGCAGAAATATTATTTGGTAAAGCCATATTAAGGGGTAGTTTTGAAAGTGTCAATTAACCTTCGGTCTTTTTTGGTAGGTCGCCCAGTTCCTTTTTCTCTAAATTCTCCTTTTTTACCTGCCAGGAACCAAGCCTCAAACTTTTTAAGTTCGTCTGCTGGTGTTATATCTTCATAGCAAGTAAGTGCAATAGGGGAGCCGACTCGTTTATCAATTAACTCAATTACTTTGTATTGAAAATTAAATCCATTCTTTTTTACTGTTAAAATTTCATTCTGTTTGGTGATATATGAGGGTTTAACACTTGACTCATTGACCAGTACTTTTCCACTTTTACAGGCATCAGTTGCTACTGTTCTGGTTTTAAAGATCCTCACTGACCATAACCACTTATCAATTCTAACTTTGGATACTTCCATTTATTAAAGGGTAGGCAGTTTTGGATTTAAGTTTTTAAGTTCTTGATAAACTACAGAAGCAATTAAATAATCTCTATACCAACGCTTATCGACTGGAATTATATTCCACTTTTTGGTTGAATTGTTTATTACATATTCATAGCATTTCATATATTCGTCATATAATTTAGCCTCTTCCCAATCTTCAGGGTTATGTTTCCAGTTTTTAGAAGGATCTTCAATTCTTTCTTTAAGTTTTTCTAACTGCTTTTCCTTTGATATATGAAGAAAGAATTTTAAAACGAGGGTGTTATTATCAAATTCAATCAATTCTTCAAATGAATTTATTGCATTCATTCTTTTGACAACCTTATCTTCATCAATCCATTTATGGACTCTCTGTATTAAAACATCCTCATAATGAGATCTGTTAAATATCATGAGCATACCGTTTGCAGGAGTTAGTTTGTGAACTCTCCAAAGAAAATCGTGAGCAACTTCTTCAGATGTTGGCTTTTTAAATGAATAAGATTGTGTACCTGCTACACTGCATTCTCCAAACACATGTCTGGTAGCTCCATCTTTTCCACTGGCATCAATACCTTGAAGCACAACCAATACTGAATGCTTCTTTTCGGCATATATCTTTTTCTGCAAATGACCAATCTTTTTGGAAATTTCAGCAGTCTTTTTTTTAATCTTTTTCTTATTAAGATCAGTAGGTGGAACAGTCGACAGCTTAGATATTGATATCATTAGATAAATAATTTATTAAATATTCATTTTACTTCTTTTAACCAGGTATGCTTGCAAGATAGGTTTGAAACCTTCATTAATATTTGCTTCAACCATATCAATTTTATATTGTAAACATTTCATTTTAAGTGCCGAGAGATATTCATTAATGTTTTTTTTATAATGCTCCTTTACCTCATTAGACTGTAGTTTTATTTTCTCACCAGTTTCCATGTCTATAAACTGATATGGCCTGTTTTCATAATCAAACTCTATTTCCTTTTCCTTATCGGTTACATGAAATAAAACAACTTCGTGTTTTGCATGCTTTAAATGTTGTAATGCTCCAAATAATTCTTCATTTGAACTTTGGCTTTCAAACATATCACTAAAAATAATAACCAGGGATCTTTTGTGTATGGTTTCTGCAATTTGATGAAGGGCCTGTGCTGCAGATGTTGATTTTAGTTCTTTCTTATCATCCATTGCTTGCTCTAAATAAGATATTAAAAGCCTGTAATGCTGACTACTTGATTTACATTGTGTATTGATCTTTATATGATCATCAAATATGGTTAAGCCAAAAGCATCCCTTTGGCGTTTTAACAAATTCATTAAAGCAGCGGCGGCTAATACTGAAAATTGTATTTTATTTTTAACTATTGGATTATCTGATTGGGGAAAATACATGGAAGATGAATCATCTATTACTATATGGCATCTCAGATTAGTTTCCTCTTCAAACTTTTTAGTAAACAATTTATCAGTTCGGGCAAAAACTTTCCAATCAAGGTTTTTTGTACTTTCTCCCTGATTATAAATCCTGTGTTCTGCAAATTCTACTGAAAATCCATGGAAAGGGCTTTTATGCAAACCTATAATAAAACCTTCTACCACTTGTCTTGCTAGTAGTTCTAAATTAGAGAACTCTTTAACTTGTTGATTTTCAATATGATTGTTCATATCAGTATTTATTTACATTATATTAACGGATTTATCAGGAAAAGTATACAAAAAAACCCTTATCAATAAATTGATAAGGGTCTTTTTCACATTTTATCTTTTGCTTAATTAAGCAAGGATTGTAATTTAGTTGAAAGTGCTTGTTTAGTAGTTACGCCTACATGTTTATCTACAACCTGACCGTCTTTAATAAACAATATAGTTGGAATACTTCTAACACCATATTTCATTGAAACATTAGGGTTATTATCCACATTAAGTTTTCCAATAGTTGCTTTTCCATCAAACTCATGAGCTAATTCCTCAATTATAGGAGTTATCATACGACATGGGCCACACCATTCTGCCCAGAAATCAACTACAGCTACACCACTAGATAAAGCTTTTTCATCAAAATTGGTATCAGTAAATTCAAATGCCATTTTTATAGTTTTTATGTTTGTAATGAACTCTGTAATAACATGTAAAGCTAATTAAAGTTCCATAGTGGAAGTAATAAATTTAATTTTAACCTAATTTTAATAAATGAAAAAATATACTGGTCTATTTAGTCAGTTGACAGGTTTAATAGTATTAATGATTGCTATCCTTCTTTCTCGATTTTTTCCACTCTGGATGGAAAATAATTATAGCTTAGTTATATATCCTAAGCTGAACAAATTACTTCAATTTTTTACCAATTGGATCACTGTACCTTTGTTTTGCCCACTCCTTTTTATAGTTGTCCTTAATTTTATTAAAAGCTTAAAGAATAATAAAAGAACTTTAAGTTTTACATTAGAATTGTCTGCTAAATATCTATTATTTATTTCGACTTCCTTTTATTTACTTTGGGGTTTTAACTACCAGAGAATTCATATTAAGGATAAGCTAAACTTTAAAGCTGAGGTAATACCAGATAGTATTTTAGCCAATTCATTTAAGAATGTAATTACCCGATTGGATACTTTAAGTATTCTTTATCACAGGGATAATAATTTACAAATACCAGATAATATAAATGAATTGGTTGTTGGGTCTGTTCATGGAGTATTAATTAAACTAGCTTACCCGGTATTTCATGTTGGTAAATTGAAAGCTTTCTGGCCAAAAGGGTTTTTACTTAGATTGAGTACTGCAGGATTCTACTTTCCATTTACAGGAGAAGCATATTATGATAAAGGCCTTCATCCACTTCAGCTGCCTTTTTCTCTTTGTCACGAGTATGCTCATGCAATGGGATTTGCAGATGAAGGTGAATGTAATTTTATTGCATATTTAGCTTGTCATGAAAGTAATGAGCTGATGTTCAGGTATTCAGCTGATATTTCTTTATACAAGACTATCAAAACATTTAAACTTGATACTGAAGTTTATAATTTCCAAATGCTTAATAAAACTGCTCAGGATGATTTAATCTCTATAAGAAAAGAAATGGAAAAATATCCTGATTATATTCCTGAGTTGAGGGATTATATTTATGATTTGTATTTAAAACTTCAGGGTATTAAAGAAGGAGAGGGGAATTATAATAGTTTTGTAGAAATATTGATTAAGTACAATGAGTATCTTGGAAAAGATAATAATAAACATTAAATGGATTGGTAAATATTTAATCTCCTGGATTATATGGATGTTATTAAGCAGACTTGTCTTTGGTTTGTATAATTTAATCTATCATCAGCATATTTCTACTGGAGACTTCTTTAAATCCTTTCTATATGGTAGCTATATGGATCTTTCTATAGTTGGTTATTTGTTTGTTTTAATCCTGTTATTACTTTGTCTTTTTCATTTTACCAGGTATCAATTATTCTTAAAAACAATAAAGTGGTTTACAATAATCATATTAATTGTATTTTCTTTCTTGAATGCAACTGATTCAGTCTTATATAAAGAATGGGGATACAAACTGGATGCGACTCCCTTATTTTATATAAATAAAGCAGGTGAGGCACTAAACTTTATTAGTTTAATAAACATGTTTTCAGCCATTGCAATTTTTACATTATTAATGGCTTTTGGGATTTACTTATTTAATAAAATATCCTTGAAGAATATTAGCTCCATAAAATCATATTATGTTAATGGTCTCATTTCATTTCTTTTAATTCCATTGATGATTATACCCATAAGAGGTGGAATTGGCTTGGCACCAATGAATTTGAGTAAAGTGTACTTTTCTAATAATATCTTTTCAAACCATATGGCTGTTAATACGGTTTGGAATATTCTTTACTCAATTACTGAGGCAAGTGATCTTAAAAGTAAATTTGATTTAATGCCTGATAAAGAAGCATCAGGTATTGTTGCTCAAATATTTAAAGATTCTGATGATTCAACTGAGATGATACTTACAACTAAGAATCCGAATATATTGTTTATTATTTTGGAGAGTTTTACAGGAAAAGTTATTGATTATAAACTTAATGGAATAGAGGTCACACCTAATTTAAATAAATGGAGTAAGGAAGAACTTTATTTTAGTAATATGTATGCCAGTGCTGACAGAACAGATGAAGGTCTGGTTGCTTGGTTTAGTGGGTTTCCTTCTCAACCTAAAAGTGCTATAATGAATTATCCTGATAAATGTAGTCACCTGCCTTCTATTATAAAGCCCTTT
>Ga0193744_1000303_pt1 | contig 11721 bp, 6 predicted proteins | sample L1a1metaG_FD_143056 | JGI IMG/M metagenome (GOLD analysis project Ga0193744, IMG submission 143056) | Soil microbial communities from a riparian zone of the East river system, Colorado, United States - L1a1 | ecosystem: Environmental > Terrestrial > Soil > Riparian zone | place: USA: East River...
CTTCACCCCGAGCTGTCGCGGCAGTACGGCGAGATGATCCGAGCGCTCGCGGTCGAGATCCAGATCATCCCGAAGACCGGCGACGAGCGCCCGGTGCCCGCCGGCGCGGCGCGCGATCGCCTGATCGCCGCGCTGCGCGCCGCGCACGCCGACGACCTGCTGATCGGCGTGCTGATGAAGACCAACGATGACCGCCGCAACGTCAGCCCCAAGGAGATCGCCGAGTTCTCCCGGCTGACCGCGGCGTCGCCCGATCCGTGGATGCAGCTGCTCGGGCTCCAGTACCAGGCCCAGCTCGCGCTCAAGCAGGACGACCTGACCCGGGCCGAGGCGATCTTGTTGAAGGCCAAGCAGCGCTGCACCCCGGACGCGCCGGCGTTCCGCTGCATCACCATCCACAAGCTGCTCGGCGAGATCTACATCTGGTGGCAGCGGCTGCCCGAGGCGCGCGCGGTGTTGACCACGGCGTGGGGCGGCGCGCGCCGGTCCGGCGAGTGGCTGCTGCAGAACGCGCTGCTCAGCCTGCTGCCGCAGCTCGCGCTGCTCGGCGACGAGGCCGGCGGCTCGGGGCTGTCGCTGGTCCGCGCGTACACCGACGAGCTGGTGCTCGGCTACCCGGACAGCGCGGCGGACTACCGCTGCCTGGCCGAAGCCTGGGGCCGCGACCTCCGGGCCCAGGTGCTGATCCACCAGCTGCGGATCGACGACGCGCGCCGCGAGCTCGCCGCGCCGCCGTGCGCGCGGCCGCAGGAGGCGGTCGAGCAGGCCAACCACGTGTTCACCCGCGCCGAGCTCGCGCGGTTCGGCGCCAGCGACACGGAGATCGCCGCGCTGCGCAGCGAGATCGCGGCGGCGCGCGCGATGCCCGATGCCTCGGCCGGCGACCAGATCCTGCTCGATCACGCCGAGGGCCGGCTGCTGATCGACCGCGATCCCGCGGCGGGCCGGGCGCTGCTCGAGCGCGCGATCACCGCGGCCGCGGCGCTGCCCAGCTCGGTGGCCCGCGCGCACAAGGCGGCGGGCTGGAGCTACTCGGTGCTGGTGGTCGCGGCCGCGCAGCGCGGCGACGGCGATGCCGCGCTCGGTCTGCTCGCCCGGGAGCAGGGCGTGGCGTTGCCGGCGCGCTGCGTGCTCGGGCTCGCGGTCGAGGACCACCAGCGCGCGGTCGTCGCGCGCGACGCGGCCGGGAAGACCGTGGTCCACTTCGACGAGGCGCGCGCGACCCCGGCGATCGATCCGGCGTCGCTGGTGCCGGCCCCGATCGCGAGCGCGCTCGCCGGCTGCCCGGTGGTCGACGTGATCGCGCGGCCGCCGATGCAGGGCATGTCGCGCCTGCTCGACGACGCGGTCGCCTGGCGCTACCTGTCGCGCCGGGCCGGCCCGGTGGCGCCGCGCAGCGAGCGCTCGCTGGTGGTCGGCAACGTCGAGCCGCCGGCCGCGCTCGAGCTGCCGCCGCTGCAGACCTGGTCGACCGCCGGCGAGCTGATGTCGGGCGCCGCGGCGACCCCATCGCGCGTGCTCGCCGCGATCGGCGGCGCCGGCGAGGTCACGATCCACGCCCACGGCCTGGTCGACGTCGCGCTGCCCGAGGCGTCGTTCCTCGCGCTGTCGCCGGACCCCGACGGCCGATTCGCGCTCACCACCGGCGACGTCCGCAAAGCGCGATTCACCGCCAGCCCGCTGATCATTCTGGCGGCGTGCAAGGCGTCGAGCGCCGCGCCGGTCTTGCACGAGACGTGGAGTCTGCCGGCGGCGTTCGTGCTCGCCGGGGCGCGCGCGGTCATTGCATCCGCCGCGCCGATCCCCGACGCCGGCGCCGCGGCGTTCTTCGACGCTGTGCGTGGTGAAGTCCGCTCGGGCGCCTCGGTCGCGGTCGCGCTGCGCGATGCCCGTCGACAATGGCTCGCTGGCCATCGCGGTGATTGGGTCCGCGATGTTATCGTGTTCGAATAACCCGAATTCGTCCGCTGGAAAGGAAGCCATGAAAGCCGTCGCGTCCCTGGTCGTCTTAGTCATCGCGAGCTGCGCAACCGCCACCGAACCTGAGACCGCCGCGACCCAGGAGGCCGCGACGATCGACGACGCGGTCACCCGCGCGCTGCCGGAGGTCAACACGACGTGCCTGTGGGTGCCGGGCAAGACCTGCTACGGCATGACCAACGACGGCAACAACATCTGGCCGCTCAACGTGGGGATCCACAAGATCCAGGTGCTGACCCGGTTCGGGCCCGACCGGCTCGCGGGCAAGCAGCCCACGTTCCTGGCGTTCGTGGTGTGGAACAACGCGGTGGTCGGCCGGATCTTCGAGATCGACGTCGGGACCTCCGCGGCGGCCAACTGGAACGCCACGCTCGGCAACATCGTCGCCGGGCGGACGTTCAACCTGTTCGACGCCGCCGCCGGCAGCGCCGGCGCCACCGCCGGCGGCCCGGTGCCGCCGCCGCACCCCCAGGTCGACCAGGCGATCGTGTTCGACGCGCCGTACCTCGACGCGGTGAAGCGCTACGCCGGCGTGATCGACGACGCGACCCAGGGCTTCCTCGGTACGCGCGCGGCCGGCTTCGACTGACCGCCGCGCGGCGCCCGGCTGCGCGCTCCGCCGAGAATACGCTACGATAGCGCGCGATGAGGTCGGCCATGCGCCTCGCGTGCGCGATCGGGGTGGGGTGCCTCGCGGCGACCCACCGGATCGACGCGGCGCCGGCGGGCCAGCACCAGCAGATCGCGCTGATCGCCAAGCCGGCGGTGATGCGGGTGTGGGGCGCGTACACCGCCGAGTTCGAGTTCGGCGGCCACCGGTTCAAGGAGTCGATCGGCGGCAGCGGCACCGGGTTCTTCATCACCGCCGACGGCTACATCGCGACCAACGCGCACGTCGTGGCCAGCATCCACGGCGGCGAGGCCCGGGCCAAGGAGGCGCTGCACGCCGCGCTGCACGCCGAGATCGACCGCAAGTTCGGCAACCAGCTGCTCAAGGTGACCAAGGCGCAGCTCACCGCGCTGTACAACGGGATCCGGCTGATCGAGCTCAAGAAGCTGGGCTACGTCGTGCTGCCCAACGGCGATCACCTCGACTACCAGGTCGTGCAGATCGGCGCGGCCGGCACCGGGCGCGACTGCGCGATCATCAAGGTCGCGACCGCCGGCGCGCCGGCGCTGCCGATCGGCGACTCGTCGCGCTTGCAGGTCGAGGACCACATCGTCGTGCTCGGCTACCCCGGGGTCGCCGACTTCGAGAGCCTGCTCGACGAGAAGTCGCAGCTCGAGGCCTCGGTCACCGACGGCGCGATCTCGTCGCTCAAGCGCGCCGCCAGCGGCGAGCCGATCCTCCAGATCTCGGCGCCGATCACCCACGGCAACTCCGGCGGCCCGGCGATCGACCAGCGCGGCGACGTGATCGGGCTGGCGACGTTCGGCAACCTGGGCGAGGTCCAGGGCTTCAACTTCCTGGTCGCGTCGGCCACGCTGCTGGCGCTGGTCAAGGACGCCAAGCTCCAGCTCGCGCCGAGCCCGACCACCGAGGCGTGGCGGCGCGGGCTCGAGCACTACTGGGCCGACGAGTACACCCAGGCGATCGCCAGGTTCGACGAGGTCGAGGCCGCGTTCGCCGCGCACTCCGAGGCCGCCAACCTGATCCGGCTGTCGCGCCAGGCCCAGAAGGACGGCAAGGAGAAGCAGCCGGACAACCGCGCCGGGCTCGCCGCCGCCGCGGTGATCGGCGGGATCGCGGTGATCGGCGCGGCGCTGGTGATCACGCTGCGCGCGCGGCGGCGGCCGGGTCATCCAGTCCCGGCGGTCCCCGCGATCCCCGCCACGCCGCGGCCGCAGCTGCCGATGTACGGTCGGATCCAGTCGCCGTCGACCGCGCAGCCGGCGGAGCCGCCGCCGCCGATGCACGGCCGTCCGGCCGCGACCCCGAACCAGCCGATCGCGCCGACCGCGTTCGGCTCGTTCAGCGTGGGCAGCGTGACCTGCACGCGCGGCGAGCTCGCCGGCCAGCGGTTCGCGCTGACCGCGACCGGCCTGATCATCGGCCGGCAGCCCGGCGTCGCCCACGTCCTGGTCAACGACCACCGCGCGTCGGGCAAGCACGTGTGGATCGGCCTCGACAACGGCATCCTGGTCGCGGTCGACCAGAACACGACCAACGGGACCTACGTCAACGACGTCGCGCGCGGCCGGATCACCCGCACCGCGCTGCGCGACGGCGACGTCGTGATCGTCGGCGAGCCCGACTGCCTGAGCCTGCAGGTCAAGCTCGGGTAAGGGTCCCAGCCCGCGCCTCGGCATGCTGATGAGTGAGCCGGATGCGCGCCCCCACGTGGGGCGGCGGCGGGGTGGAAGGCGCGGGGAGGTTGTGCAGACCGCGAGGCCGCGCCGTGACCCGTGTGGACAGCCGCGCTCGACGGACCAGCCTGGCTCGGTGCGCGCCTGCCCACACGGCTCACCGCGCTAACGCCCGCGCGATGGCTCCGATCGGAGAGCTATGGATTGGGTTTCGGACCGAATGAGTGGTTAACTATCTATATTGTTATATGATGTCAGTGGACGGCTCCAGTTGGGCATCGGGGTCCGTGGTGAGGGATGCAGCGAAATCTTCCTCGAGAACGCTGCAGGCTGAGGCCTGAGCGAGGTTTGCGTCGACAGGCGAGTTTGCGCACTCCTGGTCGCCGATCCATGCGTGGAGCCCAATCCATGGCGACGAAAATGCGTGGTGTATATCTATCGTGCGCACGCGTGGGGGAGGCGCCGTGCGCGCACCAACGGCATGGAGATCGGCGATGGAGACTTCGAGGAGTGATGAGCAATGGCGAGTTCTGCATCAGCGGCTGCGCGGGATCGCCACGCGTCGCGCCCAGCTCGACGCGGAGGAAGCCCGGTATCTGCGAGAGGCGATCGCGATCAAGCTGTGGCTGCGGCTCGGCTATGTCCACTTCAACGAATACCTCGAGCGCGAGCTCGGATACGCTCCGCAGGTCGGGATCGAGCGTGTCCGCGTCGCGCACGCGCTGGCCGAGCTTCCCCTGATCGAAGCGAGCCTGGCCGAGGGCGAGTTGGTGTTCTCGGCGGTGCGGGAGCTGACTCGCGTCGCGACCGTCGACACCGAGCAGGCGTGGCTCGACGCGGTGCGCGGCAAGAACCTGCGACAGATCGAGGTGCTCGTGTCGGGCAAGCGGCCCGGCGATCGCCCCGACGGACCGACGCGCCCGGAGCTCGTGAACCGCGTCGTGCGGTTTGAGCTGACGCCCGCCGCGTTCGCCGCGCTGCGCCAGGCCCAGGCCGCCATGGCCGACGAGCACGGCGGTCGACTCGATGACAGCGCGCTGATCGAGGCGCTGTGTCGGTGCGCCCTGGAAGGCAGCAGCAGCGCGTCCGATCGGCCCGCGTACCAGATCGCCACGACGGTGTGTGAATCGTGCCGCCGCGGCTGGCAGAACGGCGCCGGTCGCGAGATCGAGGTCGGCCCCGACGTGATCGAACGCGCGCACTGCGATGCCGAGCTGATCGGCTCGGGCGATGCCGAGCAGCCGGCGCGGGTAACCTCGACCGTGACGCCGCGCATGCGGCGTCATGTCTTCGCACGCGACCAGCATCGCTGCGCCGTGCCCGGCTGCCGATCGGCGCGAAACCTCGACATCCATCACGTGCAGTTTCGCTCCGATGGCGGTGGCAACGAGTCTTCGAATCTCTTGACGCTGTGTTCCGGTCACCACGCGCAGCTCCACGCGGGCTCGTTGACGATCCGTGGCGGAGCGCCGCACGCACTCGAGTTTCACTGGCGTGAAGCGCCTGGTAGCGTCCATCGCTCGGCATGCTCGAATTCCGGTGCCGCCAGGCCAGCGGACGACCTGCATCGCCGCGCGGTGCGCCAAAGCGGGTGCGTTGCGGCAGGTGGGCAGTGCGAGAGTGCGGACCCTCGCGCAGTGGCAGTGGCAGTGGCAGCGGCCACCGACGCGGACGCGTGCGCCGCACTGACGACGGCCGGCTACAAGCCGCGCGAAGCGCAGATCGCAGTGTCGGAGGCGCGCCCCCACGTGGGGGCGAACGCCACGCTGGAGCAGCTCATCCGCGCGGCGCTCCGCTACTGCACCACCCCAGGGATGTCCAAGCCACATGCTCCAGCTCGGTGACGGTCGAGGCCAGCCCGCGCCAGCGAGTCGAGTCGAGTCGATCCGGAGCCGGTCCGGACCCAATCCAAAATCCCCGGCCCGGAGCGATCGCGCGGTGTGTGGTCTGCATGCATCGGGACTCGGATCAGGCTGACTGAGCAATGCCGCCATCGTCGACGTCGATCGTGCCGAATCTTCCTTCCGGAATCCGGGAACACATCTACATCCGGAAACGGAGCACCGGTGCAAGCACTGGATTGTGAGCAGGCCGTCAGGGTCAAGCGGACCAGCTGACACGGGCTGGTCACAAGCCGGCCGCGCGGTCTCCCGAGGTCCATCCGGCGACTACCGCGATCACCGTCGAGGCTGAAACCGTCACCGAGCAGCGGAGAGGCCTACCGGTGGTGGTCGGTGCCCGACTCGTCGGCGTCGTCGTCCTCGCCGTCGCGGGCCTCGGTCTTGTCGAGCCCGAGCCGGCGGATCATCTTGTAGATCGACATCCGCTCGATCCCGGCGGCGCGCGCGGCGGCCGAGATGTTGTTGTCGTGGGCCTCGAGCAGGGCCTCGAGGTAGCGGCGGTCGAACTCGTCGACCAGGCGCTGCTTGGCGACCTTGAACGGGACGTCGATGTCGACGTCGCCGAACTGGCCGTCCTTCTTGGGCGGCGCCTCGAAGCCGAGCGTCGGGTGGTTGGGCAGCAGCACGGCGCGCTCGACCGCGTTGCGCAGCTCGCGGACGTTGCCCGGCCAGGCGTGGCGCTGGGCGCGCGCCGCGAAGTCCTCGGGCAGCCGGGGGTCGCCGTGGGTCGCGACCAGCTGGCGCAGGAAGTGCTCGACGAGCAGCGGGATGTCCTCGCGGCGCTCGCGCAGCGCGGGGACCCCGAGCTTGGCCACGCTGAGCCGGTAGAACAGGTCGGAGCGGAACGTGCCGCGGTTGACCTCGGTCGCGAGGTCGCGGTTGGTCGCCGCGACGATCCGGACGTCGGACGCGATGACCTTGGTCGAGCCGATCCGGCGGACCTTGCGGGTCTCGACCGCGCGCAACAGCTTGGACTGGACGTCGAGCGGCAGCTCGCCGATCTCGTCGAGGAACAGCGTGCCGCCGTGCGCGGCCTCGAACACGCCGATCGTGGCGCGGCCGGCGCCGGTGAACGCGCCCTGCTCGTGGCCGAAGATCTGGTCCTCGAACAGCTGCTCGGGGATCGCCGAGCAGTCGAGCACGACGAACGGGCCGTCGCGGCGCGGCGAGCACTGGTGGATCGCGTCGGCGACGCCCTCCTTGCCGGCGCCGGTCTCGCCCTGGATCAGCACGGTCGCGTCGGACTGCGCGAACCGGTTGATCATGTCGAACAGGTGGCGCATCGCCGCGCTGCCGCCGATCAGGCCGTGCAGCCGCGACTCGTGCCACAGCGGGACCTGGACCGAGTCGTCGAGCGGATCGAACACGATCGCGCTCTTGCCGATCTGGATCGTCGCGCCCGGCGGGATGAACCCGTCGACGATGCGCACGCCCTTGACGTGGGTGCCGTTGGTCGAGCCGAGGTCGCGGATCCGGTAGCCGTCGGCCTGCAGGCGGAGCTCGCAGTGCAGGCCGGAGACCTTGGGATCGTTGACCGTCAGGTCGGCGCCGGTCCGCCCGATCATGATGCTGGGCTGGGCGAGCTCGATCTTCTTGCCGGCATCGGCGCCCGCGACCACCTCGAGCCGGCAGCGCCGCACGTTGACCGTGCGGGGCAACCCGGCGAACGAGGTGACCCAGGTGGGGGTTTCGAGATGGTTCCCGTCGGCCACTGGTTCGACTGAAGTTATCACGCTCATCGCTTGGCTCCTCGTGCATCGGCGATCCGAACGCGACCGACCGACGCCACCGTGATCGCCCCCTTGGCGAGCTTGGTGTCATCGATGTCCGCTTCGACCACGGTGAAATTGATCGGAGGCTCTTGCGCTCCCGAGACGTTGGTGACCGTTGCCCACACCTTGCCCTGGTCGCCCTCGACCGCGAGCTCGACCCGCTGGCCGACCCGGACCTCGCCGCGGTGCTCGCGCGGCACCGCGAACCGGATGATCAGGTCGCTGGGGTCGAACACCCGGGCCAGCGGGCTGCCGATCTGGGTGACCTGGCCCTCCTGGGCCTTGATGTTGGTGACGATGCCGTCGAGCGGCGAGAACACCTGGGCCTTGGCCAGGTTCTTCTCGGCCTGCTCGCGCTCCGCCCGGGCCGACATCGCCCGCGCGCTCGCCGCGGCGCCGGTCGCGCTGATCCGGGCGAGCTCGCTGCGCGCGTTGTTGAACGCGACCCGCGACGACACCCCGTACTTGGCGAGCCGGCCCTCGGCGACCAGGCTGTCGTGCGCCGCGCTGGCCGAGGCGCCGTACGCCCCGGCCTCCATCCGCGCCGCCTTCTCGTTGGACGTCGCCGTGTCGAGCCGGGTCTTGAGCTCGGTCTCGTCGAGCCGGGCGACCAGCTCGCCGGCCTTGACCAGCTGTCCGGCGTGGACGTTGAGCTTGAGCAGCGGGGCCTGGACCTGCGCGGTGATCACGCTCGACTTGCGCGAGGTCACGACGCCGACGAACTCGGTCGGCGGCGGCGCTTGCCTGACGGCGCGGGGCGAGCTCGCCACGGTCGGATCAGGCTCGGTGGGCAGAGGCGCGGGGGCTGCGCACGCTGCCACGAGCAGCGCTGCCGAGAGAAATCGCATCATGGGGGAGCTCCGTGGTGATCGGGTTTTGCGAGGCCTGGACCAGGCGCGCGTAGAGGCCGCCGGCGGCGAGCAGCTGGGGGTGGTTGCCTTGTTCGATGATCCGACCCTTGTCCATCACGACGATCAGGTCGGCGTTGCGCACGGTCGACAGCCGGTGGGCGACGGTGATCCGGGTGCAGCGCTGGCGCTCGAGGTTCTCGATCACGCGCTTCTCGGTCGAGTTGTCGAGCGCGCTGGTCGCCTCGTCGAGCAGCATCAGGCCGGGGTTGCGGATCACCGCGCGCGAGATCGCGACCCGCTGGCGCTGGCCGCCCGACAGCGAGCCGCCGCCGTCGGAGATCACGGTGTCGTACCCCATCGGCATCGCGGAGATGTCGTCGTGCAGGCACGACACCTTGCAGGCCGCGACGATCCGGTCGAGCTGGGCGCCGGGCGCGGTCAGCGCGACGTTCTCGCGCAGCGTGCCGCCGAAGATGAACGGGTGCTGGGGCACGATGCCGATCTGCTGGCGGACCGAGCGGACGTCCATCTCGTGCAGCGGCTTGCCGTCGTACAGCACCTCGCCGCTGATCGGCTTGTACAGCCCGGCGAGGATGTTGAGCAGCGTGCTCTTGCCCGAGCCGCTCGGGCCGACCAGCGCGACGCTCATCCCCGGCGTGATCTCGATCGACACGTCCTGGACCACGAGCGGCGCCTGGTCGCCGTACTTGAACGTCAGGTTCTTGACCGAGACGTGGCCGCGCAGCCGCGGCGGGGCGACCACCGCGTCGCGGTCCTGCTCGAGCGGGGTCTGCAGCACGTCGTCGATCCGGTCCATGTGGCCCTTGACCAGCTGGAGCTCGAGCGCGCTCGACACCAGCTGCGACAGCGGGCCGAACAGGCTGGTCGCCAGCGAGTTCATCGCCAGCATCATCCCGAGCGTCATCTGGCCGGTCATCACGCTGGTCGCGCCGATCGTGAGGATCAGCAGCGGGCCGAGCGAGGCGACCGCGCCGCGGATGCCGTCGACGTAGGCGGTGGCCCGCGCCCGCCGCATCTTGATGTTGAGCTCGTCGGTGTACAGGTTCGACCACTTCTCGACCCCGAGCCGCTCGGCGCCGGCGCACTTGAGGGTCTCCATGCCGCCGAGCATCTGGACCATGTAGCTGTGGGCCTTGGCCTGCTTGTCGAGGTCGGCGGCGAGCAGCCGGTGGTAGGTCGGCCGCGCGCACAGGAACACCAGCGCCTCGGCGGCCGACATCGCGATCGTGATCAGGCCGAGCATCGGGCTGACGTAGAAGATCACGGCGGCGTAGAGCAGCACGAACACGCCGTCGATCACCGCCGACATCGACTTGCTGGTCACGATCTCGCGGACCGTGCTGTTGGAGTCGACCCGCATCATCAGGTCGCCGGTCGACCGGCGCTGGAAGAACGAGTACGGCAGCGACACCATGTGGTCGAGGAAGCCGAGCGTCATCCGGGTGTCGAGCGCGATCCGCAGGTGGAGCAGCAGGTGCATGCGGACGATGTCGGAGATCAGGTTGAACGCCGTCATCCCGCCGATCGACGCCAGGCACACGTACAGCAGGTCGTAGTCGGCGCGCGGCACGACCCGGTCGATGATCATCCCGGTGATCAGCGGCATCGCGAGCGCGATCAGCCGCAGCGCGAGCGACACCATGATGATGCGCGAGAACAGGCCCTTCTCGGACATCAGCTCCTGGACGTAGCGGGTCAGCCGGCCCTTCTCGCGCTTGGTCTTGGTGAACCGGTCGGTCGGGATCAGCTCGATCGCGACGCCGGTGAACGCCTTGCCAAACTGGTTGAGCGGCACGTCGCGCGGGCCGGTCGCCGGATCGACGATCCGCACCCCGTCCTTGACCATGCGGTCGAACACCACGAAGTGGTTGAACTCCCAGTGCAGGATCGTCCCGGTCTTGACCAGGTGGATCTGCGACGTGTCGACCTTGATGCCGCGGCCGGTCAGGCCGTAGCGCTCGGCGGTGTCGAGGATCGCCTTGGCCGACACGCCGTCGCGGCCGATCCCCATCGCGTCGCGGACCTCGGCGAGCTTGGCCTCGCGGCCGTAGTACGCCATGACCATGCACAGCGAGGCGGCGCCGCAGTCGGTCCACTCGAGCTGTTGCACGAACGGAACGGCGCGCTTGCCGGTCGGGAACCCGAGCTTCTTGAGCGCGGGGAAGCCTTCGGCGATGTACTGCTTCTGGCTGGTGCGGGTAGCGGTTGCCATGGGTGGTGAGTCCCTTCGGGCGATGGCGGTGCGGCGGTGGGCGGAGACCGGGTCGGCCAGTTGGGCGCTGGCCGGCTCGGGGTCACTCGGCGGTCACTCGGGCAGGTACTTCTGGATCGCGGGGAGCAGGGTCGCGAGGAACGGCTTGGACTGGATCTTGACCTCCACCTTGGCGTGCATGCCGTGGTGGTAGTGGTAGGTGCTGTGCTCGGTCTTGAACGTGCGCGACGGCAGCCGCGCGCGCACCGCGATCCAGGTGGTGGCGGTGGTCTGCAGCTCCTTGGCGATCGAGTCGGCGAGGGTGTCGCCGCCGAGCTTGGCGGCCTCGAGCGCGCTGACTGCGTCGGGCTGGACGTGGGTGATCGAGCCGATCACGCGCGCCTTGGTGTAGCCGTCGAGCTCGAGCTGCATCCCCATCTTCTCGCGGATCCGCGGGCTGTCCTTGCTGGGCAGGAACCCCAGGACCTCGATCTCGCTGTTCTCGTCGGTGATCTGCAGGACGTAGCCGCCGGGCTGGATCGCGACGCCCGGCTTGACGTGGAGGTTGGTGACCACGCCGTCGCGCGTCGCGCGGACCGTGCGGGCCTCGAGCTTGGCCAGCGCGTGGTCGCGGGTGGTCGCCGCGGACTTCAGCGACTTGCGGACCTGCTCGTCGGTCTGATCGAACAGGAACTGGA
>Ga0193744_1000304_pt1 | contig 11719 bp, 24 predicted proteins | sample L1a1metaG_FD_143056 | JGI IMG/M metagenome (GOLD analysis project Ga0193744, IMG submission 143056) | Soil microbial communities from a riparian zone of the East river system, Colorado, United States - L1a1 | ecosystem: Environmental > Terrestrial > Soil > Riparian zone | place: USA: East River...
CAGATTCTTCAAAGTGCCCGGCGACAGATTATTCAAAGTGCCCGGCGACAGATTATTCAAAGTGTCCGGCGACAGATTATTCAAAGTGTACGGCGACAGATTATTCAAAGTGTACGGCGACAGATTATTCAAAGTGTACGGCGACAGATTATTCAAAGCGTGCGGCGACAGATTTGATTTTGCTAATTCGAAATAAAGGTCGATTTCTTGTTGGTTCATGTTCTTTGTTTTTTGCCTTGGAATAATTTGGTGATTTGGTCGGCAGACTTATGGCGCTTTCTCTTAAGCGTGTCGAGTGATTTGAATGTGATTTTCCGGTCTTGTGTCATTTCCAATTCACCGCGTTTCGCCATTCTAATCACGGTGTTTCTTTCAACATTCAAATCAACCGCCGCATAAGCGATGGTTACCGGCTCGTGTTGGATTTCGTTGTCTGTCCGAAGAACAGGATTCTTAAAAGCCCGTTCAACCATGTCGAACAGCTTCGTGTCGAGATCATTGCTTGGTATGACAACTAATTCGGTCATTTGGACGGATCGTTTTTTATGCACCAATCATAAATCAAGTCGATATTTGCCTGAGTGGCAATTCCCGTTGGCTGAAAAAAACGATTAATAACACCAACTTCTATTTTAAGATCAACCGACATTTTAGAATATATTTGTCCAATACCATCATCTCGCAGCTCTTTGACAATCCTTTCGCAATTTAGTTTGATTCGGCGGGGGACTAGAATCTGCGTAGCCTTCCCCTGCAACTTTTTACTTGCTTTTGTCGTATTCATGCCTTATTATTGGTTATTGATAATATTATATCACAATGATAATACACCTAAACCATAAAAACAATAGCTCAGGCATTTTATTTTGTTAAATAAATGAATCATTCTGTAAATCAAGCGATTAAAATGCTTCGAAAGACCTTGAATATGTCACAAAAAGAGTTCGCCTATTCAGTTTCTGTGAAACAATCATCTATTTCTAGGATAGAATCAGGGAATGCTTCGCCAGACAGAAGGACGATCGAGTTAATATGCCTCAAGCATCTAGTAAATCAAGCCTGGATATTAAATGGCGAAGGCGAAATGTTTATTTCGGAAAATAAAAGTGAAAAAAATTTAGCAATAAATGATGATACCGCATTTTACCGCGACCTAATTACATCTCAGCAGAAAATAATGTCCGACAATGCTGAAACAATCCGGATGATGATTGAAAAAATAACTATGCTTGAGAATAATAAAATGGCAGTGTCTGAAAATCACAAATGAATTAATAACCAAAAACCAAATAAAGATCATGTCAAGTATTGCAATCTCAAATCCACAAAAAGAAGTTCAGGTTAATTCTTCAATTGAAACTGTACGAAAAGGCATTAAGAATATACCAACAGTAGCCAAGGGCGCAAAATTGATTATTGAAAATGATTTCATGGGGTTTTATCAATTTGAAATAGTTGGGAATTCGATATTTAGCGTTGGTGTATTTCTTGAATTGTCAATACATAGAGTTTCTGAAACTATGTGTGAAATAAAATTTGAGTGCCGAAGAAAGATAGGGTGGATAGATGATGGAATGGAGGCTTCCGAATGCTACAAAACAATAACCGATTGCATAAGAATATTAACAAAACTTATAACTGACAGCCAATGAAAAACATACTATTCTTTCTTTTTTTTCTCCCACTTATTGTTTCCGGGCAAAAAATTGATAGTACAATTTCTAAAGCTAAGTTTGAGTTCGGAAAACTGGACTGCAATTTTGGGAAAATAAGCGAGGCCGGTAAGTCAGATTATTATTATCTGAGCTGCACGTTCCAAAATATGGAATACAAATCAATAACTGATATTGGCGATGTTTACATCACAAATCAAAAAGATTTAGATTCTCTTATTTCAGATCTCTCAAAAGCCATTGGATATTTAGACGCAAAACAAAAGGTCAGATTTGACAGAAAAAACTATAGCCTGTCAGTGGGTGATATGGTGGGTAAGAATGTTTTTATTTATGACGGAGATAAATATACTTGTTTGATCAAAGCCAACGCACAAAAGTTTTTGGCGTGGCTCAGAACAATAAAATTTCCTTATTAATATTCAAATGAAAAAACTACTGCTTATTTCGCTTATAGCCCTTGTTGGTTGCCACAAGGAAAACCCGTCGCCATCTACGCCCGTGGTTCCAGTGAACAATGCGCCTGGAGCCAACTACGTAATCATCAACGGTGATTCACATACGAATGATACCATACGGTTTCATGATTACCTTATCTGCATGCCTTATATGGTAGATTCTATGGCAGTGAGAGCGCTTGACACAACTATTATTGGAAGGCAAGTGTTTATCCACACCTATCCAATCCATACAGGTGTTAACCACGTTTCGTTTACACAGGATGTTTATAATGCAAGCTTCGTAAGAGTTGATGCTGCATCTACATATAACCGCGCCGAAATGGATGTTGTTTTCACGCGCGCGGATGGTATTGGCGGATTGGTTGAAGGAACATATTCGGGAACGATGAAGAATCAAATTACAAACATGACGATTAATATTTCAGGTATTTTTTCGGTTGTTAGACAATAATATGGCCGACTCGGCTTATTCGGATGGCTCAACGGAAATGGAGCAATGTCCTTGGTTCGGTGAACCAACCCCAACCCTCGCTAGGAATGCGTGAAAGCCACTGAAACGGGCTATTTAGAAACTCCAATGCAGATTCATATTCACTAATCATTAGATAGTTAACAACTAATCAAAAACTGATTAGTTGTTAATGAGATAATTGCGAAATAACCTATATTTGGATTAATCTGAATCCATCTAGTGGTCTGTTTAAACCCTCGCTAAAATTCTCGCCATGCCGGCAGCGGTAAAATTTATTTTGCACAACGAAAAGAACGAGCTGGCGGATATTGAAATGAAATACCTATGTCAGGATGGAAAATATTTTCGCAAGTCAATGCGGCAAAAAATAAAGATCAGCAATTGGGATGACGGGAAAGAAAGATTAAAGCCCGGCGCCAGGGATTCGTTTTCCATTAACCAGTTGCTTGATGCGCAGGAAAAGCGATTGCATGATTCTGTGCGTTACCTGATGGGCAGATCCATTCTTGTTACCAAATCAACCCTGAAAGCGCAGATGCGGGGCGAGGCACAAACATTCTGGCAATTCTATGACAATATTATTTCAGATCCGCCTCCTAATGTTGGTGCAAATACATTGAAAGACTACCGGCGGAATTACAGAATCTTGCGTGGCTTTGAAAAGAAATTCGGGACCATCAGCTTTCATTCGATTGATCAGAATTTTGCCGATCAGCTTACCGCCTATATGCGTAACGAGCCGTACGGAAAAACAAAGGAGGGCGTTGCAAAACATTATAATGACAGTACGATCGAAACAATGTTCCGGAAAATCAAATCAATCATAAACAAGGCCGTTACTTATAAAATAATTGATCGTGTAGAAAAATTCAACACGCCTGCGCGCGGAATTGATGCCGGCGAAATTTATATGAACACTGATGAGATATCGAAGATTTATGAAATATGCAAGAAGGGTTTTGAAAATCGCGGCAATTCAAAAACGCTCGCGACTTACGGAAAGATTTTTGTCCTTGGCACACAGATCGGCGTTCGCGTTTCTGATCTTGGTTTCTCTGAGGAAAATATTATAGTTGAAAACGGGAATAAATTTGTTAATCTTTCAAACAGAAAAACATCATCATCCATAATAGTTCCGTTATCATCAATCGCGATAGAAATTGCCGAATATTTTAAATGGGATATTCCGAATTTTAATGAAACGCTTATGAATCGTTACATTAAAATAATCTGTGAGGATGCGGGAATAAAAGAAATGATTGTCCACCGCGCTATCGAGGGAGGAAAACTTATAGAGCGCAAATACTTTAAATATCAATTGGTTTCTTCGCATACGATGCGGCGGAGCTTTTGTACAAATATGTATCTGGCAAAAGTTCCCATTCCCATCATTATGCAAAACAGCGGACACAAAACAATCTCATCTTTCATGAAATACATTCGCGTCGGACAAATGGAATCTGCCAAAATTATGTTGGAATATTTAAAATAAAAACTACATTAGCGATAGCAAATGGCGAAAGCCGTATTCAAAACCCCTCGCTAAATAAAAAATATTCATTGATAAATAAATACTCGGCGGGGGACTGCAACCTCCCAATGAATATTTGCCCCCTGTATCGTGAAATTAGCCTTGCTAAATCAATTCTTTATATCAGCACATTCAGCAAACCACCTATTAAAATGCTCGTCACTGGATAGCGGGTGAACCACTATGGCTTCGTTCGCAAATCTTGTTTGCGATTCTTTCCATGCGAATTTCGCTACGATGCGAATTAGCTGTAATTCATTTTCAGTTAAGTCTTTCATTTTTTATTGCAAAGTAAAGTCCATTTAGCGATCATATCAATCCTCGGATTTGGGGATATTTAATTAGGTCGAATTCCACCAGATTAAACTATTTTCAGTCTCGAATTTTCAAGTTGGTAAAGAAACCACCCGAACCATTTTAAAACTTCACCAACAGTTAGTGGCTCAAATTGATTCATATCACTATAATGCGTTGCGATATATTTCGCAGAATTATGACTAAAAACAGGAACGCCATCGCAATCAAAACCCTTAACAGACCAATGAAATCCTTTCCCGATGGGTTCGCTTGTTTTCCATTGCTCACCCTCAAAATGTTCTTTTGGAATACCAAATAATTTTGCCGCTAATTCCAAATCAGCATAATTTTTTGGCAACGATTCAGGGTCTTTGTGATTAAACCAAAACAATTGTTCTCCTTGGTGATCGTAAACGAATTCATCTAATGCTAAGTCGGCGTACTCGTTTTTTATTATCAGATCGAATTCGGAATAATCAGCCGCCTTTACCTTACGCCATTGCATATAAGAAGCAACGGTAATTTTGCCTGTCTTTTTAATTATTCGAAGCGGGCGGAATGTGATTGTTTTCATAATGGCTTATATTTCTTTCCCCAAAAAAGATTGGGCTTATCTCGTCTGTAAGATTCGATTTCTTCTGTCCTGTCCCAATCATTTCGAAAACTAGAATTATCAAAAGATTGTCCCGTGTATAATTCTCCACTTGATAACCGATATTGCCCACTAAGAATTAGTTTGGCTGTCGCCAATCTTCTCTCCTCGTTTATTTCTGAAAATGGGCGAGTATCTTTTTCCATGCTTTTATTTATGAGTTGCTCGAAGATTTCGAGGGGGTTATGATAGTTTCAATTCTTCTTTTGTAAATGCGACATTTATATTATCGTTGGCCAATTCCTCTTCCATCTTATTAATATTAAATCATTAATACCTTGCCGCATTTCGTACAAACTTTTCGCCAAAAATACCCGTCAACTTCCGCGATGGATTTTAGTTTAAAGTCATGCTTGCATCTTTTCCAAAATAGTAATTTCATGTTCTTCGTGCAATGTTTTCCATTTCCTTTTCTACTCTATGCCAATAGTCTATTCTATCATCCATTATTGAAACAGACGAATCGCTGACATCCGCTTTCATAGATTCAAGTTCGTTAATAATCTCCCTGACTTCGCCGAAAGAATTATTCATTGTTATATTTTTTGGCATCTGAGAAATCATTGGAAATATTATTTCTGAATGCCTTTCTATTATTTGTTTTGCTTTTTGCTCTTCGGTCATTTCACTTGTTTTAGTGGGTTAAATAAAAAGATAAAGCGAATCAAAACCGTCAATACTGATATTGCAATCAGCAAGTACGGACAAGTCGGCATCGGTGAGGTAAGGCAAACAATCATCAACATCACAAAGCCATATTTGACCGTGTTGTGCTGTGGCGATTATGCTTTTACACACCTCATAAGGAATTCTTTCACGCAATAAGGTGATTGCGATTACGTGGTGGTCTATGTTCTTGTTTTGGAATGGATTTTTCGTGTCTCCATCCAGTGCCGATAATAGTTTTTGTCTTGTTATCATTTCTTCGTGGTTAGATTAGTTGTCGGAACTTTCATGTGATAAGTATTTTCCCGAACGAATTTTATTTTACTATAAGTATCAATTTCTCCCATATAATTTCCTTCGTTGTCATAAACCAAATAATCCGTAACCACTCCTGTTCTTTTTATTTTATTGTTATAATAACAACCACCTCCAGCATCCTCATTTTCATAAAATGTAACTTCTCTTTGTGTTGGTTTTACCACAACTTCTTTTTTTCGAAAAACACATTTCAGGGTATCAATATCAAACCAACACACAACTAATTCATGTTTCATTTTTCCTGCTGATTTGGATTAATAAAAAAATTGTGCTCGCATTCTTTACAAGTCCAATATTCCCCGTTTGCATATTGCTCGTTATGCTTTAGATTCTTTTCCTCGCCACAATTAATGCAGTATGGCGCATCTTCGAGTCCGATTATTTTTTCGTGCTTTTCCATCTTTATTCAGGTTTTTGATTTCATTTGACCCTCCAAATCGTTAGTGAACTTCCTTCCTTTGACCCCTTAAATTTCCACTTGTTTTTGTGCCGTTCAGCCCATGCCTTGGCGGTTGTAAGTGGAGAATAATTTTCACTCTCAACAATGAACGAATCCCCGACCCCCATTTTATCAAACGGGTATTTCTTTGGTCGCCCCGCAAGGGATTTTACGGGAACATTCTTTTTGATATTTATTTTTGCCATGTCGCGAAGATAGTGTAATTTTATGGATAAATAACATGAGAATAAGCATAATAAATAATGGCATTGATTATCAGCGAGTTATATAATTTATGGTATAATATGTTACATGTATGGAAAATCGTTGTACATTTGAATATCAAATCGAAGCAATAAAACCAAACCAACGGGGAGCCACCGACAAACGGGCAAGAAAAATGAAAGCCAACCTAAACCACGTAATGACAGTTTCTAAAAAAATCAATTTTCAAAAATCTGTTTATGCAATGAATGTAGGCGAATTGATTTGCGAAGCAATTAGAATAAACGAGCTGATCAACGATAAAGCGCCGAAGTTTTTCCGATCACAAAACAATGCTGAATTTGCTACGGTTTATAATTCAGTTGGCGTGATGCTTTCAACTAAATATGAAGTTTCTAAAACAGAGGGATTAGCTGCTGTTAAAACACACCGTCAATTTGTCTTTGGCGCGGAAAAAGAAATTGCAACTCTTGGTTTTATCAAATTAAGGGTTGCCGCAATGTGTGGATTCGTTGTTTTCAAAAGCGGAAAATTAGGTGTTGACGCTAACAAATTCTTTTCAAAAATCGTTAAATAAAATGCCACAAAAAAACCTTCCCAAATTTCTCCTCGCAAATAACAAAAACGTGAACGGCGAAATCTACGTCGTTCACACGCAAGAGCCTCGCTTCATTGCGAAATATACTCCTGAAAATACTTTGAGTCACTTTGAAATCGTAATGGAGATTGATTCTTTCGGGATTGATGTGATGAAAATTGCCTCTCTAATGCGAAGGCTCGGAGATTGGTTCGTATCACAGAAATAAATAAACTAACCAAAAAAACCTACTAAAGGTGAGAACCACAACAACAAAGTCAATCCTAGCAAAAGGTGAATCAAAAGGGCTTGTAAATGTTTACGGAATTTTGATGAGTTCCACCGAAGAACAAGCGTTTGCAAAATACCGTTCCGAAAATCAAATCGCCATGAACACAAAAACTCCTGACGAGCGATTGGCACTTACGCTAAACTGGCTCGAAAAACACTTATCTAATTAACCCACTTTAGCAGGTCGCGGGGAAAGGAAACGAGTACACTGTTGCTAAAATAAAACCAATAATATGAATACTTACGCTAAATTCTGCCCAAATGTTTTTGTTGCTAAATGTTCGGAGAAACATGAGAAGGGCGAAACCATTCAAGTAACAACAAAGCATGGAAAGAAGAACGATTGTATCGTGTTTAATTGTGTCGCTTCGAAAGATGGAATGTTTTATTATTCAATTGTGCGTGCTGATGGATTCAATGTACAGGAATGGGCGAAACGCAGAGCTGAAAAACTTCAAAACGCCTCTGCTAATGCGGACAACAAAAGCACCCAATATTATGAGGCGTCTAAAGAAGGGGCTGATTTTCTTTCTCTTGGCGAACCGATTAAAATCGGACATCACAGCGAAAAAAGACACAGGGCCTTATTTGAAAGAAACGACAACCGTATGCGCAAATCAATAGAAATGACAAAGATTTCTGATGAGTACACCAGTCGCGCCGAATATTGGGAAAGCAAGGCCAACACCATAAATCTTTCCATGCCCGAAAGCGTAGAGTATTTTGAATATAAAGTTGAGGCGGCAAAAATGAATCACGAAGGGCTGAAAAACGGAACCATTGAAAGATCGCATTCATTCTCTTTAACCTACGCAAAAAAAGAAATGAATGAAAATGAAAAGAAATTGAAATTAGCAAAACGCCTTTGGGCTTAACCTCACAACAAAAACAGGAAGATGAAAAAATTTCACTTAAGATTAGAAATAGCAAAGTCCTTTCGCCGGGACTTGGGATGGGATTTGTCCGATAAAATTTCTTTAAGGCATGTATTTGAAACTGTATGGAATGGTTTCAATAACGATCCTTTGCTAAACTTTTAACTAACCCCCAAAATCAATAAGATGAAAGTGCCCGCTTTACTAATCCCTATTATACAAAATAAAAAACTATCATGAAAATTTACAAAGTGACACTTCTTGATAATAATTTAGAAAGCGAAGGATTTAAATACTTTACTTCTAAATCAGAAGCTAATAAAGAATTAAAAAAGTATAACAAAAACTTTGACTGCGAAACTGGCGCAGAGAATAAGGAAATTTCAATTTCCTTAACAAAACGCGAGGTTGTTGATTTGCTAAATGAACATGCTAGCCATAACGACAATGGATAAATCAACCAAACAATAAAATCAGTATGGATTACACTAAAGGAAAATGGATAAGCGAATATCACAACGGTTCGTGGAAAATAAAGTCGGGTGAAAAAACGATTGGTGAAATATACCTTTCTCCCGAACTTGAAAACGATGAAGATGAGGCTAACGCACAACTTATATGTGCTGCGCCGGATTTGTTGGAAGCCGTGCGACTTTATCTAACGATCATTTCCGACGAGGGATGTATTCCGGATTTCGAACAAATTGAACTTGATGATATAATGAGAGGCGCTTTTAAAAAAGCAGCCGAAGGGAGATAGGAAATTGGGAATAAGCTACTCGCCGAATGGAGGCAGAGAAAAACACAATTATCCAATGCAACCAATTGAAATGATAGAAATGCAAACGCCAGGAATAATGAGTACAATGGAAACGGTTTACGAAACCATACTGAATTTCATCCACTGGCACAATTCCCAACCACCAACAAAAAAATAAACAGATGAGCAAAGAAATAAAATATAACCTGATCGTAAAAAAAGAAGGTCAGCCAAATGAATCCGCATGGAGTGAGGAAATTATCGCAATCGTTGGTGATGTAATTAAGATTGAAGGTCACGGCAAAAGCCTTGTTTCGTTTTTTAATCAAACACTTAAAAAGGGGGAAATTAAAAGAGACTTTGTTTTGGCTACGCCAATAAGTGAGTATGCGGAAATAAGCGCTAAGTTAAAGCACGATTGGCAAAAGAAAAGTCTTGTAACTGAAAAGGGTGGCTATGATATTTACAAATGCTCGAATTGCCATGCGACAGGGAAAAGGTACGGGGTAAGCGCATTCGTAATTATTGATTATAAATTCAAGAAATTAGAAAATGAATGTCCAAATACAAAATAAACCAATGGTAAAATTCACCCTGCAAGAAATAGTACATTACGAATGTGTATCTCATTGGCTTTCCCCATGGTTGCCATTCGAATGGATGCAATATATTCTAATTTGCCATATTATCCGCAAGACGGAAAGGAAATTCAGGCGCTATAATAAATATATGAATTGCATGGCTAAATATTTAAAAAAATAAAACAATTATGACACCGAAAGAAAAAGCGCAAATTCAAAGAAACAGAACTAGAAAAACCTTAAGATGGAAGAAATAATCATAAACAGAATCGCGTCTCTAAAAAATGACAATGCGGAATTTATTAGATTAATTAATAGGGAAGAACCGAACGAAGCTCAAATTATTCATCTCGGCAAAAAGATGAATGAAAATTTAATAAGAATATCAGAACTCGAATTAATGATTGCTCAAATTAAATAACATGCAAACAACAATAAAGTTTCGCGGAAAGCGAAAGGATAAAAATCAAGAAGGAAAACATGAATGGATTTATGGAAGTCATGTTATTATTGGTAATCAGCATTTTATTTTCTGCACGGAAAATGCTAACGGCGCGCATGTCAAATCTGAATTGGTTTCTGATTTCGTAATAAAAACATCCGTTTCATTTACATCAAAAGAGCCGATGGTTTTCGGGGTTATTCCCGAAACAGTTGGTATGGATTCTCCAATTAAATACTTGGGGAAAAACCATATTTTTCAGGGGGACAAAATTCTCGATATTTTATCAAATATAATTTACGAAGCAAAGTATGGGGTTTGTATTCGTTTCAGATTTGTAGGGTGGTATTTATGTCCATTGAATGATAGAACTTCTATCGTAATACTGGGCCAAGATCATGATTTTATACATAATTCGCGGATGAAATTAATCGGAACCATTCACGACGACACAACCCAATGATAAAATTCTTTCGCATGAGACGAAAGAAATGCAATGAAGGCAAGTATTCCGGCCCCCATCCATTTTATTTTTTTATCCTTGTTAATATATTTCTCATGCGACTCCGACATTACAAAATTCTTCGCGACGGTTGGCATGATTTCCATTAATGATTTTTGGTGATTGTCGACAACCTGAGACATGCCAGTAATCCTCATCTCCTCGTTTCCAATGAGCTTCGTTTTTATCAGTTCAATATCCTTCCCCTGACATTGTAGCAGAAGCATTATTTCATCATGGCGTTGTTGTTCAGGTGGCATAATTATATGTAAGGCTGTATTAAACTTCCAATCAATGCGTTTCCAAGGTCTTTTGGATGTACGCCATCGCCACTATCATAAGCAGCATCCAAAACATTTCCATTGGCAAGCGGTGTATATAAATCTATTGCACCATAAGTTGATGCGAGCCATGAATTAAATTGTGTCATGTCCAATCCGATTCTAGGAATCAGCTGACAGTCAATTATTTTTTTGCATAAAGGAGATACATTTGCCCTGAGTATTTGATAGTCAGATTGCATTTGCGCAAGCGTTCTTCCTGCCGACACATCATTACTGCCAACCAACAGAATAATTCTTGAAAATCTGAATTTACCTAATTCGTAATTTGTGGCTGCTGAATCAACGGAGTGATCCTGCAATCTCATTCCGCCCGAAGCTCTTACCATAAATGACCGCCCCTTTGCCGCACTGATCAGATTTGCGAATCTTCCGTCCAAATTTCCGGCTATAGATGCGCTGTAATATCCAACCGTAATGCTATCTCCAATATAAAGATCGTCGACATTTTTAACTTCTGTGGTTGACAATACAATATTATGAATTGCATATTGCCCGGTATGCAGATAAATTGCCAAATATGAAAGCGCATTGGTAACTACTGTTTGAGAATAAACCTCACTGAGCTGCTTAGTTAATATGCTTTGTGATGTTGGATTGGACAGGTTATCAAGTG